>Ga0210003_1001793_pt1 | contig 18621 bp, 13 predicted proteins | sample LantaG_FD_182804 | JGI IMG/M metagenome (GOLD analysis project Ga0210003, IMG submission 182804) | Deep subsurface microbial communities from Baltic Sea to uncover new lineages of life (NeLLi) - Landsort_02402 metaG (SPAdes) (version 2) | ecosystem: Environmental > Aquatic > Marine > Oceanic >...
AAGAAAAAGGGGGAGGGGGGAAGAGGGAAAAGGCCGATCGAAAACGAAGGAACGAAAAAAACCCGAGTTTTCAACCTTAAAGTGGAAAAAAAAAATCCAACACAAAACACAAAAAAAAATCCAACACAAAAAAAAAATCCAACACAAAAAACCACCCAACAGCACATCGACATGGTCACCGAGAAGGACGCGGGCGTCGAGCACGACTTTGAGCGCGACCCGCTGCTGCTGCGGAGGTCGGAATGCGGGGACTGGCTGACGGCGACGGGGACGACGCTCGTAAGGAGTTTTTGTTTTTGGGGGATTTTTTATTTTGATCTTTTCTTCCTCCTCTCTCTCGATCTCTTTCTCCCCTTCTCTCACGCGCCCTTGTCTCCCTCTACCTCTTCTCTTTCTCTTCTAATCCTCAACCAGGGAGCCGACAACGGCATCGGCGTCGCCGCGGCGCTGGCCCTGCTCGACTCCCCTCCGGACGCCAAGCTCCCGCCGCTCGAGTGCCTCTTCACAGTCGACGAAGAAACCGGTCTGTCCGGTGCCTTCGGCCTCGACGGGAGCATGATCAAGGGCGTGAGGCTGGTCAACTTGGACACGGAGGACTGGGGGGACTTGTGAGTGTTGGTTGAAGTTTTTTTTTGTCGGAAGTTGAGATTTTTTTTCCGGGATCTCTCTTCAAGGCCGAAAAAAAAAAGGTTTTCAAAACACTCACTCTTTCTCTCCTCCAATTCTCTCTTCCCGGCTCTCTTGCCCTCCTTCTCTTCTACCAAAAACAGGTTCATCGGCTGCGCTGGCGGGGGCGACACGCAGGTGCTCCTCCCCGCCAAGGCCGACCTCGAAGAACCCCCGGCCGGGACCCGCCTCCGCTTCTCGGTGCGCGGGCTCCTGGGCGGGCACTCGGGCATCAACATCGGCGACGATAGAGGCAACGCCGTGATCCTCGCGGCGAGGCTCGCGGACGCAGCGGCGGCTTCGGCAGCGGCGGCAGCGGGGAAAGATGAAAAGGCCCCTTCTTCTCCTTCTCCTCTGCTGCTCATCTGCTCGGCGCGCGGCGGGGACAAGCGCAACGCCCTCGCCCGAGAGGCCTGCATCGAGACCTTCCTCCCCCGCTCTCTTCCTACCTCAGAACTCGCTCTCGCGGTCGTCGGGGCCGCGAGGGAGGAGGCGGAGGCCATCAGAGAGGAGTACGGCAGCCTCGAGAAAGATATCGAAGTCGCCGTCGAAGTCATCGGCAGCGACGAAGGAAAATCTTCCCCTCCGCCTCCTCCTCTCGACGCCGGGACCTCCGACGCCCTGCTGACGCTGCTCCTGACCTTACCGCACGGCGTCATCAAGAGGTCGCACACCGTCCCGGGGCTGGTCGAGACCTCGACCAACCTGGCTTCTGTTTCTCCCGTCTTTTTCGAAGAAGGAAAAGGCGAAAAAGAAGAGGGAAAATCTGCCAAAATCTCCTCCTTCAGGATCTCGTGCTCCACCCGCTCCTCGTTCATGCCTGCCCTCGAGGCCACGCGCCGCTCCATCGCCCGCATCGCCAAGGGCGCCGGGGCCGCTGTGGAGCAGGGCGAGGCCTATCCTGGGTGGGCCGCGGACCCCGAGGCGAGCTTGGTGGCTCTGGCCAGAGAGGCCGTCGAAGGGGTCACGGGGCGTCCCGCGCACGTGGGGGCGATCCACGCCGGGCTAGAGTGCGGGCTGATCAAGGTAAAGTAGTAGGGAGGGAAGCGAGGAAGAAGATGAAGAGAAAGCGCGGTGAAAGAAAAACTCACTTTCTCTTTTTAACCTTTTTTCTTCTCTCTCAAAAAAAAACTTGTTCCACACAAAAAAAGGCTATCGTCGGCCCTCGAATGCGCGACGCGGTCTCTTTCGGCCCCACGATCCTGGGGGCGCACTCCCCGGACGAGAGGGTGGACGTGAGGACGGTGGCGCCGTTCTTCGAGGCGGTGAAGAGGCTGATGGAGAGACTCGCGGACGAAAAGGCGACAAAGTGAAATTAGAGAACAAAAAAGGCGATTTCTTTTTTCTTTTTTTGCTCTTTTGGCTTTTTCAACCCCCCTCGAGTCTTCTCTCATGCGCGTCGTCGTCGTCGTTGTTGTTGTCGCAACGAAGTAGCAAGGAGAGAGAGTTAGTTTTTTTTGCTTTTTTTTTTGGTTGAAAATGGAAATGAAAAAGAAAAACGGGGATTTTTTGTTTTCAGAAGACGTTTTTTTCTCTCTTTCTCTCTCTCTCTCTAAAACTCCCTCTCCCTCTCTTTGTGTGTCTCTAACTTAACTTCCGCGTATTCCTCTGTTGTCTCGTCCCTCTGGCATCGCACGTCTCGCCTCGCCTCGCCCCTCAGTCGCGAGAAAAGAAGAAAAGAAGAAAAAGAAAGTGAAAACGTTTCTCTCGCCTGTCGCTGCCGTTTTCGAAAATCTTTTTCTCAACCTCTTCTCCACCTCCACCCCTCTCCCACTCTCTCCCTCTCTTTCTCACGAACTGATCCGCAGCTGCACCCCCATCGCCTCCTTCAGCTGCTCGTAGCTCACGAACGCGATCGCGATCGAAGGGACCACCTTGATGTAATTCGGCCAGAGGCCCTTGAACAGGGCCCTCACTCCTTCCTCGGCGACGGTCCGGCGGAAGCAGTCGCTCATCCCTGTGTACCTCACCGCGTGCCCTCTCCCGTCGCCGTGTAAGGCGTTGGCCCCGTCCCAGCCGCTCATCTGCATCCTCCGCCGGACCACGTCGAGCGGGTAGGCCACCGTCTGGCCCGTCGTGCCCGCGGCGGCCCCGCACGCGAGACGCTCCACGACGCCCAACTGCCGCTCGTCGCGCAGATCCCTCACCTGGAGCAGCAGGTCCTTCAGCGTTTCGTAGACAGCGAAGTTGAGCCCGACGTAAGGGACGACGCCGATGACGGAGGGCAGCCAGCCTCGCCAGAGCGCGACGAGCCCCTCCTCTGCCGCGATGGTGCGGGCTGCATGGGCGATGCCGCGGTACTGCTGCGTGCGCGGAGTGGAAGAAGAGGTCGGGGTCGAAGAAGTCGAAGAAGAAGAGGTCAAGGTCGAGGTCGAAGAAGAACTCGCAACGTTCAGCGCCGCCGCGGCCACCCTCTCCGCCTCCCTCGCCGCCGCCGCGGCGTTGGCCCCTCCCTGCACCGTCAGCCGGCCCCTGACCATGTCCAGCGGGTAGGTCGCGCTCATCGCCACGATGCCCGCGACGGCCCCGGCCCCGAGCCTCAACCCGGGAGTGAGGCGGCCGTCCCCTTTCCCCTGGTCGATGAGGGCGTGGGAAATCGACCTCGACAGCTGCTCGTAGAGGAGGAACTTGACTGCGGAGTTGGGGATGATGCGGACGCAGTTGGTCCAGTTGCCCTGTGGTGGTGGTGATGGAGGAAGTTGGTTTTGGAAAGAAGAAGGGAAGGCGAGAGAGAGTGAGAAAAAGAAAAGGGAGCGGAGGAAGAAAAAAACGAAGAAGGAAAAAAAACTCTTCTTCTTCCTCACCTTGAAGCAGCCCGCGACCCCTTCTGTTTTCACCATCCTCACGAGCCCCTGCCACACGCCCGTGTAGACCTTTTCGTTCCCCTGGACCTGCATGAGGATCTTGAGGCGTTCCAGAGGGGCCACGGCGGTGCGGGAGCTGTTTTTGTTTTTTGAAGTGGAGTGTGGTTTTTTTTTTTTTTTTTTTGAAGCAAGGAAAAGGGCGGCACGAAAAAGAGGTGAGAGGCGGCCCCGGATTCCTTCATGTTCTTGTTGTTCTTCCTCTTTTCACCTCGCTTTCTCGACGCTCAAAGGTCCTTGTCTTAAATTTCTAAAATAGATCGCGCAGAGAACAAGACGTCTCGCGTCGCTAGGTACTAGAAAGCTAGCGATCCGAGGAGCAGAAGGCGTGGAATGCGAGGCATAAAAGGGAGGAATTTGTTCGACGCTTTTTTCTTTCAAAGGGGGCATCGTCGTCAAGCCGATTCGATGATTGGCTTTCTTTTATCTCAAAAAAAGGGCACGCGGTTCCGCTTTGATGAGGACGTTTCTGCGTAATCCAACACATCCAGAAGCTAGCACGCAAAAGCAACGTGCCGCTCGACTAGTTTGCTTTGGAGAAAAACCTCCGCGTTCCCCAGCGCAAAACCAAAAAACTCACACTCCTCCGGCAATGCCGCCGGCGAGCAGTGACTTGGCAATGGACGACACTGACAGCGTCCGCTGGTTCCTCGCGCGCTCCTCCGAGGCGCTGCTGCTGTTCGATAATCCCGAAGTGCTCGTGGCCGCCTCCGCCGTCGAAGACGACGGGGCGGCCATTGTTCTTGCTGAGGGAGGAAGGAAGAAGGAGAAAGAGAGAAAGGAAGAAGAAGAGGTTCCTCTTCGGGAAGCAAAAGAAAAAAAACGGCGAGTGAAACATTCGTCTTGAGTGGAAAAAAAAACACTCTTTTTTCAATCCGAGCAAAGCGCCCGGCTCCTGTACCTCTGCGCGCGCCCTTTTTCTCCTTTGCTTTTTGAGCTAGGATAGAGCTACAGGTCTCATCTCCACATCTAGCGACAGGGAAGCAGCACAGGCAACTCCAAAGAAAGAAAAAGCGACTCGATCTGCTCTCAAAAAAAGGCAACGCCGCCGCCTCTGCCGCCGCCGCCGCATCCGTCCTTTGAACTTTCCAATGCGCAAGAAAGTCGATTCGAGGGTACGCTTGTATTGAGGGGGGGAGAGCTACTTTGTTTTGAAGACTAGCTGCAATCTATCTGATCTCTTCTCGCTCTGAAGCGAAGAATCGGACCGAAGAGAGGTTGAACAGGGCGACGCCGCGCTGGAAAAAGTGTCAAGCACCGAGGAAACGTCGTCGTCGGCGACGGCTCTTGTTCGACACGAATGCCTCTCTCACCTTCCCTCTTCTTCTCCACTCTCAAATCAACAAAACAGGTCCGCGCCCTCGTCGAGCGCGGCGTCGCGACCAGGCAGCGCTCGCTGTTCGTGATCGTGGGCGACAAGGCCAGGGACCAGGTGAGTGAGAGAAAGAAGAGGAAGAAAGAGAAGGAGAGAGAGGGAGAGCGATGCCTCAGCTCTTTCTTAACTCATAGCGAGCGGCGGCAGCAGCATCAGGCGGCGGCGCCTAGCCTCTCGACCTCAACCCCGCCTCTCACCGCCGCCACTCCTCCCCCTTCCAAAAACCCTCAACCCAACCAACCAAAACCCTTCACAGGTCGTCAACCTTCACTACCTGCTTTCGAAAACCTTAGTCCGCGCCCGCCCCTCCGTGCTGTGGTGCTACAAGAAGGAGTTATCCCTAAGCAGCCACCGCAAGAAGCGCGCGAGGCAGCTGCAGAAGCAGGCTGCGCGAGGCTTGTTAGATCCAGAAGCCGAGGACCCGTTCTCGCTGTTCGTGGCCTCCACGGACATCCGCTACTGCCACTATGCCGACTCGCACCGTGTCTTGGGGAGGACAGTGGGCTGCCTGGTGCTTCAGGACTTTGAGGCTCTGACCCCTTCCCTGCTCGCGCGCTCGGTCGAGACTGTCGAGGGAGGCGGGCTGGTGATTCTGCTGCTGTCGAACATGGAGTCGCTCACGCAGCTGTACACACTGACGATGGACGTGCACTCGAGGCTGAGGCCGTCTGGTACGGCAGCAGCGGGAGTAAATGGAGGGAACAAAGATTCTTTTTGCGGGGAAGTCGTGCCGCGCTTCAACGAGCGGCTGGTGCTCTCTCTGGCGAAGTGCTCCAACGCACTCATAGTCGACGACGAGCTCAACGTGCTCCCGACCTCCTCGCACGCCGCCTCGATGATGATGAGCTCTGGCGACTCCAATTCCGAATTCGTGCCCCGCGGGATCGGGAACCAGAATTCTGACCCGGAGCTCGACGACCTGGTGCGCTCGCTCGCCGACGCGCAGCCCGCCGGAGCGCTTTCGTCTTCTTGTGCCACCCTAGACCAGGCCCGCGCCCTGGTGACTTTCCTGGACGCGGCCTCGGAGAAGGGCCTACGGTCGACCGTGGCCCTGACGGCAGGCCGCGGGCGTGGCAAGTCGGCGGCCTTGGGACTGGGGATCGCGGGAGCCCTGGCCTTGGGCTACAGCAACATTTTCGTGACGGCCCCCTCGCCCGAAAACACCCGCACCTTGTTCGAGTTCGCCGCCCGTGGGCTCACCAAGTTGGGCTTCAAGGAGCACCTCGACTTTGACGTCGTCCAGGCCACGGACCCTGCCCTGGCGAAGGCGGTGGTGAGGTTGAATGTCTACCGCTCGCACCGGCAGACCGTCCAGTTCGTTTTACCTCAGCACGCAGAGCGCGTCGCGGGCTCGACGGCGGAGCTGCTGGTCATCGACGAGGCCGCCGCGATCCCGCTGCCGATGGTCAAGGCTCTTCTCGGGCCTTACCTGGTGTTCCTGTGCTCGACCGTGACGGGGTACGAGGGGACCGGGAGGTCGCTGTCGCTGAAGCTGCTGTCGCAGCTGCGGGCGGCGGGGGCAAAGTTGGGAAGTGGCGGCGCGAGCGCGAACGGCGGCGGCGGCGACGGAACAACAACCTCTTCTTCTTCGCTCCTCCCGCGCACCTTCCGCGAGATCACCCTCACCACCCCGATCCGCTACGCCCCCGGGGACGCCATCGAAAGCTGGCTCCATTCCTGCCTCTGCCTCGATGCACCGGGCTCGGTGCCCCCTCCTCCCAAGAGGCTTCCTCCCCCGGCAGCCTGTTCTCTTTACTCAGTCGACCGAGACACCCTGTTCTCGGGCCACGCAGCCGCCGAGGCTTTCTTGCAGCGCTGCGTCGCCCTGCTTGCCGCATCGCACTACAAGAACTCGCCGGACGACCTCCTGTTGTTGGCGGACGCCCCGGCGCACCGCCTGTTTGCGCTCTTGGGCCCTCCCGCCGACGAGGCTGCAAACGCGATGCCGGACGTTCTGGCCGTGATCCAAGTGGCCTTGGAAGGAGGCATCGCCCGCGACGCCGCCAGGGCGGCTCTGGCGCACGGGCACGCCCCCGGAGGCGACCTGATCCCCTGGACTCTCGGGGCCCAGTTCCGCGACGCGGAGCTTCCCCGGCTTTCCGGGGCGAGGGTGGTGCGCGTCGCGGTTCACCCGGATTTACAGAGGTGCGGTTACGGCAGGGCCGCGCTGGAGGCGCTGGTGGCGTTCTACGAGGGCAAGGTGCAGGAGCTCGGGGGGTCGAGCAGTGACGAGGAAGAGGAGGAGGAGGAAGGGAAGGAGAAGAAGAAGTCGAAGTCGAAGTCGAGAAAGGTCGGCAGTGACGCTTCCGCGCCGCCGACGCCGGCCAAGGCCCGCAACGACGAATCTTCTTCCGCCGTTGACCTCCTCCACACCGAGCGCCTCAGGGCACGCACCACGGAGCTGCCGCCTCTGCTCACCCCCCTGCGCGACTGCAGGCCGGAGCCCCTTCACTGGGTCGGCGCCGCCTTTGGCCTCACCCCGGAGCTCCACTCCTTCTGGTCCCGGTCCGGCTTCTTACCTCTCTACCTGAGGCAGACCCCGACGCCGACCACTGGGGAGCACACCGCGATCCTGCTGAGGCCTCTCACGAGAGGACCGGGGCCTGAAGCAGGAGACGCGCCCGAAAAAGGGTGGATCGCTCCCTTTGTGAGAGACTTCAGGTGCAGGCTTTCGGCTTTACTCGGCGGCGCCCTGCTGAGGAAGCTGCCTCCCGGTCTGGCCCTGGGCTTGCTCGCTCCGAGGCTGGCGTTCAGCGAGGCCGAGGCCGAGGAGGCCGTGGCCAGGGCCGCCAGAGCCGCGGCGAGGAAGAAGAGGGAGGACGAGGAAGAGGAGGAAAAGGCCGCGAGGAAGAACAAGAAGGAAAGCAAGAGCAACGCGAATGTTTCCTCTTCTTCTTCTCGCTCTTACCCTCTGCCAGTTGCCCACGCCGACGGGACGCCGCTGACGCCGCACGACCTCTCCAGGCTCGCCGCGCACGCCTCCTCCCTCGTCGACGGCAACGCGGTCTCCGACCTGGTGCCCCCGCTGGCGGCCGCCTGGTGCTCGGGGCGCCTGCCGGTGACGCTCTCGGCGGCGCAGGCTGCTCTTTTGGTCTCGTTAGGTTTGCAGCGCTCGAGCGCCGAGGAAGCAGCAAGCGCGCTGGGTTTGCCGCTGCAGCAGTGCATGGCGCTGTTCTCCAAGGCGTCGAGGAGGCTGCACGCGCACCTGCGGGCGCTGGCCGCCGCTGCGGCCGACGCCGCGGAGCTGCCGCCGAGGCCCAAGTCCTCTGCCGCCGTGGCGGCAAAAGAAGGAGGTAAGACTTCCTCGAAAACCCTCGGCGTCAGCTCCGCCTCGCTCGAGTCCCTGGACGCTGAGCTCGACGAGGAAGCCAGACGCGCCTCCAAAGCAGCGGCTGCCGCCCTCGCCGCGGAGCTGGAGGGGGAGGACCTGGCGGCGTTCGCCGTCGGCGAAGAGGTTGTCGCCGAGGCCGAGGCGGCGGCGGTTGCTTCTGGTGTGCTCTGCCGCGGCACGCTGCTCTCCGCCCCGGCGACGGCAGAGGGGCTCGCCGCCGCCGCCAGGAACGCCAGCAGCAAGAAGATGGACAGGGAAAAGAACAAGAACAACAAGAGCAGTCATCACGGGGGAGGAGGAGATGGGAGCGCTGACCTCTACAAGCGCAAGGGGATGAAGGGCGGGGGCGGAGGGAAAAAGATGCGGAGTTGATTTTTTTTGTTTTTGTTTTTCGACCGAGAAAAAAAATGAAACTGCTTTTCCTAAAATTGATCTCTATTTTTCTAAAGTTATTTTACAATCGCCGCTCTCTGTTTCCTAAAACTTTAAAGCCGGTTCGCCAGCGAGACCTCCCTGTGGAAGTCGAGCCCGACCAAATCGCGAGAGTGCTCCTCGACGCCAAAGCTCCTCCCGCTCGCCCTCTCCCGAGTAAAAAGCTCCGCCAAGGCGCTCCCCTTGACGACGACGCAGCCGTCGTTTCCCTTGACCAGCGCCGCGGGGCATCCCAGGCTGTGCAGGAGGGAGAGGGCCGCTCGCCTGACGGGAGGGGCGCCTCGGTCCTTGGAGCGGTTGCCGCGGCCGGTGATGACCAAAAGATCGGGGAAAAAGTTGGAAGAGTTTTGTCCCTCCGTCTCCTTTTTCCCTGCGGCAGCAACGGCAACCGCAGGGAGGGAATCCAGCAGCTTCTTGAGCGCGTCCAGCAGGGCGAGCTGCGCCGACCAGTGGTTGAAGGAGTGGAGGTCGAGCGAGAAGGAAGCAGGGAGAGGTGAAGAAGAAGAAGAGGTTTCGTTGTCGCCGTTGTTGTTGAATGACGAAGACGACGACAAAGACGAAGACGAAGGAAGCGGCGACGGCAGCGGCGACGAGAGCAGCAGCTCTCTCCACGCCTCCAGCGCCGCGGCCAGCTTTTCCGAAGAAGAGGAAGAAGAGCTCGTCGTTTTCCTCTTCCTCTTCATGCTCTGATCATGTTGCCACCAAGACTGGAAGAGGGTCTCGGCGAAGAGCTTGGACAGGACGATGTCGGCGGTCTCGTCTCCAACCGCCGCCGCTTCCGACGACAGCCCTCTCCCCCTGCCCCTCGCCCTCCTCCCGTCCGCTGCCCTCTTCTTCAGGTCCCCCCCTTGCTGCCCCTCTTCTTCGGTGCCATCGCCGTCGTCGTCCTCCTCCACGCTGCTGCTGCTGCTGCTGCCTGCCAGGCTCCTCCTCGCGAGCTCCATAGTCTGCTCCGCTCTTTCCGAGTCCCCAGCCACCGCCACCCACTTCATCAGCGACGCGAACAGCTGTGCGTCCGGAGGGGGCCTTTTTCTCGCTGCCGGGGGCGACGACAGCGAAGCCAGGGCCTCATCCAAGACTGCTGCTGCTCCCGGGAGGTCCCCGACGACGCCATGAGCGTCGATGAGGCGGGAGAAGCACCTCGCTCCGGGGGAGACGCCGTTTGCTTTCGCTAGCTCCAAGGCCTTCACCGCTCCGGCCAGGTCCCCGGCCCTGCCGTGCGCCGCGATGAGGTCGGCGTAGGCGGCCTCGTCGACGAGGACGGAGACGACGCGGGGGGAGGAGGAGGAGGAGGAGGGGGGGTCGTCCTTGCGGGGGCCGAGACGCGAGGTGGCGAGGAGCTTGGGCTGCTTTCTGGACCTTGTCGTCGTCGTCGTCTTTTCAGCGGCGAGTTCGGCGGCCTCCGCCTCGGCGCGGGAAGCGGCGGCCAGTGCGGCGGCCGCGGCAGCGGGCCTTCCGGCACGGCTCCAGGCGCGGAGGACGTGGCGGAGGGCGATGCCGTTGACCGCCGGAGGAGGAGGCGAAGACGAAGACGAAGACGAAAAAGGAGAAGAGGTCTCGGCAAAGTCTTCGTTGTTGCTCTTTTCGACGGCCGACGCCGCCGCCGCCGCCGGAGGAAAGCTCGCGCCCCCTCTCGCCCCCGGGAACGCCTCCGCCACGTCAGCCGCCCTCGCCGCGGCCTCGGCCCGCTCTCCGTCACCGGAGTCGGCGTGCGCCCCGGCCAAGGCACCGTAGGTCGCCGCCGACGGCGCGACGCCGGCCGAGGCGAGGCGGGAGACGACGCGAGAAGCGGCCGCCGCGTGGCCCGCGGCGCCCAGCGCGACGACGAGCGCCCGCGCGCCGTGGTCCGCCGCCGAGGCCGCCCCCGAAGAAGAAACACGCAGGGGAGGGTACAGTAAGAAATGAGAGGCCGGGTCGTCGACGGATTCCGAGGCGGCCAGGGCGGCGGCGGCCGTGGCCGCGGCGGAGGGGAAAGAGGAAGAAGAAGAATTCGAAGAATTCAAACTCGAAGAATTCGAACTCGAAGAATTCGAACTCGAAACTTCGCGAGAGAGCCTCCTCGCCTCGTCGAGCAGCCCCGCCAGCTTCTCCCACGCGGCCCTGAAGTCCCCGCGCTGCGCATGAGCCCGCACCTCCGCCGCCTCCCAGTGCGGCGCCCTTGGTAAGCCCGCGGCGGCCGCGTCGCGCGACACCGCTCGCACGCCCTCGGCGTCCCCCGCGGCCGCCAGCCTCGACGCGACGAGCGTGAAATGCCTGCCGTCGGGCCTCGCCCCGGCCGCCAGCGACAGGCAAAGGAGCTCCCTGGCTTCGCGCGGGGTCGGGGCGGAGATTATCAGGGAAGAAAGCATGTAGGGGGGCGGCGGCGAGGAGCCCGCGGCGATGGCGGCTGCCGCTGCTGCTGCGGGGGAAGACGAAGAGGAAGACGGCGAAGAAGGGCGAGGAGTAAGGCGAGGAGTTGGAGTTGAAGAACTCGAAGAGAGCTGCCGCTCCCGCAGCAGCGCCGCCTTACGCTTCTCCTTCCAGGCCGCGCGGATCGATTCTTCTTCGTCGTCGTCGTCTTCCGTCGTTCGTGATTCTTCGACTTCATCTTCGGCGGCGGGGACAGAGAAGGCAGCGGGGAGAGAAGAAGCTTCTCCTCCTTTCTTCCCCGCCGCCGACGTTGCCCTTTGCTTCTTCTTGCTCTTGGCCTTTTCCTGCAGCTGCCGGACGACGGGCGAGGCCGCGAACGAGGGCCCCCCTTCCTCGCCGACTCGCCGAGGCGAGACGGGAGCTGCTCTAGTCCGCGATGACGATGGGTTCGACGTCAACCAGGGCCACGCGGCGCTGCTGCTGCGGAGCGGCGGCGGCTTGAGCCACTCGTGCTGCGGCGGCGGCAACTGCGAAAAGGGCGTCGTCGAGGAGGGATTCGCCGGCGCCGCCGGCGCCGCCGCCGCCGGCGCTACTCGCATCGCCGCTGCTGCTCCAGCTCCCCCCGCACGCCGGTTCGCCACTCCAGCACCGCCATACGCCGAAGGAGACCCTCCTCCGCTGCCCCTCCAGCGCAGGGCCTCCGCGATGTACCGCTCCGCCTTGGAGGAGCGCGACATCGGACGAGCGAAGAAAAGGAGATCGAGATTTTATGAACTTTCTTTCGTTTTTTTTTTTTCGTTTGCACACACAACCTCCTCTTCCTCCTCTCTCCACTTCTACTTTTCCCCGGCCGCCAGCAGCGCCTCCTCGACCCTCTTCTCCCGAAGCTGCCTCGCAGAAGGCGGCGAGAAGGAAACGGATGACGATTCAGAATTATTGACTGCTGCTTCCATCATCCTACCCTTTCGAGCCCTCGTCTCCAGGAAGACGAGCAGAGCGGAAATGTCGGCGGGGCTCACGCCGGCGACCCGGCTCGCCTGCCCGACGTCCTTGGGCCTGACTTTCCCCAGCTTCTCCCTGGCTTCTAGACATAGGGTTGAAACAGTAGAGAAATCCAGGCCCTCCGGGATCAGCCTGCCGTGCCTGGAGGCCTCGGAGGCCGCCTGCTTGGCCGCTCTGGCTATGAAGCCTTCGTATTTCAGCAAGATCTCGGCCGCCTCGAGCTCGTCGGGCTCCGTTAAGCTTTCTCCTTCTCCTTCCTCTCCTTCTCCCTCTTCTCCTTCTCCCTCTCTTTCGGGCCCGTGCCCGTGCTCCACCAGCAGCTGGTAGTGCACGTGCGGCCTCTTGAGCAGATCGGCGAGCGTGAGAGCGACCGAGGGGTCTGGCAAACCCTGCGAGCTCGCCTCGGCCGCCGCGACCGCGACGGCGTCGCCGACCTTCACCTTCGTGCCACGAAGCCGCTCCACGTCCCTCGCCACCCTTTCGCTGCGCCTCGCGTGCTCTCCGGCCCTGCGCGCGTCGACCAGCCCCAAAGAGGCCGCCAGAGGGGTCAGCCTGTCCCCTGCGTTGTCGGAACGGAGCAGCAGCCGGTGCTCCGATCGGGAGGTCAGGACCCTGTAAGGTTCCCGGAGGTCGAGCGTGACCAGATCGTCGACCATCGTGCCCAGGTAGCTCGACTCTCTCGGTAATTCAAAGGTCTCTGCCCCCCCGGCGACTTTCGCGGCGTTGGCGCCGGCGAGCAGCCCCTGCGCCGCGGCCTCCTCGTAGCCAGTCGTACCGTTGAGCTGGCCCGCCAGAAACAGGCCCGAAACCGACCGAGCTTCCAGAGAGTGGGAGAGCTGGCCGCGGGAGGGGACGTAGTCGTACTCTACCGCGTAGGCGCTGCGGACCATCCTGTTGTTTGTTTTTGGTGGTGGTGGTGGGTTTTGGGAGGAGAGAGAAAGAAAGAAAAAGTGAGCTTTTTTTTCTTGTCGACCTCGACCTCTGGGAAAAAAAAAATCCCTCTTCCTCTTACCTGACCGTCTCCAACCCGGGCAGCGTCCTCAGCATCGCCAGCTGCAGCCTCTCGGGCAGACCCGTGGAAAAACCCTGCACGTAGAGCTCCGGCGAATCAGCGCCCTCCGGCTCTAAAAAAATCTGGTGCGACTCCTTGTCGGCGAAACGGACCACCTTGTCTTCTATGGAAGGGCAGTAGCGCGGTCCTTTCGCGTCGACCCACCCTCCGTAGACCGGGCTCTCCTCCAAGTTTGCCCGGATGAGCTCGTGCGTGGCCGCTGTCGTCCGGGTCAGGTGGCAGGGGACCGGCCGAGGGGCCAGAGAGGCCGCCGCTTTCCTTTTGGTCTTGTCGGCGCAGAAGAAGCCCGGGTCGCGGTCGCCGTACTGGGGTTCGAGATTCGAGAAATCGACCGTCCTCGCGTCGACCCTGGCCGGTGTTCCCGTCTTCAGCCGCCCCGTCTCGAAGCCCAAAGCAGCGAGAGCCTCCGTCAGGCCGTGGGCCGGGGCCTCCCCGGCTCGACCGGCGGGCAAAGAGTGCCTCCCGACCCAGATCCTGCCGTTGCCGAATGTGCCGGTCGTCAGCACCGCGGCGCGGCAGGGGTAGCGCATCCCAAAGTGCGTCACCACGGCCTTGATCCTCATCTTGTTGCGTTTTTCAGAGCTTCCAATGTTAACCTCATCGCGGACGTCGTTGTCGACCTCGACCTCGACTACCATCCCTTCGCGAATATCTAAATTCTCCTGCTCCTCCAGGATCCTCCGGGCGGCGAGCGCGTACTTGGTTTTGTCCGTCTGCGCCCTCAGGGCCCAGACAGCGGGGCCTTTACTGCGGTTCAAGACACGCTTCTGCAAGGCCGTGGCGTCGGCCAGGAAGCCGATCGCCCCTCCCATCGCGTCGACCTCGTGGACCAGTTGGGATTTCGCCGGGCCGCCGACGGCAGGGTTGCACGGCTGCCAGCCAATCTTGTCGAGCGTCAGAGTGAGCAACAGGGTCCTGGCCCCGAGGCGCGCCGAGGCGAGCGCGGCCTCGATGCCCGCGTGGCCGGCGCCGACGACGACGACGTCGTAGGCGTCCGGGTCGTCGGAGTCGGGGGTGGAGGTGGAGAAGGAGGAAAGCGAGGAAGAAGGAAAAGAGGAGGTCGACGAAGAAGAGCCGTCGGAGGCGAACGAGCTAGCCGCCCGTCGCGCCATCAATCGCGAGTGTCGCGCCGCGCCTCCAGAGCTCCAAGGAGCAGTTCGCTTCGCCAGCGCCGATGACGCGACAGAGCGTGCCTCCTGTTCGCAAGGAGAGCAGCGGCAGCAGCGGGTGCTCGCAGGACGAAGGGAGCTCGACATGTTGACGAGCGGCGGCGACACCAATTGACGACGGCGGCGGCGATTATGGAGGGCTGCTCCTCTTCCGCTTCCTCCTCCTGTTGCTCCGATGGACGTGCTCGCGCGGCTGCTGCTCGTGGAAGCGCCCGAGCTCGAGAGGGAGCGCATGGCGTTTTTTTGTTGAGCGAGGGAAGCGCTGCTGTTGTAGAGAGGAAAAGCGCTTGCTTCTTCAATTCGAGGTTTTTTTCTTCGTCAAAAAAAATGAAAAGCGCTCATCAGAAAATTTCAAATCGAAGGGGAAAAAACTCAAGAAGCACACTCACACGAAAAGCACTCGCGCTTTTCTCCCTCTTCCGTTCCTCGCACAGCCCTCCTGACCACTCGGGAGCCTTACTTGTCTTCTCTCGACATCGCCTGCGCGATAAGGAAGCCAAAGAGGAGCTTAGAAGGGTCGAAACTCGAGCAAGAGAAAGAGGGCATCGTCGCCGCAAAAACGAAGAATCAATCCATCTTCCTCTGTTTCTTCGTCTCTCCCTTCCTCCCTTTCTTTCCCCCGCATGGCCTCGCCGTCGCCCGCAGAGCGCGTCGCCGAGGCCCTGGTGCCCGACCGTGCGGAGCACGAGGTGAGAGTTGGGAACAGAGAGAAAGAGAATGGAGGAAGATAAGAAACTCGAAAAGGCGACTCGATTGGCGCTCAAACCCGAAAAAAACTTCGACCTCAACCTTCTCCTTTTCTCCTCCACCTCCTCAACCACCTCCCCTCTCTCTCTCAACTTCCAGGGCTTCTCCCCCTCGGTCCTGCAGGAGTACGTCGACGCCCTCGCCTGCCGCAGGGAAGCCGCGACGGCCAGAGCCTACAGCGCGCTGGCGTCGGCGGCAGGAGGAGGAGAAGGCGGCGAAGGCGGAGACGACGACGCTCGCCACTCGCCGCTGAAAAACTTTGAAGACGGCGAAGGCCAAGGCGACGACGACGAGCAGCAAGGAGTCTCCTCCGGCAACGACGCCGCGACGCTCGCTTCTCTGGGAGGCTTGCTGATCGACGAGACCGAGGAAGAAGAAGACGAAGAAGAAGACGAAGACGCGAAACTCGAAAGCAGCAAAAAGGGCGACGACGACGACGACGCCAAACTCGCGGCGCTCGCCAAGGAAGCGGCCGCCCTCTCCTCCAGGGCCGCCGCGGCCCGCGCCGCCGCCGCCGCTGCCAGGGAAGAGGCCGTGGCCGACGCCGCGGCGGACAGGGTCGCCGCGGCGACCGACGCCGGGGACCTCGATGGGGCCGCGGCGGCGCTTTTGAGCTTCGAGCGGCGGGTTGCCGCCGCTGCCGCTTCTTCTTCGTCTTCTTCGGGCAACAACGGCAGCCGCGCCTCGACGGCGGAGACGCTCCGCGCCTCGCTGGAGCAGGCCATCGACTCTGCCCTGCTGCAGGGGCTCGGAATCGCTAGCTCCTCTGCTTCTGGTTCTCCTTCCTCTTCCCCTTCCTGTTCTGCTCCCTCTTTCCTGCCCAAGGGCTGCGACGGAGGGATCTCGGCCGTCGCCTCGGGCGTCCGCTCGGCGCTCTCCGCCTCCGCGCTCGTCTCCTCGCCGCAGCTGCTCAGGCGACGCGCCTCTGCCGTCGGGTCCGAGGTGCTTGCGGCGAAGCTGCTGCTGCCGCTGCTGAGGCTGGGGCTCTCCGAAAGAGTCGAGGTCGTCGAGGCGAGCAACGAAAACGGGTTTTGGTGGAGGAAAGTTGCTAGTTCTTCTGTTTCTTCCCCTTCTTCTTCTTCTCTTTTGCTTCCAGAAGACGCAGCTGCAGCGGCCATCAGGTTCTTCGCCGGGGCCGTGCTCCCCGCCGCAACGGCGGCAACGGCAGGAAACGATGAAACGACGCGACTCTCGATCTCGTCGCTCGTGGGCGCAGCGGGCTGGCCCCGCGCCTCCGCCGCCGAGGTCGAGCTGCGGCTGTCTCCCGCCGCGGCGGACAGGGGCCCAGGCGGCACGCGGGCGCGGGAGGCCTTCGCCGAGATCGGGAGCGCCGCGCTGAGGCTGGAGGCCGCCGCCGAGGCGGCGGGCTTGGCGCCTCCCTCCTCTTCTTCTTCGTCGAATTCGCCGTCTCGCTCCTCCCCTTCTTCTTCCTCGAACGTCACCGCCGCCGGCGGGGGGCGCCTCGGCGCCTTCGTAGCCGCAGTGGCGGACCGGGACCTGGTGGGCCTGAGGCTTGAAGTCGTCGAGGCGGCGAGGGCGCTGCTTGTGCGCGGGGCGCTGGGAGGAAGCGGGAGCGGAAGTGGAAGCGGAACGACGACAAACGCGAAAATCTCTTCCGCTGCTGCTGCTGCTCTCTCTCCCCCGAGGAGGAAGGCCGGCATCCCTCTGCCGCGCAGGTCCCCGGACGCGGACGCGTGGTTTGCGCTCGCCGCGGCGGCGAGGGACAGGAGCGGAGGCGGCGGAATGGAAGGAGAAGAGAAGGGAACGACTTCTCAACAGCCGCCGCTCCTCGACTGGGGGCCCGAAGGGAGCGACGCGCCCTTACTGGCAGAGGGCGAGTTCGCCGTCTCCGAGGCAGGTGACGCGCTCGCGGCCCTGGTCGCCGACGCCGTCGCGAGGGCCTCGATCCTGGCCCGCGGGATCGGAGGCGGCAGCGGAAACGGAAGCAGCGGGAGGAAAAACCCGGCGGCGGCGCAGGCCCTCGCCCGCGGCGCGGCCGACGCCGCTGAGCTCGTCGCGCTCCTGCCTCCCGCCCTCGCCCCTCAGCGCTCCCTCTTACTTTTATTGGGCCCGGCCGCTTTGCACCGCAACGACTGCAGGCACGTCGCAGGGGCCATCACTCGGGCCCTGGCCGCGCACGCTCCGGCGCTGAGGGAGGGGGCGCCGGCGGCCCCGGGGCTCCTGGCGGACGCAGCTCACAGGCTGCGGGCCTCAGGCGACGCGGCGCTGGCCGAGCGGGTCGCTGCCGAGGCAGAAAGTTTGTCCCTGCTCTTCGACGGCAACAGTTGCTCTTCTTCTAGCACGATTTCGACCAACTTTTTCGGCATCAGCGGAGGAGGCGTTGTTCCTGCTGATGCGAATAACAACAGCAGCAGCAGTCCCGGGAACAAAGCGGGGAGCAAGAGGAGGATGTTGCGGTCGCTGGCGGGCCGGGCGGCCGCGGCCGCCGTCGCCGCCGCCGCGGGCAGGAACAGCCAGCGCAGCAACAACGAGGGCGCTTTATCCCCTCCTCCTCCGCCTTCGATCTACCACTCTTCTTCCTCTTCTCTCCCCGGCGGGATCTTCGCCCGCCTCTCGGCCGACAGCGACCCCTCGCGAGCGGCCGGGGCCGCTGCGCGGGTGGTGGCCTCCTGCCTCTCGGGCCTCTCCCGAGCCGGGAGGGCCGTCAGGGGCACCTTGCCTCCCAGGGAGCGAGCCGCCGTGGGCGCTTCTCTTTTGGATGCCGCCTGCTCCGCCGCCGCCAACCGGATCCTGCAGCTCGAGGACATCCCGGCCGCGGACTCGGAGGTGATCCCGCAGGTCTTGAGACCCTTGGTGGAGGCCGGGGCGACGGCGAGCTTGGGGCTGGACTTTTCTCGCTTTTTGGTGAAAGAAGAGGAGGCGTCTTCTTCTCCGATTATGCTTTCTTCGCCTCCGCCGTGGCCCTCCTCTCGCAGGAGGAGGAGGAGGAAGGGGCGGCAGCAAGAAGGAGATGACGAAGAACAAGAGGAAGAGTTTGACGAAGAAGCCGAGGACGAGGACGACCGCGTCTCTGCCGCCGTCGACGCGAGCTCGCCTCCCGAGGCGGAGCTCGTGGAGGCCGTGGAGGCCTCGGCGCCCGCGCTCGCGGCGCTCAAGGTAAGAAGAAGAAGAAAGAAGTGTTTAGTTTGGGTGTTTGTGTTTTCCCTCTCTCTCTCTTTCGGGAAACGCCACCGCTTCTCTTTTCGCTCACGCAAAAAAAAATGAAATCTCGAAATTCTCGAAAAAAAATCAAAATCAAAATTCTCAAAAAAGATGATCCTCCACCTGATGACGGCGCGCCTCGCCGAGATCGTCTCCTGGTCCCGCTCGGGCAGGATCGCCGCCAGCGGCCTCCCGCGAGCCGCCGTGCGCAGCCTGATCGCGGCGCTGTTCGAGGAGAGCGCCGCGAGGGGCGAGGCGCTGGCCGCCGTCGGCGGCGGAGGAGGAAGTGGAGGAGGTCGAGGTTGAGAAATGAAAAAAAAGTTGGGAAAGAAAAGGGGCTCGGTCTTTTGGTTGCACTCTCGCGAATTTGCTCGCCCTCTCGCGCTTCCTCTTCGACCCTGCTGCTGCAGCTGCTGCTGCTGCCCGTCTCCCGCTTGTGTAACCCCCCCCCCCCC
>Ga0210003_1001794_pt1 | contig 18618 bp, 18 predicted proteins | sample LantaG_FD_182804 | JGI IMG/M metagenome (GOLD analysis project Ga0210003, IMG submission 182804) | Deep subsurface microbial communities from Baltic Sea to uncover new lineages of life (NeLLi) - Landsort_02402 metaG (SPAdes) (version 2) | ecosystem: Environmental > Aquatic > Marine > Oceanic >...
ACCACCAGTAAGACCGTTACCGGCTACTGAAGCAGCAAGTTGTGTTGCTGTGACGCCTGCGTCTTTAAGTTGCAGATAAGCTGCTGAACCAGCACCCGTGTCAAATACAACATTATCAATAGCACCACCAGAACTAGTTGTCCAGCCTGTACCAACAAAAGCAAGAGACCCGATAGTAGCATCTGTTGTAGACACCGCGTTAACTTTAGTTACATCATCAATTTTAACTGTAACTGTGTCATTATCGTGGTCAATGATGTGTTCAACTTTGAACCAAGTATCTTGCGCTGCTACGTCCTGTATCTGCTGACCAAGTTCTCCCGGATGCTTATAGGTCATGTCAACATTTGTACCATCCGTACAGAAATGCAGCTCAAATGGGTTAGAATCACCGTCCTGGTCCACAAGCCTTGATTTAAGACTAGGCCATGCCATCGCATCACAACCATCTACACGAGCGTAGTAGGTTAAAGTAACGCACCCTGTACAAGTTTCATCAACACGTGAGATGATAACACCTACATTTCCGGATGTGTTTACACCAGCACAGGCACCAAGATTCCCTGCGTACTTATAAGTAGAGTCATACGTCATAGAGCATCGAGAGAATCCACCATCGCAATATTTTCTCCAGGTATTCAGAGGGTCACTGCCGTTTCCGACATAAGCTACAGAGGCTATATCATTACCTGATACACCTGTTTCAAAGTCATCAGTAAATTCGCCTGAAGATGCAGGAACCCATTCAAGAGTTGAGTCATCAACTTCGTCTGCCAGTATGAAGTTACCTGATGTATCAAAGTTGTCAGCAATGATCTTAGCACCACTGACAAAGCTAATAGAGGTGTTACCTACATTCAGCAGGTCATTTCCACACATATCAATGTCGCCTGACATGTTACCACCAGCAAGTGGTAGATAGTTGCCTGCATTAGTTTTCAGTTCTTCAAGTGCAGCATCCACATCTGTTGCTGTACCTGTCCAAGTAGAACCTGTAGGCAAATCAGAAGCATTAACCTGATTAGCATCAGGACCCCAGTTAATATGAGAGTCACAAATCCCGTCAGTAGCTACAGCAATAGCAGAACCATTACCACCAGTTAATCCTGCACCAGCAACATCACTGCCAAGTTTAGCAGCAGTTACTGAAGTACCAGCAAGCTGTGCTGTGTCAACAGCAAGATTACAAAGGCCCAGGGTCAGCGTTTTACCTGCAGCATTACCCGAGACGGTAAGCTGTGTAGAAGTAATGGACATCGTATCTAAACCATCAGCAGTTAAGTTATCGCCGAGGTCTATATTAAATGTCTTCCACGCATCAACAGCAGCAGTAGCATCTCGGAGTTCTTCAAGGGCTGTGTCAACATCAGTTGCAGTTCCTTCCCATACATCACTGGTAGGAATAGACTTAGCACCGATTGTTCCACCAGCAGGCTCTTCACCTGCGTTAGCCCAATTGATATGCTCATCGTCAATAGCATCTGCTGCAATATGTTCACTGTCAACAGCATCGTCTTCAATCTTAGCCCCAGTAACTGCGTCAGCACCAAGCTTATCATTGGTTACAGATCCATTAATAAGTTGAGTTGTTCCAATACCAAGAGCCTTAACTGATAGCTGGTTAGATCCGTTCTCAACGATGGTTGAGTTATCAACACGAACGGCAACACCCTCAGATGCTACTAAGACAACCTTACCAATATTAGCATCAGAGCTTGTGATGTCTGGCTTGACCTCAACTGCGCCTGTATCGAATTCTAAACCATGACCGAGGTTTACTTGAATTGCGTTAGTAGTCTCAGTAAGACCACTAGCAGTGTCAATGATATTAGTTACATCAACTTCAAGTTCATTAGACCCATTAATAGTGATTGTGGAAGCATCAACGTTAATTCCAATAATTCCTGCTGAAACATCAATTGCTCCAGCGGCATCAATCTTTACTTTACCCCAATCTGTCGTACTTGCATTAGGAATAGAAGCGGATCCAGTCTGCTGCCATATACCGTCATCTGGGTCCCAGGTAAAGCTGGAGTCACAGACTCTACTGTAATGAGTTTCATTTGTTATCAAAGACCCGTAAGCCCTGGAAAAACCAAAGTTTGTTCCGGCAGGCTGAGATGTTGGCAGAGCAACAAAATCTGAGCTTGTGTCAATAGGACCAACAGCTTCATATAGATTAGCAAGAGTCGGATCTGCAATCTTTACACGAGCTGCTGCTGCAGCATTACCATAAATTCTTGTAGTTTCACCAACAGTGTCTTGCCACACAATAAGAACATTGTTTGTAGGATCAATGGTTGAAAGTTCACCAGTTGTTGCAGAAACTGCAATAGATCCGCCATTAATAACTGCACCTAGATTTTCAAGAGTAGCATTAATATCAGCACCAATTGTGAAATTAATATTACCGCCTGAACCACCTGCTTCAAAATTTTCTGTGTTTGTTCCATCATACAGAGTGATAATATCGCCTGTCTGTAGGTTTGCAGTTAAGCCAAGAACCTGAGCAGCAAAAATACCGCCGTTATTACCACCATCATTGTCTTTAAGCTGCTCCTTATAAAATAAGATCTCTTTCCAGATTTTACCTTGAGCAGCTACAGCCTGAAGCTGTGCATAATTAACTGCATCCCCATCTGCTGATCCATCAGCCAAGCCTGTGATTTTGTAAGACCCCATTGCAAGGTTTTGAGCCATTGTGGCGTTTCCACCGGTAAGCCATAAAAATGCTGAAGCTTCTTTACCATCAACCTTATCTGCATCAAGGTTAGTTATGGTAGGTGCGCTTGCATTAGCAATAACAAGCGGTGCTTCTGATGTCGACATCAGTTTAAGGACATCAACCTGGAGGGCGTCCCCTCCTGCAGCATCATTATGCTGACCTAAGTACCCATTAACTGTTTTTAGAAATTTTACATAACTAGCCATTTGTTTCTAGTCCTCCCTAAAAATATAGATGATTTCCAATTGGAAAAATGTCCATCACTTATTGTGTTTGTGTTAATAAGAAAAAATCAGATAAATAAGAAAAGACCCCCGCCTCATTACAAGACAGGGGTCTTTGTACTATTTGGTCTGGCTGGATGTTAAGGGATAACTCTTTTGAACTGCCCTTTATACTTCCAGGAATCCTTGATCAGGTAAAGCTCATCTGTCTGAAGCTCATTGAATGGTTCAAAGAGCTTTTCCTCTTTAATTGCTTTTCCTATCTTCAGGAGCCACTTCTTAGCTGTAAAGATTTCTGTATTCTTTACAAGCTTTGTGTAGGTTTCCGTCAGACTGTCAAGGTTATCCTTTGTTAAGACAATCCTGAGTTCTCGTCTTTCCATCTCAGCGTCGTCTACCATTTTCAGATTTGCTAGGAAATGTTTGTCGGATAGCTGAGCTTCATCTTTTATCGAAAGAGCAACCCCGTCAAGATGTGGGAGAAGTGGTCTGATAGAACCACCACATAGGGTAGTATCTATCTTTACTTTATATCCCTCACTCTTTAAGAATGCAGAAAACTCTACTAGTTTTCCATTGTGCATTAGGGGCTCTCCACCACTGATGCATACAGCATCAATTATCCTTGAGCTATTGTTTGTTTTATCCAGAAACCTGAATATGTCATTTGGCGTGTAAGAGATACCAGTCTGGTCCAGAACAATGTCCGTGTTGAAACAGAATGGACATCGGAACACGCACCCAGGAGTAAAGACCACTGTGGTAATGTAAGGCTCAAAGTCAAGCACGGTTGACTGGAGGTGCCACACAAACAGTGGTGAGTTAAATCCGTTTTTTGGGCCCATGTGGGCTACCGATCAGAGGTAGAACTGGATTTACTTCCGTCAACCTGAATAAGTGCCCTATCATCCCATTCTCTTTTTTTACCTTTATTCCACGAACTAATTGGTCTGTAGTAACCACAGACACGTGAATATGTAATTGTAGGTATCTTTACATTTGCCATAAATTTCCTCCCTTATAATTTTTCTGGATTTGCATCACTTTCCACAACTATCCCATACTTAGCCAACTGTTCTTCCGTGTGAGGATACGGACAGAAGGCATGGCTCCCGGGCAAGTACCCGTGGATCGGACAATAAGAGAACACCGAGGTGAGTGTGAAATATGGGGTTTTGGTGGAACAGACTTTCTTGATCATGTTTAGAATGGTAGCCTCTTCGGGCTGCCCATCCAAGTAAAAGTGTACGACGGTTCCCCCTGTGTGACGACATTGGAGTTCTTCCTGATGTTTCAGAACGAAAACAAAATCTCCTTGTTTGTCGACTGGGAGGTGACAGGAATTGGTGAAGTAGACAGAGTCTCCATCACCAGCTGTAATTATATCTGGTATACGCTCTTTGGATGCTTTCGCCAATCTAAAAGAGGCTCCTTCAGCAGGAACAGCTTCAAGATTGAATAAGGTTTGATGTTTTTTCTGGAGCTCTTTCGTCTTCTCTCTCATATAGTCCAGAATTTCAATCGCTATCTCTTTTCCTTTGTCAGAGACAATACCATCTTCAATCCCAAAGTTCAGGAGGGCTTCATGCATCCCAAGGTAACCGATAGTAAGGAAATGGGTCCGGAACTTAGTTGTTAGGTATCTGGTTGTGTATGGGAACAAACCGTTCTCAAAGTTCTTCATCACTGCACTCTTCTTCATCATCAAAGAATCAGCTGAGATTTCCATCCACTCGGACAGCGTAGACAGAAACTTATCAAGGTCCCCTTTACAGATATAACCAATTTCCGGTAGGTTCAGTGTTACGACACCGATGGAGCCAGTCATCTCACCATTACCAAACAACCCTCCTGTGTGTTGTTTAAGTTCATCAAGGTCAAGAGACAGTCTACAGCACATACTCCTCACAGTGTCTGCCTTAATAGGCTTTTTGTTTGATTGTCCGTTTATGCAATTCTGGAAGTAGGTTGCACCAAACTTCCTATTTGCTCCAAGTACAAGATTAAGGATCTTCTTAGGAAGCTTAAAGAATCCTTCAGTGACATTGACTGTTATGATCGGAAAGGTGAATACCTTACCAGAAGCTTCCCCAGTCATATAGTTCTCAAAGAACAGCTCATTGAATAGGTTAACGTACTCTTCAAGCTGCCCATAGGTAACCGATGAGTTATCTTCATTAAGAAGAGTTTTCTGTGCAATCATTACAGGACGAGTCCTAAGGTCGTCTGGAATAGTAAGTGCCAGAGTTATATTGCTAAAGGGTGATTGGCCACCCCACCTTGCTGGGAAGTTAAGATTGTACAAGAGTTCCTGTATAGACTGAGACACATCTCTCCTAGTTAAGACCTTAGCAACTTTAATAGACTCCTTACGTGCATACTCTTCATTATCACCGGTAAACAGCTCCTTATAGATAGTATCCCTCATCTGTGCAAAATCTGCATAGATATAAGGTGCCAAATAGACATCTATGTCTGAGAATGCCTGAGCTCCCATCCACTCGTTGGACATTGTTCCAATGAAGTTAAGAATGTGAGACACAGCACTCCTAAAGTGCTTAGCGGGGGTGGAAGAGATATAGTTAGAGTGTGCGATATTGAAGCCCTCATGCAGCAAACTGCTGAGAGACCATCCTGCACAATAAGGGGCGATGCCCCCTGATAGATCGTGAACGTGAACCTGGCCTTTCCTATGCATATCCATTATTGGATGACTTTTGTAAACTCTCTGGAGAGTATACTCAGCAACAGCAGACGAAGCAGCGTAAAACAAAAGGTTTGAAAATGAAAACGGAGTGTTAGCATTTTCTTTAACACGCCAGTCTGCTTTTTCTAAGTACGAATCTATCTTCTGAATGAACAACACATCCTCCTCAAAACTTGTAAGACAACTTGTAGTGTAGGTGCCAGATAAAACCACTTGCACTTATTGTGTTGGTGTTGCCCAGCCCCAAATCCTAGACCGACCGTTTGGTTAATTAGGTGTAAATCCGTGTCGCCCACTAGCATTTAACGCCTTTACTTGGAAGGGCGCTTGGCATGCCAAGCAGACCACCCACAGTAATAGGATCATCACATCCTATTCCATATATGTATCCATCATAGTCACATTCGGAAATACTAATCACTGGAGCTAAGGAAAAAGTGTGTGTACTGTTTCCGTTATAGCACACTACGAGACTTCCAACCTTCACAGATTCCGCTGCCCCATAGGTTATCCCAGTCAAATTCTTAGTAAGATCTCCACTATAAAAGCATAATTGCTGGCTATTTGTAGTACTGAGTGTAGCGTTATCTGTGTGTACCTCTATGAGTAACCCACAGTATTTAACCCTGGTAAGATACAAAAGCTTAGCAGCCGCAGAAAAGAAACTAGGGGTGCTTGATAACAGATAAATATTTCTGTTTCCAAGCATGCTTATTTCATAGAACGTCTTCTTTTTCCAGTTACTACAACATCTAGCAATGTCTGCTATGCAAATCTTACAGTAATCATTGTCATTACTGTCAAAAAGGTAAATAGCCGTGTCTTCAGCAAATGCGTGGAGAGGTCTCATTTAAGTATTATCCTACATGCAAATCTGTGTGAATATATCCTTCACTATTATACTGATCCTTTGTAGAAAGAGGACTCTCCTCTACAGGAACCTTAACTCTCTTCTTCTTCTTTTCTGAGGTTATTGAGGGAGTAGGGTCAGCTGGAAACATATCTACTGTGTGATCTTCTTCCTTTATCTCTACCACTGGCTCCTCAGGCTCCACATTCTTCACAGAGGGATCACTCTTAAGCAGACCAACCCCACTCATGTAGAATCTCAGGAGGGTCGGTTCTGTCTCTTCCTTTACCCGCACAACAACAGAAATATGAAACTTATTCTGAAGTTCTTCCAGGGGAGAGGCTGTAGAAATGACTTCTAACTCAGCAAGATTAAAAATCTCTGTTATGGCATTTTCAAGGAGCTGAGACGTCTTCTTCCATACCTTCTTGTCATTCTCGTCTTTGATAATGACATTGTTATGCTTTGTAAGTGTCTCCTGACAAAGGGTATTAACTATCTGGATAATACCTTCTTCTACGGAAGACGGGATAACGGAGTCCTCTACAATACCAAAAAACAGCTTAAGGTCTGAACCAGTTACCAAGAATTCAGTTCCAACCTTAGAGGCCTGCAGCCTCTTAGATCGAATGTACCTGCGTATAGTTACTAGAGAAACATTAAACATTTCAGCAATCTGTGTGACCGTATACAGGTCAGCGTTGTTAATAGACAGAACGTTATTCATAGAACCTCCTCATGATTTCTTATGTCTTGTTACGACGTTTTTGGCCTCAGCACATTGTAACAAATGGGTTGTCAGTTTATCAAGAAATAATATACTGACCTCTCACCTTATAGCTTAAGGTTGCTCAGCACAAACCTCTGCACTGTTCCAGTCTATAACCGGAGCAACTTTAGTGTTTGACATCTTAGCAAGAATGAAAGTATCTCTGATGCAATCTACATACTCAGTTCCTGGAACTTCTTCAGGGATAAGGTATATCCTGTCTGCCACGTTGAAAGAAGAATAAGTGTCAATGAACACCTTAAGTTCTTCCATTCTTTTTTTGATAATGCCATGGTCATCGTACGGATTGATCTTAAGACGAACATAGGCTCTGCCTGTCATTAGGAAGTCCTTAATGTATGGATTCTTAAGATCCGTCCATAGAGGAGCAACGTTCCACTGAACTCCCATAACAGATGAGCCAAGTACCACTTCAGGTTTTATAAACCCAGTAGTATCAATCTCAACAAACATTCCATTCCTGATAAGATTCTCAGCCAGATTATACACGTGGTGTCTCTGAAACAGAGGCTCTCCTCCAGTGAATACAACGTTTCTGATCAGGTGCTCCGTAAGAAGCCCCGTGATAGAGTTGAATATCTGATCGGTTGGGTACTCCCCTGACACTTTGGGAATCTTATCATTATTCATGTGCTTTGGTTCTTTTCCACTAAATCCGCTAAGATCTACAAAAAGAGATGGTACTCCGGTTGATGGTGGGAGTGACTGGAGACCTGTGTATATTGCTCCTACTTTCATTGTTCCTCCTGAACTCCAAATATCTGTGTTAGGTTATAGCCCTGGTCTTCCAGAATAGCTCTTATCTGAAAAGCCTGAACATCCGTGCAGGAAAATAGCTTCTTAAGATACCCGTTTACCTTTCCAGTATCAAATAGTCCTTTCTTCAAGGAAGCCTTAGAACGAAATTTACCACCCTTAGGTAGTATCTTTTGAAGAAATGTGGCTGCCATCGATGTACTAACCTTCGACGATAGCATGTAAAATGACAGCGCCTGAGCGACCTCTACATAGTCAGGATCCGTTGCCAGAAACCTAAGCATGATAAAGCCATCGCTGTCATTATTACGAAAACGCATCTTCTCCTTGGTGAAGAGCGCTTCCAGCTTCTCCATAAGATCCATGGGCTTAGTTAATTTTGCCATCTGGTATCCCACAACTCCTCATGGCCTTCACGCTGAAAGCCATAAAGTTAACAAAAGGATCTATGACAAGTGTATGATCCTTCATTGCTTCAAAGACGACAAGACATAAGCCGGGGGATGCTTGCTCCCCAAACAACTTATCCATCTTCTCAAATAGGTGTACGTATGCATCTGTCCAGTCCAATGGGTTCTGGTACACAAACTCAAACAGTTCCTTGTATGCACCTTCTTTGATAAGGTCAGCAATTCTCTGGTACAGACTCGCTTTAGAATCATCGTCAGTATAGGCAAACACACCCGTCCTTGAAAACCTCTGGAGAATATTAACGATTGACCTGATGTCAGGATAATAGTCCTCCACCAGGGTAAACACGTCAGGTGTCTCAAACTCGATGTTCTCACTTTTAAGTATAGCCATCATCTGCTTTACCACCTGCTTCTTCGGTAGCAGCTGGAAGTCATACTGGGTAAATCTGCTAAGTACAGGATCAATTACGTTACTGACATAGTTACATGTCATGATGAACCTGGTCTTGGCGATGTATTTATCCAGCACACCGCGCATGCCTTCCTGAAAAGAACTCTTCAGACCATCACATTCGTCCAGAAAGATAATCTTCAGCGGGTTCGGTGAAGATATCTTACAGAAGGTGATAATCTTTGAGCGGAGAGTATCAATACCACTCTCATCCGAAGCGTTGAGTCTCATTGTGGCCACGTCATCAGGATCTAATGCAGAGATAATAATCTCAGCTAGGGCTGTTTTACCAGTTCCCTGTCTCCCACAAAAAAGCAAGTGGGGAATATCCTTCTTCTGGACGTAACTTTCAAACTCCTTTCTAAGCTTCGGCTCCAGGATAAGGTCATCCAGTGACCTTGGGCGATGCTTATAAAACCATACGGCTTTCTCTATTGACACGAGTTACGCCCCGTATCCTGCTATGTCATCACACTTTGATATGTAGAACAGGTAGTCATCGTCTGTAGAAAACCTAACGTTACACCCTGTTTCATCAACTGCCAGTATGATCTTCTCATTGTTAGCCAGGTTTTTAAGTACTTCCTGAGTAACGTCTGACGGGATTGCTAGAGAATCAACATGAAGTGGGCTATCACCTGTTACCGATATTTTACCATGGTGCATCAACTTACTTCCCAGAAGAATGTTCAGGCCATCCTCACTTTTTGCAAGGAGTACCTTCTCACCACCGAGTGTACCAAGGGCCTGCAGTACATCCTTGATGACAGAGCTGGTAAGAGTGAAGGTGTTATCAAAAGTAAAGCCCTTTAGGATCTTTTTCATCTTCTTCCCATTCACAAGACCGCCGGTCTCAGACTCATCACCAAGGGCATACGTGTACGAGATAGCACCGTTTGAAAGCTCCATAGTCATCCCGTTATCTGCTACGTTAAGATTAACGCCACCCTCAGTCTTCATGGTTTTAATGATCTTCAGGAATAAGGGGATGTCAAATAGAACCACTGAACGACTTACGGTATAGCCTTCGAGAGGCGGCGCTGATATTATTACGCTGTTGTCAGCACTGGCAGCAACATAGCTACCATCACCCTCGACAAGGACATTCTCAACATTCTTAGTAACCAGCTTTGTAAAGTGGTGTACAAGGCTTGCTGTGGTAAGATTCATAGGTACCTCCAAATTTGTGTAGAGGATCATCATACACGATACCGGTGACCTTTGCACCTCTTTTTTTCAGGAATTTGAATAGCCCTGTTTTAGGGCCCATTCTGGTAGGCCTTGTGCTGCGCGGGGTGTAGGGGCCGGCGCAAAAAAAATCCTATGGTTGAGCCAACCATTCTTATGACCTCAAGTTTATCTTAGGGCCACAGTCGATAGACCCTAGTTTCTTAGTATTTTCGTTAATCAATCATCTTACTACTCACTTTCTTTTTAAAAGAGATATATATCATGCGCCCTTAGGAAAACGTTTAAATTTAAGATATTTTAAGAGAGATACATACAGATATTTTAAGATACCTTAAGATTTAAAAGAAAGAAAAAAAAAGATAGAACCTGATGTATTAGTAATTAGTATATTAGTAAGAGTCTTTTTCAAAGACATTAATTCTGTTGTCTTTCTAAGAGATCTGACTCGTTTTTTTCTTTTACTCAAGCAAAAGCCATATATCGTTATAGCCCAACAAAATACGTGTAAACACACAAAGTCACCATTTCTTAAATACCTGATAACGTTGTGTATCAACACTTTTTACTACCTTTTGGATAAAATCTTCCACCTAAAATCATGATCCGCTACCTCGCTTGGTATCTGGTATTAGAATTTTTTTCTTCCCATATCTACCTTTCGTAGCTTATCATGGTCAAAGGCCAAATTACAAGAGAGAGGTATTTTATGGGAATCAGAAAAAATGACATGTTATTTTTCATCCTTAAGGATGAGATCTGTAAGGCTAAGCACTTCAGGACCCCTATGTTTGAACAAGAGCAGCTGGACAAAAATGATAAGCATCTTACTGTAGTAGCTAAAGATCTAAGAAACGCCTCCAGTAAATTTGAAATAGACCCAATGCTCTTAACAAAGCTTTTTGTTAAGTATGCCTTTCCTGGTAATTACCAGCATACCCCTATCAGCACCATCAAGCACAAGTGGTCTGTCTTTAGGAATGAGATGGTTGATACACAAATCTTTAAGGCAGCTAACCTGATGAGAGACTCCAACATACCCTTTGGTCAAGTGGACAGTGACCTTAACATCTTTTTTGATAACTGGCAGTACCTTGCTAACTTCACGTCAACCCAAAACAGAGATTCGAAAGACTCTGGATTTTTCTTTGAGAAGACATGTATTTTTGAGCTATATCCATACAAGCTTGCATTTTGTGCATACTTTTTCACTAGGCCGGTTACCCTAGAGATTCCAGTCATTGGTGACATTATCCTAGACGTAAACGCATTGCACAACTTCATTAAGATGATGAGCGATAGCGGGTTCTTAAGACACCCATCAGTCAGGCTTGGTATCCTTGTAAAGGATGACCCCACGTCTACAGCCACCTTCGTTAAAAGAGTGGTTGACCGGTATCTCTCTGTTCATAAAAATGATCCTATCCTTTCTCAGCTGGATCGTGGTACAATGATTGCTCCTAGACAAATTAAACGTGATACCGATGCTATTCGTAAAATAAAAGACAGTCAGTAAGGGGTTTCCATGTCGTCATTAGTAAGAGATCTAAACTATGATTTTTTTACCTCATTGCCGCCAAAGTTTAAGTACGCGGTCCTTCCTGAAGAGCCTGACATGTTTCCAAAGATGGCTGAAAGGAACGTATATCATCTGGTGACTGAGAGGGATAAAAAGTTTGCTACTTTCCTAAGAAGCTTTATTTACCAGGAATGTCAACCCTCTCTAAAGGTAGTAGGCCTTGTTGGCTCAGTTGGTGCTGGAAAAACTCACCTTATGTGTGCTGCAGCTAACCTGGTGAGGTGTTACGACTTTCGGACTTTCTTCGCATGGAGAAGTCTCTCCATTGATCTGCTTATCAGTCTTGGTATGCATCCACCTGAATTTTCTCAAATACTGTTAGACCAGTGTCCTCTTTTTATTGATGACCTTAAATTTACAGATAAGACTGGTATGGGTATAGAAATATTCTCATCCATGATTATGGAGCTATACGATAATCCGGAACACCCTGGAATTATCTTCACTCAGAACTGGGAAGAAGGAGTAGGTGACATAAAAGATCATTGGTACCGCATGGTTCCTCCGCATATTGCTGATAGGCTAGTCAGCATGACGCAGTTTCTTAAAATGACCGGGCCCTCACGAAGAGAAGAGATATAGGGGATAATATATGGTTTTTTCTGAGTTAGTAAGAATTGCAATAGAAAATCCTCAGATATTTATAGAGGTCCTTCCCATGATGGATCCAAAGAGGTTCACAGATGGTTTTGAAAGAAGGCTGGTAAAAGAGATCCTGGTATACCATAAAAAGTATAAAAGAATTCCAAGTATTGGAGACCTGGACCTGACCTTTAAGAGTCTTAAGAACAAGGCTAACCCAAATCTTCCGAATATGCTTTACAACCAATTTAAGGTGTTCTCTGCCATTGAAGTTCATACGGATAGGCTAAATGATCGATTTATTAAGGATAAGATCATGGAGTCCATCCGTAATAAGGCTGTTCGGGCTTTTCTTACTGGGGCTGCCAAGGATGTTGAAGAAGCAGATGCGATAGAGCTTGAGAAGCTATGGTTTGATATGAAGAGTCTGGTAACATCTGTTCAGGAAAATAAGATGGGATTATCTGTTCATGATAACATAGCCGGTATATTGAAGGACATTGATAACACTGCTATCTACAACAGGCTGCCTACCAAACATTGGACGGCTTTTGATAAGCTTCTCAGAGGTGGTGTTGGTAGAGAAGAGATTATGTTGTACATGGCTCCATCCGGAAAAGGTAAAACAACTTTCCTGGTAAACATGGCATACCTGCTTATGCATAACGTGGACATAAATATTCTCTGCATAACAACAGAGCTGAGGGATACGGTCTTTTCTGCTCGATTATTCAGAAGGATACTGGAAGCAGACCGTGCGACATTCCAGAGTATGGACAAGGATAAAAGACAGAAAGGGTTAGATCGATTCTTTAAGGTACTCAATGCTAAGCTCCAGGTAAAATACTATAAGCCGAATACGGCCACACCTTTAGATATACTCGCAGCGGTAGAGCAGTTTGAGGCAACACACCAGGAATGTGTAGATGTAATCATCCTTGATTACCTGGATAAGATGAAGATACCACGGGGACCGGAATACCGTCATCACCTTCAGGATGCTACAGAAGAGCTGAGATACATCGCATTGGATAAGAAGCTTGCGATGATCACAGCAACACAAACAAACAGAGAAGGTATGAAAAAAGGTATTGTTACTGGTGGGCATATTTCAGAAGGTATTGGAAAACACATGAGCTCAGATGTTGTTATTACCATGTGTCAGACAGAGGAAGAGCGAGGCCTATCGGAGTTTAAGCTTAGATTTGATAAGGTGAGGGAATTCCCTGTACCACCAAGCCAGCTTCTATATATGGACATAGAACCGGATGCCCTTGTTATTCAAGAAGATTTGAGAAGGACTCTCATGGCTTGGAAAGACAAGGGATTCAATACCATGATGGACGAGTAACCATGGATAATGGTGTACTTAGCGCTGTCTTTACTAATGCTCAGACTCTTATGGAGCAGCAGTTTCCCAACCATCTCTTCAGGTGGACTGAGATTAGAAATAACAGGACATGGGGTATATGTCCTAATCCGAATCACCAGGAGACCAGGCCGTCCTTCAACATATTTGTTCGTGAAAGCACGATGGCTTACTACTGCTTTGGCTGTGGAATGTCTGGTACGATAGATAACATTACTGTTCCATACCATGGGATGGCCGGCGCACGAGAAGGATCAAAGACAACCATGCAGATAACCCGTGAGTACAACGAGGCGTTTAAGCCATTTATGATTGCACCAAGCTCACAGATGAAGGACAAAGCTTACGCCTACCTTAAGGGTAGAGGGATAACTGATCAGGACATCCTTACGTACAACATTGGATTTTGTGGAGTACAGGGAAAGTATCTAGGCTTTGTTGGTTTCCCCTTTAGAGACATGGATAACCACATTCAGTTCTTTTGTGGAAGATCTACTATGGGAGGATTCTTAAGATACCTCTTCCCTGAAAACACAGATAAAAAAGAAATAGTCAATCATTACCTAGGCCCTGATTGTGAAAGGGTTGTTTTAGTAGAGGGTGTTTTTGATGCTATCCAGGTGAATAAGGCTGGCTTTACAGTTATCCCTTTGTTTGGAAAGTATATAGCAAAGGCTCATATTAAGTTTATAACAGATGCTGAGTTCGATGAGGTGGTAGTTTTCTTAGACCAGGATGCCAGAAAGGATTCTCTTAAGATTCAGGCTACGCTGGTAAAGTTAGGATTTAAGGCAAAGGTAGCCTTGACCACTAAAAAGGATCCCGGAGAAATGTCATTGGTAGAAATACAGCAACAGATTACTGGACAGGGTATATCCTTTTTTGATACAATGAGGCTCAATCTTGGTACAGAACCATCTTATAACGAGGAAGACTGGGAATAATGTCAATTAGAATAGAAGTTTATCAGGGTATCTGTAAAGTTTTTGGTGATAGGGATGCTACTAACTATATCCAGACAGCACTCACCAGGGAAGTTGAAGGTGCAAAGCACATCAAAAAAAGTGCAAAAACAAAGTGGGATGGTAAGTACAGATTTTTTAACAGGATGAGTAACACCTTTAAGGTTGGTCTGCTTGACTATGTATGCAGAAAAATTAAAGAAGGTGGCTACGATGATCCAATAGTTCTTGAAAAGAGGTGGACATTTCCTCTGAATGAAGGAGACCTTCCCCCAATAAAAGCGTTTAATAGAGAACTTAACAAGGTTGCTGTAGAGCCTTACCGTGATTACCAGAAGAGATCTATTGTTAGTTTGGCTCAGAATGCCGGAGGACTTATACATATTGCTACTAACGGTGGAAAGTCTTTCATTATCGCTGGATTAGTCCTATCCTTGATAAATAAAAGTCCCTTTAAGGCCCTTATTCTCATCCACAGGAAGGAGTTGCTCACTCAGTTGACAGACTTGTTTGCTTTGAATGCAGATCCATCAATAGTAGGCATGATATCCTCAGAGAAAGTTGATGTTGAGGACAAATCTATTGTTATTGCTATGGTGCAGACACTCAATCAGAGAATTAATAAGGATATAGGTTGCATGAACACCCAGGAACAAGACATTATTCGGTATGTGGCTGACTCTGGTATACTGGTAATAGACGAAGTACACCATGCCAAGGCCAAAACTTACTCAAATGTCATAAAGAAGATGAAGAAATGTATGGTAAAGGCCGGATTTTCGGGAACTGTTCAGAGTGATGACTCAATTGATGGGCTTAGAGTCAGAGAACTCATAGGATCTGTGGTTGAGAGAGTTCCAAATAGTGAGCTGGTAGATAGAGACATCTCCCTGGAACCTAAGTTTTTCTTTTATCGCATAGGTCTTGAAGGAATGGAGCAGTTACGGAAGGAAGCTAAGCGAGACTACTTCTTAAAACGTAAGGCTGAAGGAAAAGAAGACCTGTATGCTGGAATGAGTACCTACGTTTTTAATAAAATGTATGAGGCTGGTGTTGTTTACAATGAGGATCAGCTAACTCGTACCCTGGAAACAACTCAGATGATGATTAAGCGAGGTCTCCAGACTCTCATCATTGTTAACAGACGGGAAACTCACGGAGTTGTTCTTGCAGACGCTATGGAAGAGCTTGGTATCCCCCATGTACTCTGGACTGGTAAGACTAAAGACAGGAAAGGAGTCCTGGAGCAGTTTGCCAGTAAGAAAGTTCCTGTAATGATAGCCACTTCTGTAGTAGACGAGGGCCTTAATGTACATTCCATTGATTGTATTATCATGGCCTCAGGTATGAAGTCTCATATCCAGCTGTTACAGAGGCTTGGTAGAGGTCTGAGAAAGGGAAGTGCCCTGGATTACCTCCTGGTTATTGATTTCGTCCATTTTGGAGAGAAGAATTTGTTAAGTCATTCTAAGGAAAGGATAAAGCTGTGGAAGGATGAAGGATTTGGTGTAGAATACGTGGATACACCAGAAGACCTTGACCATAAGCTGAAAGCTTTGTCTATCTAAGACTCACCTAGGTTCCAATAGCAATATATATCATAACGTGTATGAGTGGATTTGATTCGACAAAATTTTTGTTTTTTCTTTTCCACTCAAATTCCATTTGAGGAGGCCCTATGGCACATGAAAAAGCTGAGGCTATCTTAACAGCTGCTTTTGAAAAGCAGATGCAGGAGCTTGGGTGTACTAATTTCAGGTTTACACCTGAGATGAAAAAGATGTTTGGTCCTCTCCTGGTCAACATGACCAAGAAGATGATCCAGGAAGGGAGGATAAAATGAAGCAGTTTTTTAAGTGCTCTCTTTGTGGATGGAGAGGGAAAGGCTCCCACTGTCACAAGTGCTCAGTGGTCAACAATAACAATAAGAGGAGAGAAATAAATGCTAAGAAAAGCTATAAGTCTGATAAGGAAAGGTATTGCACTGCTGGGATCATGGTTTAAGAAGATATCCAGTGCAGGTGGGGTCGTGGGCATATGTAGATTAGCTAAGCAGGCCTACGACTTCATGTCTGAGGCACCATTCTGCTTGCATGCTAATACATGTATGTTTGGCATAGAAGGTTATCTGACTATCAGGTCAGAGATTCAGCCTGCTACACCAGATGAGTTCACATCTCATCTGGTTATAGAGAAATCCTATGGTACACTGGTCTTCCTGAGGGTGTGAAGTTTACTCACCCAGGTATGATTTGACATATATATCATAGGTGTATAATAAGAGATCGAAAAACCGGAAACACCTGTTTTTGGTTACTTTCTCCTATTATAAGAGCAAATTGCGACGGCTCTATAAATATAGGAAGCTGATTTTTCTCCCGCTTTAGCCGAGTGGGTGGAGGAAATATGAGAAAGTTCTTTGAAAGTATTGCTAATTTCTTTTCGTCAGCAGTTGAAAGTGCTGGCGAATGTTTAATCGCCATGCTTGAGGGCGGTGAGACAGTTTTCGGCGGCATCTGCGCCGGAATCTATATTGTAGTGGTAGTATGGGCTGTTTTTATTGTAGGCCCATACCTTCTGGGCCTTGTTGCTGCTGGTACTATCGTTAGTGCAGTTATCAGCATTATTTCAGGAAACGGATTAGGGATGGACGGCACAGGTGTGTTTGTCCTTATCTTAGGTCTTGTCCTATGCCCACAGGGCTTCCTCTGTGGTGCAATAATCTTCTATGTTATCTGTCATGCCCTGACAGGCATACTCAAGGCTGTTGGGTACGACATTACATCTGAACCTGATGACGAGGAAGACGAGACCCCTACCCTGGAAGAAGGGATCATCGATAAGATCCTTTCCCAGGACATTGGCAATGCTTCTTTCACAGGCGACAACTATTAAGTGTCACCACTACCCATATTAGGAGGAATTATATGGTTAAGTTTTTGAAATCACTGTGTCGTTTCGCATACGTTTGTGTTGAAGTTCCAGTCGTGGCCACCTATAAAGTGGCTAAGATGGCTATCATCCTCACCGGAGAAGCCATTGTCTATACCGCTAAGGCCATTTGGTCTGGTATAGTCTTTACTGCCACATCCGTGTGGAATGGGCTTGTATTTTTTTACAATGACCCGGAGCAGGCTGCCCGCAATACATGTTCATTCTTGTGGACATGTATCTGTACGACTACCAAAGTTATCCTTGAGATAACTTGGTATGTCATCACTCACACTGAGACTGAATACGTTTACTCCAATGGTAGCTGGAGCACTGAAACCCGCATTGGTCCCAGCAGGGGTGTGGGTCGTCGTTACTGTGCCTAAGTATGTGTCGTATGCCTGGCACCTTGGCATTAAAAGGTGCACCAGGTCGGTCTTATGAGGAATAGATGCGACCTAATCTTAAGCCCTAGGAGGGGTTATGAAAATTTTATCTTATTTTTCCAAAGAGAGTCGCGAGGCTCGCAAGGCTGTTCGTATGGAGAAGAAGTTCCAGCGGGCAATGGAGAAGGATGTAAAGGCCACAGCGAAAGCTACGGCCAAGGCCGAGAAAGCAGCTACTAAGGCTTCTCGCATCGAAGCCAAGGCGAAAGCCAAGGCTGAAAAGACTGCAGCTAAAGAAGCTGCAAAAGCTGCAAAGCTGGCTCAGAAAGAGCAGCCGGTTCAGCAGGATCAGGTTGAAGAGAAACCTAAAAATGGTTTTCTCACTTCCCTGAAAAAGTACCTGGGGTACACACTTGATGTACTTGGTGAGGTACTTTCTGCTGTGTCCATATGCCTTGGCGTTATAGGAACTGCCTTCCTTGGGGCAGTCCTCTTGATCGTTGTGGCACAGCTTGTGCTAGTGACTACAATATATCTGATTGTTCCTGTAATGATCGGGTATGGTCTTTGCTCATGTATCAACGTCTATCACAGCAATATTGAAAGGGTAGCAATGACACTGGTATCAATACCAGCTGCTATCTGGGCTGTACCTGCCCTTGGTATAGGATGGTGCCTGATTGGGCTTGGCGTCGCTCTTATGTG
>Ga0210003_1001795_pt1 | contig 18614 bp, 22 predicted proteins | sample LantaG_FD_182804 | JGI IMG/M metagenome (GOLD analysis project Ga0210003, IMG submission 182804) | Deep subsurface microbial communities from Baltic Sea to uncover new lineages of life (NeLLi) - Landsort_02402 metaG (SPAdes) (version 2) | ecosystem: Environmental > Aquatic > Marine > Oceanic >...
ATTAATAATTACCATTACTATATATATGTTTAGAGAGGCAGAAATGGAAAAGAAAAATCCGACACCTAAAAAGATATTGTTTGATGTGAAAGTAGAAGTTATTACCCCTATAACTGTTAAATATAGAATTTGGGCCTATAGCCCAGAAGAAGCAGCAGAGATGGTACAAAAAGGTCGAGCAACTCCTAATTTCATCTCAAAACCCATTATCAAACCCAATGCGATTAAATCATTGGTGGTGTTCTTAGCTGGCACCGTAAATAAACTATTATCAAAATAGCAGGTAAAAGATGTTTAAATATATAATTGATCTTGAAACAAATGGCGTGGATGCTAAAATTCATGAGATAACAGAGGTGTCAATTATTCGTTGTATTGACTTAGTTCAAAAGACTTGGTTTTTAAAAATCAATCATCCTGAAAGATGTCAGTCTCAAGCTCTAGCAATAACAAAAAAAACAGCAAAAGAATTAGCCGCAAGAGAAAAACATCTGTCCGATGTAATTGAAGATATTGATGCTTTTATTAAAGAAGACGGAGGGACACCTGATGAACGAGTTATGATTGCTCATAATTCGCCATTTGATCGGAGGTTCTGCGAGAAATGGTGGAAAAAGTTAGACCGAATATTTCCAGCAAACATGTGGGAATGTACAATGGCTATGTCAAGAAAACATATGAAAATTGTTTCTCCTGATGAAAAAAAACCAAAAGCAACTCTTATATCTTTAATTTCAAGATTTGAAATAAAAGCCGAAACAAAATATCACGGAGCAGGGCCAGACACTCGAAACACTTATAGATTGAGAGATTATTTATTAAAACAAGGAACAATTAAAGAAGTTCAATTTATTAAAAAAAGCGAAGCTGCTTTGATTAGAGAAAAAGAATTAACAACAAGCAACGATGAAGTTGATATGGCTGCTTTTGATTTTACAAAAGAGGAAGAAGAATGAATTTACAAAGCCTATTAAGAATAAAAGCTGAAGAAACTTTAAGTATAATTAAAGCAAAAAAATATGTAACTAATACTGGAATTAAAGTTGATATTTCTAAATCTCTTGCTGCTGCCATAAAAGAAACAGTATATTATTCTGACCCAATTGAAGATGTTGTTTGGGGTAAATCTGAATTCGTTTTGGAGGTTTTAAACGAAACAACAGCGGAAGCGGGTCTTCGTCTAATCAAAGAAGGCTACGATAATCCTGTGGTTTTGAATTTTGCCTCAGCTAAAAATCCTGGTGGTGGTTGGTTACATGGAGCGAAAGCACAAGAAGAGGCTTTAGCTCGTTGCTCTGGAATGTATGAATGCATTCGAAACAAACCAATGTTTTATAATAACAATATCATTCAAGATGATGAATACTATACAGATGGTATTATCTACTCACCAAAGGTTCCATTTTTTCGCAATGAAACTTTGGAACTTTTAGATAAACCTTTTGAACTTTCAATCATTACTGCTCCAGCACCAGACCTTTGGTCCATGACAGAAGAAGATTTAGATGATGAAAAGGTAAAAGAAACATTAGACCGTAGGGCGATGAAGATTTTGCAAGTGGCTCAAAAACATGGACATAAAGCTGTTGTGTTAGGAGCTTGGGGTTGCGGTTTTTTCAAGAATGACCCAGCAGAAGTTGTCAATGCCTTCATGAAAGCTTTAGATAAACTAACAGGATTTGAAAAAGTATCATTCCCAATCTATGATGCTCATGAAGGAACTCCTACCTTCAACACATTCAATGGCTTGCTACGTGATCACAAATACAACTATTTAAATCAATCGTCATCATTATTAATAGTAAAAACCCCTGTTAAGCTTACAGAACTTAGAGAGAGAAGGTTTCAAATAACTTTTGAAGCGACATTCGAACTTGCAGACGATGTAGATGCAAATGAAAATATAAAAGATCGATTATATCAAGGCGACATTGTAGTTCCAGAAGATGGTGATAAAGTTATTTCCATTAAGGAAATTACTTAAACTTACCCATATAATAAATGACGGTTTCTTCCAAATCGCTCACAAAACCACTCCCACTATTACTCAACCATCCCATGTCCAACATCTTGGAAATATCAACTGAATATTTTCTATCATGTCCCAGCCTGTCTTCTACGTACTCTATCAGTCCCATGTTCTCTTCATAGCTAGTTTTTGATAACATTGAATAAGTACTGATAATTTGTTTCAACAATTCTAAGTTGCTCATCTCTCTTTTTGCACCAATGTTATAATGTTCCCCAGCCTCACCATTCTTCATTAAAAACATCAAAGCATTGCAATGCTCTTTCACGGAGATCCAATCTCTGACATTCTTACCATCCCCATAAACTGGAATCTTTTCTTTTCTTATAAGAGCTTTCATAATAACAGGAATAAACTTTTCTTCATGTTGTCGCGGCCCAAAGTTGTTTGAACATCGAGTCACAATAACCGGAACACCAAATGTATTATGATATGCCATTGCAAACATTTCAGCAGATGCTTTGGATACCGAATATGGACTTCGAGGACACATCGGGTCTGTCTCCTTCCAAGTTCTGTCAGAATCAATATCCATACTTCCATAAACTTCGTCTGTTGAAATTTGTATAAATAGTTTAAAGCCATCAACGTCAAGCCGGTCCCTTGCCGCTTGTAAAAGGTTGACAGTGCCTGTAATATTGGTGTTTATAAAAGGGGTAGCATTTTCAATACTATTGTCGACGTGACTTTCTGCAGCAAAATTAATAACAGTATTCACGTCATACAATCCAAAGATTTTTCGCATTGCCGTAGCATCGCAAATGTCTTCGTGTATGAATGTGTATCTACTATTTTTTTTAAAAGAATTGGTGTTTTCTAATTTGCCTGCATAAGACAAATTATCTATATTGATGACAGTGCTTTTAGGATTATTATGAAGGTATTTTTGTATAAAGTGGGAACCAATAAAGCCGCAACCACCTGTAACTAATATTCTACTCATACCTCCTTATATATCTTTTAGCCTCCAACCATCATAAATAACTTTACTCATTTTTATATTAGCATCTATAAGGGTTTCGGGTGTTCCCGCATCAAACCAACAATCAGATTGCGCTCCAATAATAGAAAATTCAATAAATCCATTTTTTGCATACCAAGAATTAACATCCGATATTTCAAACTCAGCTCTTTTTGATTTTTCTATTGTATCTAAAATTTTCCAAACATTTTTGTCATATACATATAATCCAGTGACACAATATTTGCTTGGTGGAACTTTAGGTTTTTCCACAATCCCCTTTACAGAACCGTCTTGATCAAATTCAGGAACGCCAAAACGTGTCAATTTTTCTTTTGCCATCGGTTGAAAAAACAATTTACAAACCGGCTCATTGTTTTTATTAGAAAAATTAAATCCGTTTCCTAAATGCTTTTTAATATCATTTGTAAAAATATTATCACCAAGAATCATTGCAAAATTTTGATTATTAATAAAATCTTTAACAAGCCTAAGAGCACCAGCTATTCCGTCAGCCTCATCTTGAACCTTATAAGTTAAATCCATGCCCAAGGTGGAACCACTTCCAAGCTGACTTACAACTGTTCCTAAATGTTCCTTACCAGTAACAATCATAACTTGATTTATTCCACTGTCATATAATGTTCTAAGTGGATGATAAATCATTGGATATCTACCAACAGGCAAGATATGCTTGTTTACAGTGTTTGTTAATGGTTTTAATCGACTTCCAACCCCTCCAGCTAACAATACACCTTTCATATTATTTTTCCTTTAGAATTTTATTTACTTCTTTTTTATAATAATTCAACAGGTCAACGTTCATTAAAACATCTTGTTCCGCAAGATGAGATTTTCGTTTTGTAATTTTCAAACGCTTTACCAATTGTCCTAAAGAATACATTTTATTATTTAACCCTTGAGCCCAATCAAAAAAGATAGCAACAGCTTTGGTGTCAAGACTATGATAACCAAAAGGAAAAGTATCAGAAGTCCCACATCGTTTCCACAATTCTCTCATGTGTCTTTCGTCAAAAGAAATATTATGTCCAACTAAAACTCTATCCATAGCAGATAACTCATCATCAGCCATCCAATTTTCAATTTGAGGCAAAGCTTCTTCAGGTTCTAAATATTTCTTTTTACCCTCATTAGTTTTCCAAGTAATATCTAAAAGTTTATGACCATTTATTCTAAGAGCTTCTAAATTAATATGCTCTTCATTTTTTGCACGCATATACCAAGTTTTTTGTTCTCCTGTAGAAAATCTATAAAAAGATATTTCTATAATATCTCCTTGTGTTAAGATCGAAGTTGTTTCACAGTCCACTATGTAAAGTGCTAGCTCTGACATTTATTTATCCTATTTGAAATTTGGAAGCTTTTAATTTGATGAATAAAATCTTCCTCTCTCATTTTGGTTGAATCAAATTTATAAGCATTAATACCAGAAACACATTTTTCACCAGCTAGTAAGTTTTCTATTCTATCATCTACATAAAGCACGTTTTGTTTTGTAACAATATCATTAACACAACAAGCTTCGACCCAAATTTTGTCTATCTTCTTTTCAACATATGAAAAGAAAACATCTTGCGGTTTAACAGCCCCTACTTTAAAAGAATGAACAGAAAATAACTTTTTATCTGTAAAAAATGGATGTAATGAATTTATATAATTGTAATGATCAACCCCCATATTTGAAGCAAGCATCATATAAGTATCTGGCATGTGTAAGATTTTATTACAAAATTCTACAATATTTTTATTCAAAGAAACGCATCTGCTAGAACACCAAAAATCAATTAAATGTTGTTTAACTTTATCATATTTTTCTGCACCCATAGTTAATTCGCGCTTATAACCCCAAAACATATCAATAGCAGAACTCATATCCATCATCCCAAAATTGCAAATATTTTCAATGCCCTTCATAAAAGTTTTACCTTCATGAGTAGAATTCACAAATCCACAATCAACAGCAGCATCATGAATAGCACCCATATCTACAGATACTAAAACGTTGCCTATATCCAATATGATAATTGAAATCGAATCCCCACCGTTTATCATGATTTATCTTTCTTCTTCGTCTGATTTTTCTATATTTAGTTTAGGAAAAACTAATTTCTTATTAAGAAGAATCATCCTGTTTGCCAACTCAAAAAATGTAATCTTGTTGATGAACAATTTGTATCCATCAGAAAAGATGATATATCTTCTTTCGTCCGACTCGACAGTTAGTTTGAATTCCAAATCTTCTTCCGATTTTTTATCTAAAAAAGCTTTAATAGATAAAAACATTATAATTTCAGAAAGCTTAAAAGATAAACTTTTATTTTTATTAATAAGCTTTATTTGATCTTTATCAATTTTTATAATCATAATTTTTCTTTTAATTTTAATTTTATTTTAGTTTGAGTTCTAAATCCCGCCTTATAAAGTTGTAAAAGATATTGGATACCCTCTGCTGATAACAAATATTTAACCTGCTTTTTAGTGAGGTCTTTACCACATAGTGTAAGCGTCACTATCTTTTTGTCAAAAAAATCCCATTCAAAAGCCTTATCTTTATCTTTATGATTAACGTCTCTTAAAGAAATTCTAAAGTTTCTCTTACCTTCATTTTCATAAATAGATTCATCCCAAAGGGGATCTTCATATTTAACATGATGTTTGTTTAAATCTGATTCAATTGATGATCTGTTTATGTTATTATTTTTCATTTGTTTTTACCCATACTTTCAGCAGCTATCATGCTTGATACAATAGCACCCAATATACCTTTTATCCCCGCACTCTCTCCAGCTACATATAATCCTTTAACATCAGTAGATAAATTGCTATTTATATTCATATGTGGTATTGTTAATTCTATGTTTGGAACATTAATTGACCCCTTTTGAATAAATCCTTTAAAAAGAGAATCTAAACTTTTTAAAGTATTATCAAACCAATGATATTCTGGAATAAAAGAAAGATTGTTTTTTCTATTTAAATATTCGGATATTCTGATTTTACCAACTCTATTATCAGATAAAATAAAAGCAAGCTGCCCCAACCTCTCAGTTTGATGAGCCCCTTCTGCTTTATATTCATCCTTGCTGATAACAGAAAATGCAACTTTTTCACTCTTCCATCTATCTTCATTGGAACGCCACGAAGCTATAACCAAATCAACATGATCTTCCGGTATAACAGTGCCATTCCAAGATAATGGACCTATTGTCAAATTATCTTTATATATTGAACAATGACTGCGATCCCAATCTTTTAAACAAGCAGCAGGCATCTCTGCCATAAATCCAAACTTACTGTAATCATCATTATTAATAATATTTAATTCTTTTAATATATTGTTTGACATCCGCCAACCACTGCGACCCAAACATAATAATACTTTTTTACTATAAAAATCTCCCTTTTCCGTGGAGACAACAAACATTTTTCCTTCTTTCTTTATATCATATATTTCATTATCAAACATACAAGTTATTTTATTATTAGAATCTATTTTACTGGCCAATCCTCTAGATAAAAGATGTATGTTTTCAGGCTTCCATTGAATAAAATCATTATATTCTATAGAATAACCAGTCGAATTCAAATTGTTCAACACAGATTGTTTAGGCTTTTTACTTTTTGTAATCTTACTTGGCCCATAATTAGATAATAACTTTAAACTCTGTTTGAAAATTGTATTGATCGTAGTTGCTTGAGCTATCTCTTGTAACCTTATCAAATCATTCGTATATAATCTTCCGTTCCCCGTTGGAAAACAACCAAGCCATCCCTCAAGTTGCTTTCTTCTTTTCCCCGGAGGACGACCATATTCAATCAAACATGTTCTAGGAGCATTTTTCATTTGAGAAAGACGATAAGCCGCAAAAGCTCCAGCAATCCCACCTCCAGCTATAATGATATCATATTCGTTTTGCATTAATCCTTTTTAAAAATTATTAAATCTTTCAATGGGCTAACTTTAGTTTCGTTCTCTTCAGCATACTTATCCATGGACTCCTTTGCCTGCATTAACATCTCTTTAGCTTGAACTAAAGTCTTTTTAATAAGCATAAGCTCTTCATGCTCTTTAGAGTTTTTGTTTATAATGCTTTTATAATGTGGTTTTTTCTTGCCCATAAATACAATTATCTATATAACTTATGTTTGAATAATTATTAAACCTTTTTTTCATAACATTAATTGCTTCTAAGTTACTATCAATCATTATAAATGATCTTTTATTATTCAAACAAGCCTGTCCAAAACTTCCTGACCCTGCAAAAAAGTCCAAACATAAATCTCCAGGATTAGATGAAACTTCAACTATTCTATTTAATATTCGTAAAGGTTTTTGTGTGGCATATCCTTGTTTTTCTTTACCGTTTGTTGGTACAATAGTTTCTTCCCATACTGATTTAACAATTTTTCCTCTAGCAGCTTTTACCGGTCCCGCCAAACCCGGAGCCTTATATGGTATCCTTGGAATCTTATCAAAATTAAAGGTATAATTATTTTTATCTTTTACATAATATAAAATATTATTATGTTTCATTGTCCATTTTTTTCTAGAAATTGCTCCATAATCAAACGACCAAATTAATTCTCCTAAAAAATTTTCTCTTCCAAAAATCTTATCCATTTCAATTTTCAAATAATGTACCTCCCTGTAATCAACATGAAGATACATCGAACCCGTAAACTTTAAAATCCTATAAGCCTCCTTCAAACGAGGAACCATAAACCCAATATAATCTTCAAAAGAATCATCAAATGAACCATACTTCCCCTCTATGATTCTTTCATATTTATCCCCTCCAAACCCAATATTTCCATTCTCAGAAAGCTCAGTTTTTATTTTATTTCTTGTTTGCTTATGACCACTATTATAAGGTGGATCAATATAAATTAAGTCTATTATATTATCCGGAATTGCTTTTAATTGTTCGAAATTGTCCGCTTGAATTATTTGATTCATATTATGATGAATCAAAATTAATAGATTTTAAACTGGAGCTATTAATTCTACCGAAACTGTAGCAGTTCTTACCTCTGCATTATCATATGTAACAGAAACTTCTAAATCAAACATCCCAGCACTTGAACCAGCAAAGCCATCACCAGCCCAAGTATTATCAGTTTGAATAAATGATTGTGCTGTGCCGTCCACTAAACCACCAGAAAATGATACCACATGTTCACCACTAAGAATTGTACCATAAGCTGCAAATTCAATATCCGTAACCCATGGTTCAGATTCGCTTGTTGGCTCAGTTATAGTAATCCCCATAGGATAAGAAGTATCTTCTGTAATTCCAGTGTTCTCTATTTGATAAATATTAACAAATGTTGATAATCTAAAATTATTAATTCCTGCATTTGTAGCCGCAAATACAATATCATATCCATCTGAAGATAAACCTATCAAAACCTCAGTAAGAGTACCAGTAGCATTATAAACACTACCATAGTTTATAATAGAAACATCGCCATTATCATATCTAGTTACCAAAGCATCAATCCAATAAGAATAACCATCAGAAGCATCAGCTTGATTTTGTATTAAACATAAAGTATTAATTCTCATGTCAACATCTGCTGGAACAGTAAACCTGCAAACTTCAACTCCTCCAGCAGATGTAATAACACTGCCAGTTATTAATCTACCATTTAATATTTCATATCCATCATTCGGCATTATGTTTTCCTATTATTAAATAAATAATTATACCACAATAGTTTGTTCTACAGAATAAACATCCATTAAACAAACAACTCTGTACGTATCACCATCTGTAGATGTTGTTGTTGCATAAATTGAATTATTATTAACATCTAATGTAACTTCAAATCCACTAGTGCTACCCTCTTCATTGTACTTTATAATATCGCCCACTAAAGTTGCGTACCCATCTAAATTATATACATTCGTAGCTAATTTGTAAGAGGTATTTACCGCTCCAGTCGTCTTTTGAAGTAAACATGTAACCTCAACTCTTGCCGATGTATCCTCCGGAATATCCCAAGAACAAACAGTTATTCCATTAGAAGAAGCTTCCACACTTCCAACAACCTGCATCCCATTTGTTAATTGTCCATCAGCCATATTAATCCTTTAAACTGGTATCAATTCTTGTTCAACTGAATAAATATCCATAAAACATGTAACCCTATGCGACTCACCATCAGCAGTGTCAGTCAATACTGTTAAAGATGAACCACTCGCAAATAATGTTGCCGTCATCGCAATAGAACTTTCCTCCACATTAATAACAGTTGGTCCAGAAATTATTGAAACATTTCCAGCATCCCTTCTAATAGTCGCTATTATTTTATATGAACTCTTAGCCGTATAATCTGTAGCTTGTTGAACAATACAATGAACCTCAACCCTAGCTGTCGTGTTTTCAGGAACAACCCATGAACAAATTTCAATATCATCTGAAATAGTTTGAACACTTCCAACAGTTTGCTTGCCTTGTATTAATTGTCCATCAACCATGTTTTTATACTGAAATATTGTATGATGATTTAATTAGTTGAGATAGTCCACCCTGGCAAAGCAGAAACGCACGCTGCCAGCACTGCCGGTGTCGGTGCCGCGTTTGTTCCGCCGCTCAGGTTGATCGTTCCCGCTGCCGGTCGTGCTCCTGCGCCAGTGGTGAAGTCGGTGAGGATTTGGTCAACGGCTGTCTGTGTGAGGGCATTGTTGTTGGCCAAAAAATTCACTAGTGAACTTGCTATCGATGATGGGGTATAGCCAGTAAATCCGTTCGAAAACAAGTATATAACGCTTAGAGAACTGAGAGTAGTTAGCGATGGGATTGTCCCCGTAAATGAGTTAGCGCTCACCTGCAAGCTCCCCAGCGAGACCGCAGACATGGGCTGCATTGTGCCTGTCAACCCGTTGGTATTCCCGAACAGGTAACGCAGCTTGTCCTGGGGGTTGTACCACTTGATCATGTATGTACCAGATGATGCGTAAGTGTGAGTAAGCACCACCACTCCACCAGTCCCAGTGTGCCACTGTTGCTGTCCGTCGCCCCAATCAACCACCACCACTCCACCGGTTAGGGCGTAGACAGTCCAACTCTGCGTCGTGTCCGTGGTCGTCACGGTCCAGAACGGCTCGGGGATCTCACCCTCAAGGATGCCGGCTCTTATTGCTTCATAGGGATCCATATATTATCTCCAAAGTTTGAATTATATTTTCTAATTAGCATGTTACCTTTATGGGTATATGATATTATTCATTTAATCTATATATCGTTTCATATACTCTACTAAATTAAACAATTCCTCATACGTCGCATCTGTCTTTAATGAATTGCATCTAAAACATATGATTGCAACATTACCTGGAACATATCCCTTTAACGGAATTATTTTATCTAATGTTATTGAATCATCTTTAAAAATTTTTTCATTAACAGTCATAGTCCTACCACAACAAGTACAAATATAAGGTTCTTCTAAAACTAAATCATCTTTAGTTATTGTGAATTCAATACCATGTTTTATTGAACGAAGTTTAGCATTTCTTAATAATTTATATTTAACAAAATAAGGTTTATGTTTATTTTCATGATAATATTGTTTACATCTTTCATTATGATCTTCTTTATGTTCTAAATGATATTCTTTCTTTTGTTCTAAAATTGCATCTCTATTTTTATAATACTTTTCTTTATCTCGTTTTTTGGTAAGTTCTTTGTTTTCTTCTCTATATTTTTTATTAGCTATTTTTTTCTTTTCTTTATTATTTGCTCGATATTGTCTAGAACGCTCTCTGTTTTCTTCTTTAGTAAACTCTCTATATTTTTTAGCTCTTTCCAAACATTTGTGACAAGATTTTATTTCTTTACCGGTTTCTAATGTCTCTATTTCTGTTTTTTCTTTTTTACAACGCGGGCATATATCATTCATAATTCATTACCTCGGAGAAATAATTCAATGATATATGAAAATATTGATATCTTATCCGAGGTAGTGGACGGAGCCAGCGAACTTGACCGTGTCTCTGGTGGTGAATGTTTGCGCAACATTACTTGTATATACCGTGTTTGTCCCCTGCATAATTTGTGTCCAGTCGCTCCATATGCCTCCACCCAACGCCCACACAGTTATCAAACCAGTACCGGTGCGTTCAATCCAAAACTCGATGGGAGCCGTTGTGGGACTCAGCCCTGTGGGTCCAGTGGCAATAGTTGTCCCTCCGTCTTTGAGTATCCATATGCTTCCACCGACGTACGTAACCGCGTATGAGCCAGCAGAAGGCGCTCCAAAGGTTTGCGAAATAAACACACATTCAAATCTATCACCTGGGTCGTTTACCACCATTTTGGTGTGCCACGATCCGTATGCAGAGGTATCCGGTATTGAAACGCGCGTGTCATTCGTTGCCACCCACTGAATCCATCGCTGTCCCGCCCTTCCATTCACGGGAGCATCCTCGACGACCTTCCACGTACCGCTCTCGACCTTCCAGCCGTTCGCAATCTCATTCGGTGCCCCCACTGCCGCGAGCGACACGGGGCAGGAGCCGTCGGAGTGAACTCGCGCATCGAGGATGCACTTTCTTGCGCCCTTCAGGTACTCGGCTCGAATTTCGGCGGGGGTGAGGGCATCCGTCCTGACAACGACGGGACCAAGCTTCCCTGTGTATGGAAGCAAAGAACGGTTACGAGCAAACACGTGCAGCTTGAAATCAGCAAACGCGCCGGTCCCAATCGTCCCACTAGGAGTTGCTGAGTTCTCAACCCCATCAATAAACATACGCTGGCGATCTGTACCCGAAGCGCTTGCGTCAAACACGCCGACAACGTGCATGAGCTTAGGGACCAGTGCGGAACCTGCCGAACTAGCGATCAAGCTGATAGTGGTTTTGTTTACGGCGAATCGGAACGATCCGCTCTCTGGGATCAAATACCAACTACCGACCTGCGAGTTTACATTGACGCTAGACTCTAGTGGAACGCCAACCCCCGCGCTCCCATACATCCATGCTGAAACGGTGAGCTTGGTTGCTCCACCGTATGCCACGGCAGCCACTGTTCTGCCTCCAGTCGACGACGCGTTGCGGATGAGCGAAGTGAACGGACCACCTCGTTCGACATCCTTGCCGTCCATCTCCAAGATGTCGTTACCGTTACCGCTCAAATCGGGGATCTTCCCGTTCACTACCTGCGGGGCAAGGTCCAGGATGATCCCTTCCGCCGCATACTCAGCCGGCGTCTTGGCCGGGTACGGGATGGAGAAGTGGTTGCGGGGGCGGCGCACGACCGTGGGACCTGCCTCAAGCTCTCGCATGAGCCGAACCATGTCCACGTCGGAGAGGGCTTCGTTGATGAGGACGAAGTTGAACATCGGATTTCCGAAGTAGTAATTCACCCCAAGGTTGTACGTCCCTATACGTAAGTCGCTAATAGATGCTGCTCCCACCGTCAACGTGACAGATCCGTTACCCAATGTAGAAGCGTTCTTGAACCCCCTAGGGTATGTGCCTTCAACCCAACTTGCCCCCAAAGAACGGCTACCCACTATAGGAGTACTCCAAACCGGGGTCGTTGAGGCACTCATAGACATTGCGGTGCCGCCAGTAGGCATATAAATATCAAGGGCTGTACCCTGTTTTACTATACGTGCATTTGCTGGAGTATTATACCTCTCAAAATCACAACAAACAATAAACGAGCCACTAGTACGGACTGCATCCATGGAAATTGAGTACGGGACAATGAGGTCGCTACCAGACGGGAAGTGTATTGCGCCAGCCCCTCTGGCTTTCGTCCAGTATTCATTCCCTGCACTAACAGCATGATTCCCAGTCCCGCTCAGGTCTTTGAGCGAACCGGTTCTGAAGTCCAAATAGAGAGGGCAATGCCCACCAGCGATCAGGCTTCGAATGAAACTCATTAGATATTCCTCGCTTGTCGTGCGCGCCGACCCCATTCACGTACTTGGGTTTCGCTCAGGGCGAAGGGATAGATTGCGGCTTGGTACATGGTACCGGTAAAACATGTCCCGGCGCCTGCACCCCCTGTATAGTTACCAATGTAGGCGTTTGAGTCCGTCGGCAAGAAAGGCAAACGACGGTCCCCCGCTACCGACGCTAACAGCGTTCCATCCATGTACATCTTGACGCCCAAACTATCGATTGAAGCAGCGTACACGTGGTCAGATCCGTCAGGATAAGCAATTTTGCTCCTAAGCTCCAACACGGAAACCACATTGTACACCCTAAAGACAAGCTCTAACGTGGATACATCCCAATAGAACGTGTACCACTTCAGTCCCCCTGCTATCCCTCCCACCTCATAGAGTCTTGGCTGAGAGGTGCCGGCAATGGCTGATGGAAGTACATTGCCGCAAGCTAGAAATGTGAAGTTTGGAACGTCAAGTGGTCCGCCCGAAGTCCAGTCAAGATCGATGCGACGATACGGCGCTGAAAAAATGAGCCCTCTCCCGCCGCTACGTTGACCGGGGATCGTGCTCGCGGTATGTCCATCTCCGAGTCGCGCGTAGTTCAATGCACCAGGTTGCTTCGACAGGGAGCGGGTGACTTGGGGGTGTTCGCGGACGTCAATATCGTCGTGGCGGGAATATGAGCCCGAAACACCCGAATAATACAGGGAGAATCTGCTGGTAACAGCAGCGGCGATCACGTTCACTTCTTGCCATGCGGCCGAGGTAGTTCCAACAAAAACATTGCCAGCCCCATAAGCGACAGTTCCAACACCAGAAACTCCATCACCGGCCATCCAACCCGTGACATGAAAATGGAAAAGAGGGGTTAGAATATCTTGGTGCACCTCCGCATAATAAGGGAACGCATTACCTTCAACTTGAAGGCACCTAAGTCCACTATGGGGAAAGGCGACCTTACTACCTACGGCCCTGCTACCCAATGTCCACGGAGGCGTAACAATCGCGCTCTCCATGTCCCCATCGGTGAGCAGATTCTCCCCCACGTCCTGGCGGTACTGCCCGTCGAAGGGAAGAAAGCAGATGGACCGCTCGGGGTTGATTGCGTCGAAGTTGGGGTAGGTCATCGTGCGGCCCTCTTGAAGTAATCAACTGCTCTCGCTTGGTCAGTAGGGCTCAGCTTCGGACCGTAAAAGATCCTCCTCACTGACCCGTTCCAGGGACTGGCGTAAGCAGCCTGTGCCATTAGCACCATCGGGTTCACAGGAGGAACAGTCGAGACGTCTCCGATTCCTGCGTAGTTTAGGATGAGTGTGCCATTCAAGAGCGCTGTGTAGTGGTTTGCTCCGTCGTGGTAAAACTCAACAACATAATTGCTGCCAGTGACTAAGCTTCCACCGCCCCTGTTGACCATCACCCAGGCGCCAGAGCTATTCATTGCACTGAACTGCATCGCGTTGGATGCCGCTCTCCTACACATAAAGCCTGTACTGGCGGGGCCGTCGCAGTTGCCCATAATAGCCATGTATGTGCCGTCTACGGCTGGCGATACCTCAAACAAAATGCTCCCGCCTGCTGCCGTAGTAAACCCATCCCATGCTGCGGCTGAAGCTGAAGAAATACTGTAGTCCGCTCCATCCCCCCGCACCCCAAGCCCATCGCTCGACTTCCACGGCATGTTCGCAGCCGTCGCCTGCTCGAACTTGCTCCCCGCCAGCGTGCCACTGCCGTAGATGTTGAGGGCTTTGCAGGAGAGGTTGCGGAGGATGATGCGAGCCCATTTGACGGTGGTGCCAGCGCCACCCGCTCCGTACAACCTCAAGTTGCCGAGAGTTGCACACGTTGCATCACCTGCAAAGCGAGTCCAAGCCGTCGTATTCACGCTCTGTACAATCGATGACCCTAGCCAAAAATTCGCAATTCCCAACGCGTCAAAGTCATACGCGTACTGGTTTCCAGCTAGCATAATTGCCGACTGGTACACTGACGGCGAGCTTACGGCGTTATCAACTTGCAGGTACCTACCATGCGGACCACCAGCTTGCATCATGGGAATGTTATTGACTGTGAGAGGCGCCCAGGCATTTGCATTGGGTTGGAGCATCAACCCGTCAACGAGTGTCGGCTGCGTATTCAGGTCGTACGCACCATCTACATCACCATCCCAATACAATCCATTATCGTAGCCAAAAGTTCCTCCATAATCTGTAAGCAAGTCTTTAGGAGTCCAACCCTCAATACCAGAAACCAAAAATGCTTCTTCTTCATCCAATGGATAATTGTAAATCCTAACTTCATTTATAACAGACCCCCAACCATCTCCACCATCTGTCGCCGCTCCAACATAAAATGTAGGACTTACATTTGAACTTAATGTTGCTGTAGAAGAACCAATCCTTACTCCATCCATCCAAAGTTCCAGATCACTACCATTAAAAATCCAAAGCAAATTGTGAGTTCCTGAGCTTATAGTATCATCGCTTACATAAGTACTTCCAGAAGTAAAATACATTTGATTAGAAGAATCAACTCCTATTTCAAACTTATCTCCAATACTTGGATGCCCACACGCAGCAACAACCCTTTTTGTCGAATCCGCTAAAACAGTAACTTTAGCATAAATTGTAAACCAAGGAAGTGTTGAAAAAGTATCTGCTCCACCATAAATAAGATAACCACCAGAAGTAACATCAAGCTTATTATCTACAGATACAGAACCTACAATTCGAGCATTAGATCCATATACATAATTTAAGTTTTGGAATCGTTGAGAAAATCCAATTCTCTGTGATGATAATGTAGGCAGAATAATTCTCAAAACGACTCCTTAAGATATGATATAACTTGTCGACTCAAATTCATTAGCATGAACTACAACTTCATCATCGGCTCTAAGAACTACTGGTAATGTTCCTGCCGCAACAAATATCTCTGTATCTGAAACTGAACCTCCGTTTGCTTCAATTTGAGTTTTAGTTTTATTTACAGTAGTAGTGTTTCTTGTAAAACTTACATAAGTTTCTTGTGCAGAATAACTTAAGAATGTCGTTCCAGTTATAGTAAAATTACCATCAGGAACAAATACATATACAGGATTTGAAACATATTGAGGCGTGCTCACATAATTAGGAACAGAAACATAACTTGGAACAGACACAACATATCCATCAACCAATTCATCTACATAACCATCCAACACCTCAGTATACCCATTTAAGACGTCTGTATAGCCTTCTAATACGTCTTCATAACCATCTAATACAGTTTCACCGCCAAGAACTAAATTTGTTATTACTGGAGCTATATGAATGTCAAAAGCAGAATCTCCCCATTGAGCTACTTCACTCACGATTGCATTTCTTTCAGCAACCAAAGATAGAACATACGATTTGCTCATTCCTAATTCTGTTGCAACTTTATTTGGAGACCACATTATCCATGGAGAAGCATCAGTTGGTTTTCTATTTTGACCAAACCATTTTAGCCAAGTAAATAAATCTAATCTTTCGTTTGAGTCCAAATCTGAAAGTGTTCTATAAGTTGGTGGAGTATGCGTAAGTAAATTTTCAGCAAAATTCTTTGCTGCGTTTTCTGAAACAAACTCTGATAATTCTGGAGCTACTGTCGTATATAGTGCCATTGGATGTCCTCTTATCTATATATCATCTCAAATTATTCATATATGACAGTACAAGTTGCACCAGCTGATACAACATAAAGCCCTGTGCTAAAGTCAACTGAGAACACAATCGACCCCAAAACTTTTGATGTATCGATTATCATAATTTCTTTTCCGGCTACAGCCGAAACGGCATCATAAATAGTAAATGTTCCTGCGTTATTCGTATTAATTACCTTATCTAAATGTCCTGCGCCATGTTTTAGTGCTTCAATTAATTCTGCTTGGTTGCCTGAACTATCAGTTATTTTTACTTGTGCACCCGCATTTGATGTTAATGGCATTTATCTCCCTCTTTATTTCACATATTCTTGACGACTACCAAGGCTATCTATTTGATAATGAAAGTCAATTTCATACAACCAAGCCTCTCCACCATAAGTATCACCACCGGCAGCTGCTTGTCTAAAAATTCTACAATTCAACATAGATGATATTGTTTTGCCAGTACCATCTATATTTCCTAATTCAGCAACAGCATGATCTTTCGCAACTGTTGTTGCAGGAACTGTTGCCGTTATTATTGTTGAATTAGCGGGAAAAGGATCTCCAATATTAGCCCAAGCATATTCTAATCCCCAAATTACATTCCCTGTTGCGGTAGTTTCAGGTCCCCAATGGATATGTGCTTCTAAATCTGTTCCTTCTTTATAACTATGAGGCAATTGACATGAAAAGTATAATTCTTCTTCAGACGATGCAGAAAAACGTTCTAAATAAAGACCTTGCGAACCAAGACCATCATCTAAAAATTTTTCTAAAGTAGGAAATCTTGAACCACCTCGTCTTGTTGCCGTTGTAGGAACTCTTAGGTCTTCCCAAACCGTAGCTTCATTTTGAAGTAATATTGGATGATAAGTATCATCACTATTATCTACATATAAACCACCTTCATTAATATCTAAAGTGGTATTATCTATAGTGCAATTTATAAGTCTAGAAGTTAATGGCATGATAGTTTCCTCAAATAGATATCATAATATTACTTTCTTTTAAAGCCGAATCAATAGCAAACTTAATGTTCTTATCAGTTAATTTGTTAATTTCTTTAATTTCAATTAAAATAATGTTATTGTCTTTGCATAATTGTCTTTTTATTGAATCTCGATATTGTTGTTGTTCAAGTCTTTTTTGATTCATTTTAAATTTAGAAATGATTTTATAATGTTGCATTCCTTGGTATTCAAAAGCAATTTTTAATTCTTCATTAAAACCATCAAGCTCAAGACGATAATTTGTTTTAGGGTTTATTAACCACTTGGGTTTTATTTTAGGAAATGGTTTGTTGAACTTAGATTCGAAAACTTCTCTTACTAATTGCTCGCCTCTGCTTCCTGCGCATTTAGGGCACCAATAATTATTTTTAAAATTAGCCCATGAAGAGGTGAATTTATGTCCTTTTTCACAAACTAAATCTAATTTTGTTTTATTGTTTTTGTAATAAGTAGATAATAATTTTGCATTTGGATGAGTTTTATTTATATAATTCTTTACTTTTTGTATAGTTTTAGGAGCAACATTAGCACAATATGGGCACCAATGATTGCTTTGCAAGTTAGCTAATGAAGAAGAAAATTTATGATTATTCTCACAAATTAAATCTAATTTAGATTGGCTATTAATATATTGAGTAGATAATAATATTGCTTTTGGATGTAATTTATTAATAATAACTTTCACATCTTCTATTGTCTTTTTAGCATTACCAGAACATACTGGACACCAATATCCTTGTTGTTCAATACAACCAATACTCATTTTAAAATTATGATCATTTTCACAAATTATATCTAATTTTTTATGATAGCCTTTATATTCGGTGGATAACAATTTAGCTTTAGGGTGTAGTTTAGATATAGCAACTTTAATACCTTCTATAGTTTTTCTTTCATGACCAGTACATTTTAAGCACCACTTTCCTGATTGAATTCTATTCCAATTTGTATTATAATGATGTCCATTTTCACAAATTATTTCAAGTTTACTTTGAGCGTTTTTATACTCTGTTGATAATAGCTTTG
>Ga0210003_1001796_pt1 | contig 18612 bp, 7 predicted proteins | sample LantaG_FD_182804 | JGI IMG/M metagenome (GOLD analysis project Ga0210003, IMG submission 182804) | Deep subsurface microbial communities from Baltic Sea to uncover new lineages of life (NeLLi) - Landsort_02402 metaG (SPAdes) (version 2) | ecosystem: Environmental > Aquatic > Marine > Oceanic >...
ATGATGCGGCACTTTTTGCCAGCATAGGGACACGGGAATTATTGGCCGTGGATTCTTCCGCGGGCAGATTGTCGCGTGATCTTTGCTCCTGTCTGGTCTCGATTGGCTCGTTAATTTCATTTTGTGGCTCGTTGTCCGTATCGACTATGGTTGGGGTTAGAATAAAAACTAAATCAGTAGTCTTTTTTTCGGAATTCGTTGCGTTGTTGTCACCTTCACGGCCTTCTTCTATCTGTATTGTGCTGCCGATTATCAGGATTTCGCCGGACCTGTTACGAACAGTATCGGTGGAAGAGCGTTTGGAAGTGACGGGATTCTGTCTTCTGTGCTCTTGTATTAATTTCGAGTGGAAGGTTGCTTCCAGTTGCATGTCTATATAGCCATCTTTTACGATGCTGGGTGTAACTTGAAGTAAGTTGCCAGCAGTCTCGAATTTATGCGTTTGGCCCTCGGCGAGTTGTAGGATTGGATGCATCCGCATCTTCGCACGGCCTCCCGCCATGAGCTTTTCGATTAGGACCCCGATCCGTTCCTGGGGTGTTCGCTTGTCGCTGGCAGCCTCTCCGAGCAAGAGATCAGCGGAGGACATATACATCGGTGGGTCGAATATAGTAGGGAAATCACCGAGCATGTTTGCGATTTCTTTGTCCATCTTCAAAGCAGGACTGACTTCAAGGACGACGCAGTCAAGATGAATGCGGGCCTTGCCTTCAGTAGGTATCTGGGGATTCTCCACCAACGCCGAAGTACTCGGGATTATGCTGGCGGATATGTCCGGATTGACCGCAGGTCTGCGTGGTTTGATGATGACTGTTCTGGCATCGGGATTTTTGCTGAGAAAATCTGCAAGTCTTTGTTCGACTTTTTTGGGTGTCTCCAAATCTATATCGTCTATCAACCAATAGACAATTTGGTTCACGGTTACTTTTGCAATATTAAAAATCAATGAACCTGCTCTTCCATGGTCGCCCTGTATGGCTGAGCTTATCGCCAAAGCAGACGCGTTTCCGGCGCATACTTCGGCGATTCTCAATTCCTTTGTTTCCAGTATTTCGCGGAGGCCATCTGTTTGCTCAGCCACTGCTTTGCCAGGATAGATGAACCTGGTAGCTTTTACATTTTCGCCCGCCAGTACCGCTGCGATAAAATTCTCCACGGACTCACAGACACGTCGTTCGTTATTGACATTGTCGGATGTATCTACCGGGGGAGTTGGCATGCTGTCATAAGATGTCTCCATGATTTTGTTCGGATGCTCCTCCTTCTTTTTTGAGCGATCCTCTAGAACTATTTCTATCGAAAGGTCATTATTGATGGTAATCTGCCGGTTATCATAATATTGCTTACCGACTTGGCGCCAGGTAAAGGTCTTTGGATCTATTCTTTCGTCATATGTAGTACTAAGCACGTATCGTCCGCTGGGGATACCAGTAATTCGGAAATTCCCATTGTGGTCGGTCTGTCCATACTTAAAGGATTCATGCGGTAAACGTATCTGTACGCTTGCTATTTCGACCGCTTTTTCGCCGACCCTAACAACGCCGGTCAATGTAAAACCCTCCTCATCGCCAAAATTCAACTCGGTCCTGTCACCTGGTTCAAGGTTGATTTTTTTCTGAGCCATGTTTAGATTGCCTTTGGCAATTGCAGAGTTGACTCCTATGGAGAGTTGCCCCGCAGGCAAATCAACTAACCTATAGAAGCCATTTTCATCGGTTTTTGTAGCAAGGCAGGGCCAGGGCGAACTCAGCATTTTGTGCAGTTGCGCAGAAAAAATAGCCGCACTTACTCTTGCTCCAACGACATTTTGACCATCTTCTAAAATAACTCTCCCGAATACGTCAGCCCCCGGTTGCAGTACAATCTGCATGAGTTTTTTCGAATCCCCCGGAAGCACCAGCGGCCCAATAATACATTGAGCATAACCTTCAGCTTTGACATAAATCCCTATTTTGTCACCATAGACATTGCGAAGCATAAATTCTCCCCGCTTATCTGTAGTAAGTACATCAGGATGATTCCATTGCTCACTAAGATTCAGGGATAATCCTCCGGACTGTTCAGAGAACCAGCAGACTTTTGCCCCTTCTATTGGCTTACCTTTCTCGTCTCGAACGAAACCCCTGTACTCGATATTAGTTTGTCCCTCAGGATTTTGGATGACTTCTTCGTCCTCAAGCGACAGATCGAAACTCTTTGCCTGGAGTTTTTCATCGAGCTGCTCGATGTTGAAGCCTTCGGCGCGAACGACTCCTTTTTCATCTATTAAGATGAGCCAGGGCTGCGCCCGTACGCCCCAGCGAAACAACACTTTTTCGGCATCGTTTTTAATGCTCCCACAAGTAAACGGTATGTTCTGGTTGTCGAGCCATTCTTTGAGTTTTGCCGGCTCGACGTTTGAAGTATGGACGAGGTAAACAGCTACGTTCTTCTCGGCCAGCTCTTTTTCTCGTTTGGCAAGCTCGCCGACCAAATTCCGTGACGGCCGCTGATTCATGTCCCAGAAGCAGATTAAAGTCTTGTTCCCGCCCAAATCGCCTGGCTTGAGCTCAACTCCCAGGTCTTTCAGTTCAGGTGCGGCCTTACCGACCGGAGATTCGACCGGCATGGGCTCGACGCCGGAGCGCAGTTTCTCCAGAAGTTGCTGGATTGCCGGATGAGATTTGGCGGTGTTGTAAATCGCGAGCTTCTTTGGCTCTTCCATCGGATAGGGTGTTATTGTGCCCTTGCCTGTGTCACTCAGATCATACCAGCTCTCCGGCTCGACTCGCTTTTGAATGAACTGTACCAGATTGTGCGTCTGCATCACGCGGGTCGTCCCGCCGTGATCGGCAGGCTCGCCGATAAGATCGGCAATGTGGTAAACGCGAGTGATCATATTGCGCGGCAGCGCCTTTGTTGTCGCTGTCGAAACTACTCCAGTCTCGTCTCGCGGCTTGGTGGTTTCTACTATCGTCGGAGTGAGAATGAAAAGAAAGTCCGTCTTCGGCCCTTCAAGGTCTTTTGCTCCGGACTGCGTTTCTTTCATGCCGACCATAATCAGGCTCCGGCCGGGCAAGAGGCCGACCTCAGTGTGAAAGCTGGCACTCTCGACTGACGGCGGCTGCTCTCTGTCCTGTTGGGGGAATTCCCTGATGATGGTCCCTTCGGCCAGCAAGCGGATTATCTTGCCATCAACGATCTTTGGTCTGACCTGAAGATCGCGAATACCGCTCTGCTCGCTTGCTATCCGTGCCGTCTGGCCGTCGACAACCTCAAGCGTCGGGGCCATCAGGATTTTCATATAACCCCTCGAAGCCAGCAGGTCGGTCATCTTCTGTGTCGTTTGTGCGTCGTTGGCCACACTCGAAAACCTCTCGTGCGGAACCGTCCTGATCGCGCCGACTACCTCCCTGAAAAACTCCTCGACTGTCGGATTCCAGGATCTCGACACCTCCTTGCCGGAGGGCCACCTTCTGCGAGGTACTGCCTTGCCCCTATCGGCAGGCATCAATACAGACTGACCCACCAGGTTCTCGGCCGCGATCAATGTCTCTCTGTCAATTGTCATGGAAGAATAGATTTCGAGGACACGGCAGTCGACTCGTATATGCGTTTTGCCTTCGGCGGCCTTTGTCACAGCCGGAAGCACCTGAACACTGCCTGCCCCGGTATCGGCCTGGTTCGGCCCTTCGACCGGTTCGTCTTCGGCAGATGGTGCGACACTTTTTGCCAGCATAGGAACACTGGAATTATTAGCTATGGATTCTTCTACCTTGAGTTTCTCATTGAGCTGCTCGATGTCGAAGCCTTCGGCGCGGACGATTCCGTTTTCATCTGTTAGGATAAACCATGGCTCTGTCTGCGCGCCCCAGCGAAACAGCACATCGACGACATTATCCTTAATACTTCCACAGATGAACGGTATCTTGTGTTCTGCGAGCCATTCTTTAAGTTTTGACGGTTCGACTCCTGAGGTGTGAACTAACAAGACTATAACATTCTTCTCAGTCAGTTCTTTTTCTCGTTTGGCAAGCTCACTGATTGAATTCCGCGACCACGGCTCCATATCCCAGAAGCACAGCAGGATTTTCCGATTTTTGAGATCGTCCGGTGGGACTGATATTCCAAGCTCTATAAGTCCGTGCAAATCGTTACCCATAAGAGAATGAGGCGGCTTAGGTAAGAATCTGTCTGTACCCTGTTCAGTTACTATAATTTTTACATCGGTCGCTCCGCCATAAGTACCGACACTACCGTGTAATGTTATTCTCCCGGGCGTAATGGCAAAGACTTGCACAATCACATCGCAGACTTTCTCAAATATGAATTTGCCATCAAAATCTGTTTGCGTTACATGGTCCGGCTGATGTTCACCCAAGATAGAAACATCTGCGTTGGCAACCGGCTTATCATTAGCGTCCACAACTATACCTGAGACAGAAAGACTCGCTACGGGTAATTTTATCCTTCCTATATCGACGCGCCTGTCAGCCGAAAGATTATCAGTTTGAATATTCATACTGCTTTCTTGGCGATATCCATAATCACTAATCTGTACCCAGTATTCATGCCCTGTCGGCATGACCTTAAGTTCAAAATTCCCTTCTGAATCGGTCGTTTGCCGGTGCACTCCGCCTATCGAAGTACTCATCAACATTGGTAGCTGGAGAAAAAGGGTGATCGAGGCACCAGCAATAGCCCTGTTTTCAGGATCTACAACTTTTCCAGAGATGATTACACCGGGCTTAAGTTTAATATCGAGAGTTTCAACGTCTTCATCTAATTCGACAATTGCTGCTAAGTTATATTTTTCGTGTCGTGCTAAAAGATAGTCTGTATATTCATATTCCTCAGAACGTAGAGGATCCAAATTAATCTCAAATTTCCCCTCAGTATCTGAAGTGAACACCTGCCGTATTCTCTCGAGTATTAAGTTGACGCCTTCCAATGGCCTGCCTTTTTCATCTCGAACTACTCCTGTGATTGTTTTTCGGTTTGTGGATTCCTGTTCTGTGGAAATTGTTTTGCCGGCATTCTCAATCGACAGATAGGAATCATTTTTCTGAAGTTTCTCATCAAGCTGCTCAAGTCCGAAACCTTCGGCTTCAACAATTCCTTTTTTATCTGTTAAGATAAGCCAGGGCTGCGCCAGCACACCCCAGGCAAACAGCACATCGTCCGCATCGTTTTCGATATTTCCACAGGCAAAAGGTATCTTGCTGCTATCGAGCCACTGTTTGAGCTTTGCCGGCCCCTCTTGCGATATATCAACCAGGACGACCGCAACGCCTTTGGCTTTCAGTTCATTCTCACGCTTGGCAAGCTCGACGATTATATTCCGTGACGGCCGCTGGTTCATGTCCCAGAAGCAAACTAAAATCCGTTTCCCTTCAACTTGTTTGAGACTATCAATGTTTTGAATATTGTCAGGTTCCGGCAGTTTCTTTCCCAGTAACGGCACCGGCAGCGGCTCCGGCACTAACGCACTCGGAGTAACGATTAAACAGAAAGCCGGTTCGCCAGGCTTTAGCCGGCTAATGACAACGGGCTCGCCGTTCTTGGCTATGATATCAGTGGCAAAGATTTCCGGCCGAACAGGTATCTGATAATCATAGCCGGGACGGTACTGCAGTGTTTCGAATACGGGCTTCTGTTGCCTGGCAGCCAGCTCTATGTGAACCTTTTCGCCGTTCTCAAGAATCTCTGCCTTAAACTTATATTTCCATCCAGCCTCAAGATACTTATTCTGTGCTGTGAGCTTTTCCGGCTCGCCTTCTGCCGATTCGTAGCCGCCGGTATAAACCTTTTCATCGTTAGTTATGGTTATTGCCGAGTTACCGTTGTTGAGCATTAACACTTGCGGATTTGCTATTTGTTTTGCATCTTCTCGTTCTTGTGTTAACGTCAACAATCGACCGGCGATTTCGTGGCCGTGCCGGACGAACAATCCACTCGAAAGGCTTTCGTTCGGCTCAGATACTTCTTTAATTGTATCCGACGGCATCTCGATCACCCTCACATCAAGCAGGATTTGCCCGCCGCGCTGTTGCTCCGCGGTAGTTTCTTTCAGTGCCGGCACAGTTTCCCCTCGACGGACTCCTATAAGCACGTCATTTGTGCATCTGCCCGATACGACATCCACATCAACGGAAGGGAAGTCGCCCTGTAAGAGATACTCGCCGCTTTGCAGACCGCCAATCGCGAAAGCACCATCTTCTGCCGAGGTACAAGCGAAACGTTCGTTCGACGCCGACGAAGAATTCGGCACCGCGGTTAATTGAACTCCCGATATTCCCTTTCCGATATTGATATCGATGATTTTGCCTTCGATGCGTCCTTCGTCAGTCTCAACCTCCACATCGGATTTCTGGGGAGCTTTGATGGTTCCATTCTCGCTTATAAACCATTTCTCAACTGTAGCTGTTTCTCTGCTTAAGGCCAGCCCCGTCTGCCGGGTCAGATTTTTCAGGAGCAAGTCCAGTCTCTGGTTATACGGCTCGGCATCATGGTTCAGTCTGCTCAACTCGGATGAGTCATGGTTGCGCCAGGATAGCTCAACGCCTTCTGCTTCTGTCTCGTCGACGACGTTCATCCCGACCCGATTTCCCACCCACCGGAGGAATTTGTCGAGCATCCCGCTTCCACCTCCGCCGCCGGTATAGGTATCGGTGTTGTTCGTGGAAATGAGGACATATTGTCCATCCGTAATGTTCGGAAGAAGTTGAAAGTTATATTTTCCTTCCGCGATTATCACCTCGGTTTCTACCTTTTGCTTCACGAAATCGATGTCTCTTGCCGTCTCGTCTTTTACTATCTTCTCCAGGGCCTGGAGCAGCTCTTCCTGAGGTGTGTCTTTGCGTACTATCCAATCGCCGGACATATCTGCACTCAGAATATCGGATGGTATATCGTATTCGCGGTTGCCGAGCCCAATGACAGATTCCAGGGTCGATTTCAAACGCCGAATTCTGCCTCCCACGCTTGCGCCCCTTATACTCAGTTTGCCGTCCCAATTGAAATACTGGCTCACAACGTGAGGGGGAGTATTTGGCGAATATCGCCCCGGCTGAACGGACTTAAAATAGCCCGTGCGCTCGGGGATATACGGCGGCGCAATTCGCTTTAGCACCTGGTCATCTTCGAGTCTGTAGATCGAGTAGAACTTTTCCTGCCAGAAATTGGGATCAACCTGTTCCTCTTCGGCTGAAGTCTTCTGTGGATCAATGAGATCATACACGCGCTTTGAGCCCACAACGTATTTCTTGCCCTGCACATCATCCCTGACTGCCGTTCCCTCGGGCATGTCAACGTCAAAGTAACCGGCATTGAAAGCCGGATCGTTTATCCTGATTTGACTCGATTTAGCGGTGGATTTGTGGCGCACCGAGCCATCATCGGTATAAAGTTCTGTTTGTCCGCTAATGGGGAACCAGATGCCCTCGGCGACTTCTTCGTATGTTGCCGTGTTGCGGGTGGTTAGCTGCCCTTGTTCGTTGTAGTTCTCCCGAAGAGCGCACGTGTAGCCTTTGGACGGGTCAACAACGGCCACTATTCTGCTGGTTTTGTAATCAAATGCTACGCGATAGCTGCCGTCCTCCAATTTTTCGACATTAACTGGTTTTTCAGCCGCGATAGTCTCTTGAAGAAACTTGCAGAAAATGCCTGTAAACGACCTCCATGGGTGCCCTAATGTCGTAGCTACCTGGGGCGCGTCTTTGATTGTTGCGCTTCCCGGGAATTCGCCTCGTTGGCTGAAATCAGTGGCCAGCACACCGTTCCATGCCCAAATATTCTTATCGTCACGGGGCATTTTCTTGCCGGAGGAATCGTAATTGCCCCCGGTTTGTTCTATTTTGACATGCTCTTCGTCGTCGACAGTACACTTTAGAATCTGGTAGCGGGATTCGGGAGCCTCGGTAAAAGCTTTTCTAAATCTCTCTAACTGCCGCTCTGGAGTACCACTTTCTCTCATACTTTTTATTTGGTCTTCAATCATGGCTTGTTCTGCGGCTAAATCCCGCCAGATATTATCTTCTGCGACGTATTGAAGATTCCTGACCCGGGAACGATGTTCCAGCATTTTATCTAAAAGAAACTTAGCGGAATGCGGTGTCTTATCGTTCGCAGTCAGGGCAAGCGTAGTTGGTATGGCGATTATTGCTATCAGCAGGATGGTAATCACAGATGGTACCCAACTTGTCCGGCTGCTTTCTGTAGAATCCTTGCCTACTAATCGGCGGATGCGGCCGAAGAGATTACCGCCGGTAGCGGCGACGGCTAATTCACTGCGCCTGCCCCGGATTTCTTCCATGGAGGTCAGGGCCCTGGCATAGCGGATTCGGTCGCCGGAGATGCTGACGGCAAGGTCATCGCAGCAGTTTTCTCTTTCGATACGAATCTTGTGTGAGACCCACCACACGGCGGGGTGATAAAAGCCGAGCGTTTCTACGATTGTTTGCAGAATGTTTATCAGATAATCATGCCGGCGAATGTGGGCCAGCTCGTGAGCCAATAGCGCTTCGAGCTGCTCGGAGCTTAGACCCGTCAAGGCGCTGGCCGGCAATAATATCACCGGGCGCAGCCAGCCGATTACGGTCGGGACCTGAACCAGCGCCGATTCGGCAAGCTGAACCGCGCGCGTTACTCTTAGCCGTTGGGATAACCGGCGCAGCTCTGTAAGTAGTGAGGAATTTACCGGCCTGACCATTTTTTTTCTTAGCCGCTGTAATTGTGCCCAGCCGCCTAAATGCCAGATCGAGAGTCCGAAGACGCCGAGCAGCCATGTAGAGACGATATAGGGCAGGGCCGGTTCGAGCAGATCGGCGGCGCGCTGCTTCCATGAGGCATTGAAAGCTGTGCCGGTGATTTCGTGCTGTACCGGTCCTTCCGGAATGCTCATCTCCACCGCTTGTATTTCTCTGAATTCCTGTACCGGCAGGATGACAGGTGCAGGTACCGGTGCCGACTCGATGTTGGCTGCTGGCTGCGGCGTCGAAACCGGGACCAACTGCATCGTTGCGATGGGCAGCAGGACGATTAGCCCCAACGCCGCACACGCGATGATGTAACGCAGGTTGGCTGAGGATTTTCGCAATACGGCCAGCAGGATTGTTAGAAGTAGTGCTGCCGCGGCCGCCTGCCAGACGAAATGGAGCAGGGTCCAGCCGAGTTTTTGGACAATTTCCTGTGAAAGAATATTCTCCAGTGCCATTTGATTATTCTCCCTCAAAATCGTCGAGCATTTTTCTGATGCTCGCCAGTTCTTTTGCCGAGACCTTCTTTGCCGATAGCGCGCGCATGACCAGTTTTTCCGCCGAGCCGGAGAATGCCCTGTCGAGCAGATCGCCGACTAGTTGCTTTTGGGCCTTTTCCTCGCTCAGGGCCGGCCGGTATACGTGCTTGAACTGAGAATCGTCTCTGCGGACAAGCCCTTTTTCCGCCATGATTTGCATCAGCTTCAAAGTCGTCGTGTAGCCCGTGTTTTCATCCTCGTTCATTGTCTCGTTGACATCCCGAACCGTGCTGGGCCCCTTGTCCCAAAGGATGCTCAGGATTGTCAGCTCTCTATCCGTCGGCCGGGAACTTTTGCGTCTCGCCATCATAAATCTCCTTTAAAATCTCTTTCTTAATCCTATATCGGCAAGAATATACGAATACCTTCGTACAAGTCAACGAAAAAATTCGTAGAATTTGAAAAATTTTTGGGGGATACATATTTTCAATGATGTTTAAAAGATGAAAAACGAGGTTTTTAACGTTGTTTTTCAGGTTAGAAACAAATATTCAGAAGGCCAAAAATAGCAGGGGAAATAGCCGCTTTTTTATGGGCGAGAATCTGTCTTGGCAGTTCTATGTTATAAATAGTACTTCGACACCGGTGATTCTATCTTATCTGTATCATCTTGTCCCGGGGTGGGATTTTGAGTTTCGTTTTTTCTCAGGTTACATGTTATTTTGTTATATCTCGCAAGTCGAAATCCAGCACAGCCTGTTCGCCGGCACGAATAGTCAAAGGTTTTGACTGCTGTCGCGTTACTACGGCACCTCCCCACGAGGGATGTTCGATAGCTGTAACAGTATATTCGCCGGGAACTATACCTTCGATTTTATAACTTGCCTTATCTTTTGTGTCCTGTGTGATACTATTTCCGCGAACTACATACAATGAATCCATGGTCCGGGCTTCATAAGCGACCGTAGTTTTAATTATTCCGCAGCCAGGATTACGAATTAAAATAAACCATTTTCCTTGCGTATGCGGCATTGTATCCGGCCAGGGAGTTAGATATTGTTTCTGCTTACCGAAAATTGAACCTTTGAGCGAGCAGTTGCCTCTGGGCGGGGGAGCAATGTCCACCGTTACTTTAGTCTCATTTTCAATTGTTACATGTGCCTGACTAACTAACACGTTACCAGATTGTTGTTGCGTAACTGCACTTAGCCGATATGTACCGGGTGACAAACCGTCTAAGCGATACTCTTTTTCACGGTTTATATATGCAAATCCGTAAATCGGGAAACCCGAACCTGTTCTTTCAAAATTTACAGCGTAACAACCGCCGGCCAAGCCGGAAAATTCTGCATTGCCCGGTTTTGGTGTGAAGTGAAGTTCGTACATTCCCGGTAAGCTCATATCCAATAAAAACGTACCACTCTTCATCCGATAATTGTTCCCAGACTCCCCATACTTTCTTTCATAACTGAGTAGATACTTGCCTGGTTGGAATATTTTATGTGCCATTTCGTTAAATTCAGATTTAGGTCTTACCAAAATATCTCCTATTCTTGCGCCATCCAGAGAACAGATTCTGAACTCGAATTTTTCATTCTTCCAGCTATCGTCTGTTATATCCGTAGGTCTTGGCAAAACTTCCAGAGATGCTAAATTTTCTCCTATATTAGCACTGATATTTTTTATCTTATCCGGAGAATAGCTGCTTTTATAATCCAGAGACCAACTATCCGGCAGTTGGTGGTAGTCTGAGATTTTTTCAGGTTGGACGGCTTTGGTTTCGGGACTTCCCGGTTTGGCAACGGCGGGTACGAGATTTTCATTTGGAATCACTATATCACTGACCGCTTCGGTGCTTTGAATATCTCGCGGGCACTTGATAATCACGTCACTAATTGTTTTACCTGATTCGGCAAGGATATCAATTTGGGTAGAGTTTTGTCCCACACGCCTTATTACATATTTACCGCTGCGAAGCCCGCCGATATTGAAGGTTCCATCATTTTGTGTTGTACATAAGTACCTTTCAAAAAAGACAGGAATGAAATGCGGGACTACCGCCAACGTTTCTCCCGCTATACCAGCGCCGGTATTTTCATCTATTAGCTTTCCTTCAATTATCGCCTCGGCCGAAACAGTGATTTTTATATCGGTTGTGCCTGCTTCAAACATGATACTTTCATACCCACCCTGGCCGTCCGGTTTACACGAATAAATTGTCCCCAATCCTGATGCGGAGACTAAAAGGCCGCTCCTTACATTTTCAGGTATATTATTAAATTCAAATCGTCCATTTCTATCGGTACGAACCGATATCCAGTCTAAAGGTTTGATACCCGGAAGCCATTTTGTTTCATCCTCTTGAGAACTTTTCTTTTCGAAAAGAACCGCTCTGACCTCCGCATTGGGAATTGATTTGTTATTCTCATCTATAACTTCTCCCGAAAGTCTCGTTGGTTTCTGCAGCGTTATTTTAATTTCTTGATTGCCGTAAAGCGACCAATGTGCCCATCCAAGAGCTAAATCTTCTTTCCTGGCAACAACAATCCCGCCCCGGCTGCGATTTTTTTGTACTGATGGTGTGGTCTCAAATACGAGTTTTCCATCTGATTTAGTAGTCGCTTCTGAAACAAAACGCAGATTAATATTTCCCGCTCTGTCGAAGAACATTTCATACGCCGCGACGTCGGCTTCGTTTACAAGATTGCCTTCGTTGTCGATTACTGTTCCGGTGCATATTGCCGCTGGATATGTACCTGACTCGACGGCTTCAGAAGTTTCGAGTTTCGGCCGAAATTTTAATTCGTACATTCCGGGTCGACTCAAATCGATAGGAAATTCCACGCTCTCTGTCTGGACAAATAATGAAGTATCAGGGTCTTTTTTCGCCCGCGTGTATAATAAATTATATTGCCCCGGGGCCAATATGATGCGGTTGCCCGTGCGATCATCATTTATGGATATAGTGCTGATTTGCTCGCCTTGCTGAGAGCGTATTCGCAATTCCAATCTTTCCTCTTTCCAGCTTTCGTAATACTCATTGGCAGGTGTAGGTATTGCCTTAAGCTCTAATAAATTCTCTGCCATATTGGCGCGCCAGCGTCTTCCTCCATTGGGCATAAGACCGTTGTCATAATCCAGGGTCCAGCCATCCGGCAGCGTATCAATCTTTAGTGTATTTCGTGGAGCTTCATCTTCTATATTGTTTATATTCGCTGGTCTTGTCTGTGCGAAGGCGACTGTCATGGCGATGCAAGTTGTCACGATACCCGCCGAAAGAATCCACTTAGTTCCGATTCGTGGATTGCCGCAACTGTCTTTCAGGATGCGGCGAACTCTGCCGGCCAGCCCTCTTTTGCTCCTGACTACGGCGGGCGCGAATGCCATTTGTCCTTCGGGTATCAGATTGAGCAGCGATTCGGCATAATCGGTGCCGGGCCGGCCGGAGGCTACGACCCAGTCATCACATGCCTGCTCGCTCAGGCTTATGAGATGTGATTTTGCCCACCATAAAAGCGGGTGCCACGGCAATATACAAACCGTCAGTTCCGCCAATAGTCCAGCTACGTGGTCCCGGCGTTTGTAGTGGGCTAATTCGTGACACAGCACTCCGGCCCAGTCGATTCCGTTATCGAATCGACCGGCTGTGCTCGGCACCAGCAGGACAGGCATGCGCCTCCAGCACCATATCACGGGACTGTGAATATTCTCGTTGCTGTAAATCTCCACATCTTTGCTTATTCCGATTTTCGTTTTAGCCTGGTCGAGTGCCTGTTCGATCTTTTCGCAGTCCAAAGGCATCGCCCGTCGCAGCAGGCGAACGCCCAATACAAATGTCACAAGCAGCCTCGAAGCTAAAATCAGACTTGCTGCAATCCATGCGTATATCAAAGCCGAACGCCACGGGAATTGTGCATCTCCCGAAACGGCTGTAGCTGAGTGCAAATCCTCGTTAATAGGGGTCGTACTTTGGTCTGTAGCTTCGTTTGAAATGATGCCGGTCGTTTCGTATATGGCCCGGGATTCGCTCGGCGGTTGTAAAGACGGTTCGGCTACAAACATGCCAAGTTCATAGTGCCTCACCAACATGCTGGCGGCCGGAACGATTACTGCTGCGATCATCGCCAGAAACAGCACGCGATGGGCCCTTGCCGAGTGACGCCGCAACAGAAAGCTGCCCAACAGTCCGGCCACAAGGAAAATCGTACTCTGCCAGAGACAGCTCCACATGAAGGATTCTGCTGAGAATATCTCGCCTGTCATTTTTTCCTCTCCTTTCTTTTTTCGTCGATCATTTTCCGAAGCTCCCCAAGCTCTTCGTCGCTTAATTTGCTCTGCCGCATCAGATGCTGGAACATCAGCAGGGCGTCCCCGTCGAACATCCGCTCGATGAACTTGTGAACCGATTTGTCGCCGGCCTGCTCGCGCGTTCGCGTGGGAGCATAGATATAGACCTTCCCTTCGGTGCGATGCCGGAGCCAGCCGGCCTTCTCCAGCTTCTGCATTGCTGTCAGAACCGTTGTGTACGCCAGCTTCTTCTTGCGAGCCAGCTCTTTGCGTACCTGGTGGACGCTTGCCTCACCAAGATTCCAAACCACCTCGATTACCGCACGCTGGAGTTGCCCTAAATCGTCAAGCAATTTGCCGCTCATAAGACTAACCTCCATATCACAAATCAAGCCTCTTTAAATGCTACTCCAATACAAAGTACTATGGAGCATAGTATTTGTCAATAAAAAAAAATAAAATATTTTTAAATATTCTTCATTTCCGCCTTTATTCCCGGTTTTTCTTAAAAAAACGCACGAAAAGGGCACAATTGGAGGAACTTCAGGCAGAAAGCAGGGGGCTTTTATAAGGGCATTTTGTAGATTATGAGTTTCTTGTTTTTCTTGTGTTCGTCCACCCATACTGAATATTCTTCTTTCGCAGCTCCGGCAAAGTCCGGTTTTTCATTCTCTTTCTTTACGATGACCACGACATATTTGGCCCGGGTGGGGGGCTTGGCATCGTAGATTAGTCCCTTTCTCTCGGCATAGAAAGTTATCCGGCTGTCCGGCACAGCGATCAGGTCTTCCTGGTCGGTGTTTTCCCTGAGCCACGTTGCGGCGGCTCTATAGCCTTGCTTGTCTTGGCCAGAGTGCCTTAACAGCTTGGGCATGCAAATGGCCGTGCCGGTTATCAGCAGGATAAAGAACCACAGCCGAACGTCTTTATCCGATGCCGGCCGGGATTTGGAGAATCGATCCGCGAGCCAGCCGGCCCACACTTCCAGGCCGATGGGTACGTAGAAAATAGTGAATACAACTAACGGGAAGCAGTGCCTTCTGCTGATGTACTCCCATGAGTAATATAGTGTAATAAGCATAACGACATTGAGCGCAACAAAAGCCGGTAAGAAAAACTTTTCAATTTCGGTCGCTGAAGATTGTTTACGGAAACGAAAATAAATGCCGATTAACATAGGCGGCACAAAAAAGTACATTAGATTCTCGCTCATTACTCCGGCAAGTTTGCCGATTGCTTTTGCTATCTTGACTGGCATGCCGGAAGCTATATATATGTTATTGCCGCTATTGGTTTCAGGTTGCCGGATTTCCTCCGATTCCTGATGGCCGGCAGAGCTGATCAGGGCCTTCAATTTTCTCGGCAGGTATTGTCCTCTTGCTGTCATGTATGGAGCGGCGGGGATTGCAAAGCCGATTAGAAGAACGGACAATGCGCAGAGCAATTTGGGTCTGCTCATGCCCGGTCTCGGCGAGAAGAGCCTGATAAATGTCCATAAGGCTCCATAAATAATCAATTGTCCGCATTCGGGCCGGATTATATGCCCGAGCCCGGCGGCAAAACCAGTAACTCCAAACATCCAGCATTTACCCTGTTTTGCTCCCCAGATCAAAAACAAAAAACCCGAAGCCAGAAACAGCATGTGCGGCCATTCCCTCAATATGTCACTTACGAAATCCGCAGGGTAAGGCAGAATTATGAGGATAAAGATCGCCCAGAAACTTCTCCTGCTTCCGACCAGAAGTTTTCCAATGAAATACAAGGGGACTAACGCAAGCAGCCGGCACAATAATGTGATACTTTGAGCCGAGTATATCCACGTAAACAATGACGAACCGCCGCTTAACGAACTGACAAGTTTATGGGCAGCGAAAATGAGAAACGGATATCCGAAGGGATGTACTTTGATGATGCTCTGTGGTTCGCTCGAAAACCTCCTTGCCTGCTCGATATACCATGCGCCGTCCTTGGTAATTACAACAGTTGTGGCTATAAGGTATAAACCTATTCCAAGAGCGATTACTAATAAAATCGCAAGGTGGATGAGGTCCTGCTTTTCCGCTAACGGATTCACAGACTTACTACGCGTCATCCTTGTCCCTGATTATTTATCAACTGCCTATAGCCTTTATGCACCAGGTTTATACTGCCGGTCGCAACTCGACGGACGCAACGTTTATCCCTTGAGGAATATTACGAGTAAGAGGATTGCGATCAATGCAATCCCGCAAGGAACTATGAAAATGGAACGCCACTGGAACTTGTTGTCTTTTCTGAACTTGTCCATTATCACGCCGGCGAACTGCGTTCCCACGAACAGGCCGACACCTGTAGTAGCGGCAAAAAGCAGCGACTGCACCGAGCCTCGTATCTCATCCGACGCCAGCGTGTCTGCGAATATCTGGCCGACGATGACGAAGAGTACATAGGCCAGTCCATGGAAAGGCTGGCAGGCAACAATAATCCATTGCGGTTTTTGTTTTATGTAGGCGATGTACAGTATGAACCAGCATATTGCTCCGACGACCAGTGTCCATTTTATACCAAGTTTGTCCATGAAAAGTGTCATGAGGGTGACGGTGGCTATTGCCTGTACAGCTTGTGCGATGCCCATCGAAGCGGGTACATTCTTCGCTGGTATTCCCATGTCCTGCATGAATGGTGCTGTGCCGAGGAAGTAGAACTGCATCAGGGCGAAAAAGACCATTGAGACGACTATAAATACAAGGAAGTTAAAGTTTGTGAACATGCTCATGGCCTGGATAATCGGCGTGCCGACACCGGCGGGCGGCGTATCCGGCAGGAAGAAGCATCCGATGCCCATTACCAGTGAAAGGACAGCGGCGAGGTAGAGGCAGTCGCTTCCTTTCTCGCCGGTCTTGAATTTCCAGCGCCAACCGGTGAGGGACCATGCAATCAGGGCCCAGCCGACAGGTGCCCATATAAATATCCATTTTGAGTGAACGCTAGGATCGAGGTTGTTCTTGGCCAAGTGAGCAAACATGATGGAGTTAACCAGCGGCAGCGTGGCGCAGTAGCAGAGTGAATAGAGAAACATTACGATGAACAGGCTCTTGAACTTTGTTTGTCGCACGGCGAAGTACATGCACACTGCGCCGAGCAGGTGAGCCACGGCCAGGATGATCTCTGTATTGACATATTTATCGGCGAGCTGCCCCGAGACTAACGGCATGAAGATACACGCGAGTGGGAAGGTCGCGTAAATCCATCCGGTCTGCTTGCCGCTCATTTTCAGGGGTCCCACAAGTCGTGCCGCGAGCACCGGCATCCAGGCGCCCCAGATCGCGTATTCCATGAACATTGCGAAGCTCAGGGCGAAGTATAGTTTCCATTCCATTTTAATCTCCTTAAACTATGTTTGGCTATGACTGTGTAGCTACTGGTCGGTGGATGCCGGTACCGAAGCCTGCTTGATATCGTCTCGGAAGACGGCACACAGGGCCACTACCAGGACGGCCGAAAGGAGGGCATTGATAAAGAAGACCGGATTCCAGTTACATACGCCGTCGGTGGTGTAGCGTTCGATCAATTCGACATTGAAGAAGGTGCCGATCAGCATGCCGACGCCGAAACAGATCAGGACAATCAATCCTTGTGCCTGAGCGCGGATCTCCGGCGGAGCTTTCTTGTCGACATAGACCTGACCGCCGACGAAGAAGAAGCCGAAAATGATCCCGTGTACGAGAATCGCTATGTAATACAGGGAGGTTTGGTCGGTCGCGACTCCGCCCCACAAAGCGAAGTAGCGTACCGCCAACGCCCCCAGTCCGGCCACCATCGTCCACTTGACGCCGAACCGTAACAGGGCCAATGGCACGAGAAGCATAAGGAATATCTCAACGAATTGCCCGAGATTCATGGTCGCCGTGACCTGTTTGAATCCCTGGCTTTCGAAGAACTGAGAGCCCAGCGAGAAGTACATGGTGAAGGGAATCATGACCAGCAGCGAGATTATGATGAACAAGGCGAAGTTGCGGTCTTTGAGCAGAGTCAGCGCCCGCAAGCCGAGCGCGTCTATGATCGACGCTTCCTTTCCCTTGGCCGGCGGCGGCGTGTTGGGCAGTGTCAGGTTCAGCAGCGCTGCGACCAGAGCTGTGCCCGCACCGCAATAGAGGGGAATCTCCGTACCGTCGAGGATCTTGCCCCCGAACAGGCTCGTGGCGGCGACGAGGCTGAAGACAGCGGCGGCGACCCAGCCGATCGAGCCGAAGACGCGAATCTGGGGGAATTTCTCCGAAGGGTAATTTGCCATGGCGATGGCGTTAGTCAGGCTCCACGTCGGCATGTATAAGAACATCGCCAGCAGCAGGATCACGAACATCGCCGCCGGAGTCGTTTGTCGGGCGCCCAGGAAGAACAACACAGCGCAACCGAAATTCAGGACCGTCAGTACCTTCTGACTGGCGAAATGACGGTCGGCCACCATACAAAAGACGGGGGCCAGCAGGCAGCCCAGTGGCATGACGCTCAGTATCCAGGCCTTGTAGGCTCCTTCAATCTCCATATTCACCAGGTAGGCTGCCAGGGGTACCCACCACACGGCAAACATCATGTATTGCAGAAACATCATCACGCTCAGGCGAATCCTGACGCTTGTCGAGGGCTTATCCATTTTGTTCTCCTTAACCTGTTACCAAATTCTTGGTGCCGGGGGCTCTGAATCTCCGGCGTGTTTTATTGGCCGTAACTGCCGAGCCTTTCGGCTGCCAGCTTGACATCCCCGAACCGGTCGTCGCCGGCTTCACGTTCGATTGCCAGGGTGCCGTCGAATCCGATTTCTTCCAGGGCATTCAAAAAGGCGCCGGTTTGTACCTGCCCGTCGCCCCAGGGAACCTCGGCTCCCCACGTGCCCGGCTGCGTTGTTCGGTTCGCATCCTTAACGTGGATATGTTTGACCCACGGCGCCAGTACCTTCACCGCATCGATCGGGTTGTTCTTGTCATAAAGAATCATATTGGCCGGATCGAAATTGACTCCGATAGCAGGGTGGTCCAGTTCTTCGAGGAAATTCCGCAGCTCTTCGGCCGTCTCCTGGCCCGTTTCCAGCAGCAACGTAATATTTTTTTCGCCCGCCGCGTCGGCCAGAGACC
>Ga0210003_1001797_pt1 | contig 18609 bp, 19 predicted proteins | sample LantaG_FD_182804 | JGI IMG/M metagenome (GOLD analysis project Ga0210003, IMG submission 182804) | Deep subsurface microbial communities from Baltic Sea to uncover new lineages of life (NeLLi) - Landsort_02402 metaG (SPAdes) (version 2) | ecosystem: Environmental > Aquatic > Marine > Oceanic >...
TGCTATTGGCTTGTTGTAGTTGATTCTACGGCAGCTTTAACCCCCCTAGCAGAAATTGAAGGTAGTTTGGAAGATAATGAGAGGGTAGGTGCTCAGGCTCGTATGATGTCTAGAGGGTGCAGGAAGATTTGTAATGCTTGTGGGCAGACTAATACTACCTGTGTGTTCATTAATCAAATTAGAATGAAGATAGGCGTTACTTGGGGCAATCCTGAGACTACACCAGGTGGCAAAGCTCTTCCTTTTTATTCACACGTTAGAGCCAAGGTAACTAAGCTAGGTAAAATCAAAGTAACAGAAAATGGCGAAGAAATTGTAGTGGGTCAGAAGAGTAAAGTTCAGTTTGTAAAGAATAAAACAGCAAGACCGTGGGGGCAAGCAGAATTTCAAATCGTTTTTGATGAGAAATCACTTAATCCTGTAGTTATGTTAGCAAATTTGTTACGTTCTAATGGTATTATAAGTTCATATAAGGGTATATTAAACATTTCTAAGCAGGTTGCTATTGATCTGTATGACAGTAAAAAAGGTATACCTACTGGTGCTACCACAATGATAGAACTAGCTGATTGGCTTATTGAGAATAATAAGGTCATAGAGTTGCTTGATTATCTTTTGCAAGAAATGGAAGACGATGCATCTCTTAAGATTGAAGTTGGTGAAATAGATGGTGCTATTCTTGAACTCAAGGAAGATTCATCTAAAATAGTTTCTCCTACTGGTAATGTTTCTGTTAAGGCAAAAAAAGTAGAAGATGTGCCTGAAGAAGAGAGAGAGCCAGAACCAGAAGCACCTTCAGACCTTAAAGACGAAAAATTCTAACAATAAAAAAAATATTTGATTGACAATATCTGATTCCCCTTGTATAATTAAGGGGCAATCAGATATCATTTATTGTTTATTCAGACTTTCGTTTTTAATAACTATGATACTTACTAACTTTATAAAAGAATGTCATGCAAATCTTATTAACAATAAGCCCAATGATGCTGTAGAATACTTAGCTAGTAGAAGTGCCAATGATGAATCTATAGTCCGTCATCAAATAGGTTATTGTGATGAGAGTGCAAAATTGCCAGAAGGCATTAAGCATTTTGGCAAGGACGAGATCCCCTTTGACAATAGTGGGTATTCTTATTTTATACAAGGACGTTTAATCCTTCCTGTTTATTCTGAGTTTGGAGAGATAGAAGGATTTGCTACTAGGAAACCAACACACGAAGCAGGTAATTCATGGTGGAATACCCCTAGACCTTTTAAGAAAGGTAATCATTTATTTGCATTGGACAAATCAAGACAATATATATACAAAGAAAATAAGGCGTATATTGTTGAAGGGTATATGGATGCTATTATAGCGTTCCAATCAGGTCTTAAAAATGTAGTAGCTTTAATGGGGGTTGCTTTTACTTCTAGAAAAATTGGGCTTATAGCTCGGTACTGTGACAATATTTGTTTAGCTTTAGATTCAGATGAAAATGAAGCAGGACAGAAAGCAACAGAAAAGTCAATATATATTATAAATGAATTTAATTTTTGTAAATCGATATCAACAGTAGAAATACCATTAAATGAAGACCCAGCCTCTTTTCTCCTTAAAAACCCCTTGTCCGATTTTTTAAGTGCAGAAAAGGTTCTTAGTAATAAAGATATTTTGAATATTTGTAAAAAGGTAAGGAGTAGGCAAAAGCATTAAATGAAACTACCTCATTTTGTAAAACAAGACCAATATATATCTAAATCTTTAAAGGAAGATTCGCTGAAGAGATCAAAAGAGCATTTCTCTAGCATTATAAGCCCTGAGAATGTTACTGAGTGTTTGCGCCGAATGTATTTTAGGATAAAAGCAAAAGACCATACCAACGAAAATTGGTTCGCAGAGTCGGCTCATAAACATTGTGTATCAAATAAATGGGCTTATTATTTCTCTAAGTGCAAAAAAATTATTCTTATTGATAGTAATATACAAGTGGCTCATTCTTCATATAACATAGGTGGCATTATAGATTCATATATAGAATTTGATGATTGTAGGTATATTGTAAAGCTTAAGCCAGTTACAGAAGAAGAATTTCAAATAATAAAAGAGAAGGGCCCAAAAAGAAAACATGTAATAGAAACAATTGTTTATTTATGGTTAGCTGAGTTTGAGGATGGTCTTTTAATTTATGAAAATAATGACAATCAAGAGAGTATAGTATATCAGGTTGTTCCGTATGCACCAGCATTACGAGCAGTGCAAGATAAATGTAGAGAGCTTATGGAATATCAGATGAGAGGCATTGCTCCAAAGAAAATATCTGGTGGCAATGCCAAAAAAGAATGTGAAAAGTGTGAATACAAAAATGTTTGTTAAAACTAAAGGAGATAGAAAAGCATGGAAGAATTAGAACCTTATATTAAAGAGCAAGTAATTGATATAGATGATGATGCTGTAATCAATAAAGATGTTGAAATTGAAGAATTTGAAATTGAGGATGCTTTGGAAAAGAGTTATAACATAGAAGGGCCTGACTTTAGGAAAAAAGCTATAAAGAAAAAAGAAAATGAAGCTGTAATGAAATATCAAGAAAGTGGTGATTTGCAAATACTTGAAACACTTTACCTAAATCGAATTCCTACATTGAATTACTGGGCTAGAAAAAATAGACATCTTGACAATAATAGTTTTAACGATATCAAAGGAGAGTTAACAAAAATTTTCCTTAAGGCTGTTAAAAAATACAAATCTAAAAGAAATACTAATGTCAAGGGGAAAAACAAAATAGCAAATACAGACTTTAATACTTACCTTTACACTTCTTTTAATTATGCTTTATGTAATATTTATAACAGAAAAAAAGCTAAAAAAAGAACTCCATATCCTGCTGATAATGTTGCTTTAACTAATATACTCTTATCATTAGATTATCTTTACAGAGGTAACGATTATGAAGGGTTTACCCTAAAAGATGTAATAGCAGATCAGAGAACTGGCAAAGATGGAAAAGTTTCTTATAAGATGCAGATAGATGAGATGCTGGACGTTCTCTCTCATGATTGCTCTGATGCCACTAAAGATTTCTTAAGAGAAATCAGTGAAGGCAGGAGCGTATCTTGTTTATTGAAAGAATATAAAATACGCAAAGGTAAATTGAAACCTGCAGAGGATACAATTAAAAGAATTAACAAGTCCAGAAGACCTTGTGTTAGAATAGTTGCTGAACTTATAAGTGCTGAGGTCACTGAAAGATTCAAACTTATAAAATATCACACAAAAGACGACTATTTGCACTATACAATAGAGATGCATAAAACTGATGAAACCGACAGTATATTGAAAAGAATCAGGAAACTTAAGAAAAATAAGGACTTTTACCTCGATAAAATAAAAGTTATTTAATAATTCTCTAGCATATAATAAATGAAAAAAGAGTGAAAATATTTTCACTCTTTTTTTTATTTATGTGTATAATAGTATCAATCGATGGCGGAATATCGTTAAAATAAAACTATTAAGGAGAACATAATGAGTGACAGGGATGAAGTAATTAAAGAATTGCCAGATGAAGAGTTAGATGGCTGTATTGATGGAAACAATGAAAAAGGCATAAAAGATATAAAAGAAGTAATGCCAATGCCAGTTAGAGAAAAGCAAGAAAAGATATCATGCCTTAAGGTTAAAGCTGATGATAAAGATATATCATCAGATGATAGGAAAAAGGCTGTTAAAAAGCTTGCTGGGGCTATTAGTCATTCTCTTAGGGATCATGGTGAAATAAATGTTAGGGCTTTTGGTAATGCTGCAATAGGTAAGGCTGTTAAAGCTATGGCTATTGCTCGTAACTATATAAAAGCCAATATATCCGTAAATGAAAAGAAATTACATCTTGAATGTGCGCCTGCTTTTGTTATGGCAGATATAGGTGACAAAAAATTGACAGGTATGTCATTTTTCGTTTTTGCTTCTGAAATAGATGGCGAGGGAGATGTTGATGTGGAAAGTCTGCCAGATCCCTTGATGGTTAAAGCTGATGACAAAGATATAGATTCAAACAAAAGAAAAGATAACTTACATAAGCTTGCTGGTGCTATTAGCCATTCTTTAGAAGAAAAGCAGGAAGTTGCCATTCGCTGTTTTGGTAATGCAACTATTGGGAAAGCTTCAAAAGCAATAGCTGTGGCTCGTGGTTATACCGCTACTCGTGGATTCGACCTTTATTGCTGGCCTGCATTTATTGTTGCAGAAATTAACGGGCAAGAGAGAACAGGAATAGCTTGGTATGCTTATACTAACGAAAGTTAAAGAAAATTTCAAAAATACAAAAAAAAGAGGTTGATATCAACCTCTTTTTTTTGTATAATGTAATGAAAATATAAAGAATATCAATTATAAAGACAAGGAGAATGATGCCAAAGATAGCTGTAATAGGGGATTTACACCTTAACCTAGTAGCATATAATAAAATATATGATGAGGAATTTATAGGATTACCGTTTAGAAATGGTGATTTTATGAGATCATTAAGATCTATGGTAGATGATTGTATTGATAATATTAAACCTGATTTGGTTGTGATTACAGGTGATGTCTATGATTATTACGAACCAACAAATGATGTTAGAGGCTTCTTTAGTAAGCAATTAGAAAGATTTTCAGAACAAAAAATACCAGTAATCATTCTCATTGGTAATCATGATGTATGTAAAAAGCATCACGCATTAAAAGATATACAAGAACTTAAGTTAAAACACATTAAAGTCATAGAAGAGCCAAAGATACTTAAGTATAAAGGTATGCAATTGCTTCTTTTTCCTTATTCATTGGACATTGAAAGGGGCATTATTTCTATTAAAGACGAATTTTTAAAGTTTAAAGAAACCTTTAAAGAGAAAGATGATGGAACTGAGGCTGTTTTCTTTGGTCATTTTGGAGTCAAGGGTGCTTCTTTAAGTGAGTATAATATTAAGAGGGGCAAGGATGTTAAGGTAAAAGGTGATTTTGTTAATGATAGCGATAAGGATGTAAGCTGTGCCGATTTAGATGATTTTGGAGCAAAACATTTTATTCTTGGAGATTATCATAAGACTCAGGTTCTAAATACTAAAAACTGCTATGCAATGTATACAGGTAGTATCGAAAAGACAGATTTTTCAGAAATAGATCAGAAAAAGGGTTTTATGGTTTATGATTCTGAAGCTGAAGATGACGCTAAGTTTGGAAAATGTAAATTTATTGAGTATAAGGGGTGTCGTCCAATGCTTGAGTTGTCTGGGAATTTAACTAAAATGCAAACTCAATTCGCAAAACAAAATTGTAAAAATATTCAGAAAGCAATTGTTAAATTCAAGTTTGAGGGTACGAGAGAAGAATCAACTACATTTTATCTTGGTCTTAGAAAATTTAAGAAAGAGATTACAGAAAAGATCAATCCTATTTATATGATTCATGAAAAGAAAATCACAAACCCTGAATTGGAAGAAGAGTGTACCGAATTGCAAAAAGAGGTTGATAAGAAGGGGAGTATTGAAGGAGAAGATGTTTTGGCTATTCTTAAGGAAATGATAGAAGATAGAGAAAAGAATAAAGATGAACAAGAAATCTTAAAGACTTTAATATCAGAAATTTACAACAAAAATAGAGGTACTAACTAATGCAAGTATACGCAATGAAAATGTTTAATTTTATCAGATACGGAGAAACTGACAATACTATTGTATTTGACCTTTCCCATGAGCAACGAGAAGCTTTCTTAAATCCTACAAATAACGAATCGCAGTTAATGGATAAAATTTATGCAGAAGTTATGGCAGATCCTATTAAACATATAGAGTCTATTAAATCTGGCGATATAGAGTTTACAGAAATGGCTTGTATAGCTGGAATAATTGGTGGAAACTTAGATGAGTCTAATGGTTCTGGAAAATCTACCCTTTTTGAAGCTATGTGTTATGCTATTTACGACAAAATTATTAGGCGTAATGTAAACACTGATAAAAAAGGGTCAGCAGGTGATAGTGTGGCAATTAGATTAAATGGTGAATTGCCAGAAAGTCTATCAGAATGTTATGTAGAAATGCTATTTGAAGTTAATGGCAATATATATATTGTTAAAAGAGGCAGATCTTTTCAAAAGAACAAAAAAACAGGTTTGCCATCAAACAGTTCTCCTTTTCTAAGTTTTAACTGGATAAATGCACCTACAAAGGAAGATGAAAGTCAATCTAGCCATAGGACAGGAGATACGACAACTGAAATTACCAAAGCTGTAAATATGAACTATGAGGTCTTTGTTAATAGTATCATGTTTGGACAGTCAGATGCAGGTAGATTTCTTACTGGAACAGATAAAACTAGAAAAGAAATGCTTGTAAGTGCACTTGGTGCAGACCAAATAGTTACAGGATTATTAAAAGATATCAGAGATGCTCTTAAAGAACGAAAAGAAAAAGTTAATGAACTTCAAATCACTTGTGGTGTTATAGAAGACGCTATTGGTAAATACGCATCTGTTGAGGATTTTGAAAAAGGTATAAAAGAATCAGAAGATAAAATTAAACAAACGAATGTAGATATAGCAAAAATAGATAGTGAAATATCTAAGTTGCTTCAGACGGACGAATTAAAAGAAATAGGCAGGATCAAAAATGAGGCTTCTAAGGTTAAGACTGACTTAAGTGAATTAGAAGAAACAAAAGAATCTCAAATAAAAGAGTGGAGAGAACATTATAAAAATGTAGAAGCCTCTATTAAAGATAAAGTCTCATCTATTGAAAAGAACAAATCTAGAATTATTGATATAGAGACTAAGATATCAGCTAAAAGTACAGCTATTAAGGACTTTGATGGGGATAAATGCAATAAGGCTCTCGATATTATTGAAAAGGCAAAAGTAGCTAAACCTGAATATGAAGAAAAAGTTGCTACTTTAGGAAAAGAAAGCAGTACATTCGTTGGGTCTATTGCTTCAAAAGAGTCAGATCTTATTCGTATAGTTAAAGATATTAAATCACTACAGGAACAGATTGACAAAGCTGGAGATAAAGAAGTCTTTATATGTGATAAGTGCAAGAGTAATGTTACAAGAGACCACATAGAAAATGAACTTAAAAAGAATCAAGCAGAACAGAAAAATCTAGAAGAGGCTATATCTAATCTCAGAAAATCTAAAAAGGAAATAGAGGACAAGCTTACTGATATTAAAGACAAAGTATTAAAGCTTGTTAGTAAAATCAATGCAGAATTAGAGATTAAGACAAAAATCAAGAACCATGAAGAAGATATTGTTAGACTTGAAGAAATAAAGAAAGATCTAGAAGAAATTATAAAATCTCAAAAAGAACAAGAAGAAGAGATTAAGTTATTAGAGATTAAAAAGAAAGAGTATATTGACAAAGGGACTGCTGTTAAGAAACAGTATGAGGATAAAATAGTTGCCTTAAACAAGCGAAAAGAAGAGCTAATAGTAGAGTTTAAGGATGCTAATAGTAAGGCAGCAACAATAAATAACAAAATAGAAGTTCTCGAAAAAGAAAAGAAAGAATTAGTAGAGGAAAAAGGTAAGCTGGATTCAAGTATAGGCTCTCAAAAGCAATTTATAATAACTCTACAAAATGATAAGAAGAAATTAGAAGAGACACAGAAAGAATTAAAAATAGAAGAAAAATGGTATGCTAGATATTTGTTACTAGAAGAGATATCAGGATTAGAAGGTATTCAAACAAAAATAGTAAGAAAATGGCTTCCGCTACTTAATATACACATTAAAGAAGTTTTAAATATCCTTACTCAGGGCAGAATGAATCTTGAACTCTTTATCAATAACAAGTCTGCTATTGATATAGTATTGACAGGTGGACAAGCTGATACGTTTTTAATGCTTAGTGGGGGCGAAAGAATGATTGTAAGATTGGCAGTAGATATTAGCCTAGGTCTTTTAATCTTCAGCAGAACAGCTAATAAGGCAGAGATGATTGTACTAGACGAAATTTTTGGACCATTAGACGATTCTAAAACAACTGCTGTCTTTGAATTGCTTCAGATGCTAAAAGATAAGTTTAAACGTGTATTGGTTATATCACATAAAGATGATATCAATAAGAAAATACCACACCAAATTATCATTGAAAAAGAACCAGGTGATTTTGGTTACAGTAAAGTGAAAAGAATTGTATAATGGCTGAAAATAATGAGTCAAAAGAATATCTTGGAAAATTTCCTGTCAGGCAGGACGTGACTGTTTTTGGACCTGATAGGTCTAAAAAGGCACCTGTTTTCTTAGGATGGACAATTGAAGAGTTCTCAGGAGTTGAGATATTTAAACCTTTTGAGGGGTGGCAAAAAGATTTTTGCAAAGCATTAACTGATAAAGGGTACTATGGCGACCTTCTTGACAATTATGCGATTAAGTCTTTTAGTGATATTAAGGTGGGGGATCAAATAGTAGTGTCTTCGTTTTCCAGTCTTTTTGAAGCGAATGTTATTGAGATTAATGATAAAGAAAAAACAGGAGTTGCAGAATCAGAAGGTTTGTTCATCTACTTATGTTATGGTCAAGATGATAGAAATGCGTGGATTTCTTCATGTTTGGTAAATAAAAATTATGTATCAAAATAAATAAAGAGGATAAAAATGAGTAAAAAGAAAAAGAGTAAAACTAAAAAGAGTAAAACTAAGCAAAAGAATATACTTTTTAAAAGTAAAACGGTTAAAGTTCCATTAAAGAAGAAACTCTCTGATATCTATAATGAAATAAATCTGGAAACTACTTGTAAGGGTATTTGTGATTGCTGTAAGGTAGCAATGCCACAGCTAAACTACTGCGAGTTCATCCAGCTCTTAAGTGAAGTTTGGGACACGGAAGATATAGGAGGGAAGAAAAATATTATTAAACAGTCTGTAGAATATTTCTTTCGTCACGAATTTGAGAAATGGGGAAAAGAAAGCTTGACAAAACCTTGCATGTTGCTAAGTGAAGATGGAAAATGTAAGTATTACACTTCCAGACCTTTAAGTTGTAGAATGTATGGTCTTTGGCCTGAGAAAGAATATAACGAGAGGGTTGACAAATTTGAAAAGGCATATGAAGGTCTATTGACGAGAGAAGAGTTACCTCTTCACACGCAATGCCCTCATGTTAAAAGAGTGGACAATAGTGTTGAATTAACTACAGAAGTAATACAGTCTTTATATTACAAACTAGACGATTTGGATGCTAACATGAAGATGTTCTCCTCGGCTCAGATAAATAATAAAGAAAATTATAGAACTTTTCACGATTGGTTTTTATTTATTTTCTTTGGAGAAACTTGGTTAATAGCTATGACAGATTTTATCGTTAGAGCTGATTTGGATATGATGAAAGACCAACTCGAACAAATAAAAATTGCAATAGATAATAAATACACAGCTAATAACATTCCAGATCTTGGAATATCTAAATAAGGGCAGAATAAGATGACAGAAATAGTAAGAAAGCCAGTTAAGGTTATTAATGCTAAATATGTAGAGGAAACAAAAAGTATTCTTATTTTAGGAGAATGCGATGAAGGGAGATTAACTCATCAAATACATCGTTCATTATTCTCCTTTGGTAATAGGTCTGAAAAAGAAATAGTAAAAGAACTAAACAAGACTGCTGATATGATGAAAGGTAAAACCATTACTATGGAATTTGATCCTAATGATATCAGTAAAGATGGTTCTAATAGTCAACTTATAATTAGTTAATTTCTCCATTATAGTGTCACCATGTCTAAAGCAAAAAAAGCACTAGTATTATTAACAACATTCTGGGATGCAGAAGCCCTTATAGAGAACAAGTATTTTGATTTTAAAGTTAAAAATGGTCTTTATAGGGGTAATTTGTTTGTTGATGGGGAAATGAACCCTTCATACAGGGTCTTGTCAATTGCTTTGTCACATCCTCCTTTGAATAAATTTTCTCATATAAAGAAATTCGATAGGTTAGATTTTTGGTGTCCCACTTATGATATGCTTAAGGATTATCATAATGATAGAGATTGGGCTAAATATCAGTTAAAGTATGAAAATCTGATGAAGAAGAGAAAAGGAACTGTTAAGGCATGGATTGACTCTTTATTAGCTAATAAAATATATATTCTTTGTTGTTGGGAGAATACGGCTAAAGAAGCTAAATGTCATAGACAGCTTATGTATGAAGCTCTTCTTTCTTCTAACTATGCAAAACAAAAACTTTTGCCAGTATATAGAGACGGCAATAAATTAGAAAAAGAAATAACACAAATCCCTAATCAAAATATAGTAATTGAAATTTTGGAGAACGCATGACCTTACCTAAGATATATGGGATGAATGAATCCAGCGAAATGGGAATAAATATATTTGCCCCATCTATCTTTTTAGGTGGCTGTAATTTGAGATGTCCTTATTGTATGAACTATAAACTTTTGGATAAAACCAACTTAACTGAGATACCACTTAGTAAAATAAAAGAGTATATAATAGATAATAACTGCAAATGGATCAATGTAAGTGGAGGCGAGCCGACCTGCGTAGGGGATGATAAGTTAAAAAACCTTTTAACAGAATTAAAAGGATGGAATTGTAAGATAGGTATGGCAACTAATGGAACAAAGTCTAAAACATTAAAAGAAATAATAAGTTTGCTGGATTATGTTGCTTTGGATATCAAAACTACAGACCATAGCATATACGAGAGTCTTAATAGAGGTCAATCTTCTTTTCTAATTGATGTTTTGACAAGTCAGACAATATTAGCAGAAGAAAAGAATGCTAGAAAGAAATTTGACTATGAGATTAGAACTACACTTTTTCCACCTTTTATCAATAAAAAGACTCTTAAGGACATCGGTTCTATTATAAGAAAAAAAGACAAATGGGTTTTACAAAAATTTAGAAACAATGTTGAGACGCTTTATGGTTGTAAGGATATAGTGCCTTATAATGATAAAGAGGTAAGCGATTTATTAAAAATAGCTAAGCGTATTACTAAAAATGCAGTATTAAGGGAAATATGAAAAAAATAATAAAAGATGAAAAGATGTTAAGAACTGTTTCTTCAGACGTTGAAGATGTGGAAGAAGCAAAAAACATTATCTCGGAGTTAAAACGATCTTTAATACCTCATCCTCACGGCATAGGACTGGGAGCTATTCAAATTGGCATACCCAAAAGAATAGCAGTCTTTAAGCATAAGGGTTCTTTCTTCTCTCTAATAAATCCAGAAATTATAGAAAAAAAGGAAAGTTTTCATTTTATGAAGGAAGGATGTTTATCTATTCCCAATAAGAGTTTTACTACAGAGAGATATAGGCATATACAAGTTAAAACCAATTATATCGATGGAGATGAGCTTAAAGAGCAGGTTTTGTACTTTTATTATGGGCATCGTGGAGAGATTAATAATGATGATCTCACTGCTATAGCTGTTCAACATGAAATAGATCATATGAATGGCATTCTTATTTCAGATTATAATATTAAAAACACCCAAGAGCAATACATTAGGGTAGATTCTAAAGTAGGTCGCAATGATCCGTGCCCATGCGGTAGTGGTAAAAAATACAAGAAATGTTGCCTTTAGTTAGCTTTAGTTGCCTTTAGTCATTTATATAGGAGACTAGTTGGCTTAGTAAAAACTCAAGCCTTTTAGCTAATTCTCTATTGTCTTGCTTCATTTCTTCAATAGTTTTGCTTGATGCTGCTACATCTTTTTGTAATTCAGCTAATGTAATCTTAAATTCATAGATTATGTCTTTGAGTTCTTGATTAGTAACTAAATTATTTTGCACGTTTTTTTCTATTCTATCTAGATCTTTTAATTTTTGGGAACAATATTGGTTGCCCACACCAGGCTTGTCATTAGGATTGAGTTTCTTGCTAAATATTTTTATAAAGGCAACCATAGCGGCTATACTTACTGATACCACAGACAATACAACAGTTAAACTCATACTGTCACTTAATTTAGTAGCTCCTGCCGCAATAAAAATAAACATATTCATCCTAATATCCCCTTTACTTTTGTAAGTCCCTTAATTGATTTTGAATCTCCATAATATTATGTTTTATCCTATCCTTTTGCTTTTGGTTTTTGATAAATTCTGCCTGTTGCATCATTTTTCTCATAGAAATATCACTTATTAGGCAGAATATTTTTGTATTACCGTTTTGCGTTAGATATCCATTAACAGAAATATAAGCCTTATTACCCTTTTCATTGACTAATAATACTTCAAGGTCATTGATATGCTTATTATTTTTGACAAGGCACTTGAAAGCTGCATCGAAGCTTGACATGCGTTTTGAAGAAACCCATGACCTAAGGTTTCTACCTATTATCTCCTTTTTGCTTTTTGCTTCCATTAAATCAACAAAGTTATTGTTCACTTCAATAATCTTAAGTTTTTTATTCATTATTACATAAGAGGTGTTTGTGAATTCTATCAAATTCTTGTATTTATCTTCACTTTTGCTCAGTTTTCCTTCTAGGTCTTTCTTCTCGGTTACGTCTTCAAATGTTCCTACAATTCCTACTACCTTGTTATTTTTTATAAGGGGGAATTTATTAACATTCATCCAGATCTGATTTTTTTGATAATCCCCAGATGGCTCTGTTATATTTTTTACAGCTTTTTTAGTCTTTATAACCATTTTATCTATTTCCCTAAAATGCTCTGCACTCTCTTTATCAACTAAGTCGAAATCAGTTTTTCCTATTATATCATTAGGGCTTTTTAATCCTAAAAACTTAGCAAAATTGTCATTACAGCCCCTAAAAATAAGATCCTGATCTTTCCAGAAGATATAGAGTGGAACTTCATTTAATGCTATATTACATAAGCATTTTTCTTGTTCTTCGCATAAGTAACCATTTTTCATATAGTCTTACCTCATATCTTTAATCAATAACAAATATTATTTCAATATTATTTCAATATTTTCCTTGTTATATAGTTAAAAATAATGAAGATTACTGTATAATAGTCCAAATAGGAGAATAAACTTATGAAATTATTTATCGTTGAAAGTCCAAAGAAGTGCCCAACTATAAAGGGGTATTTGGGAGAGGGTTGGGTTGTTAAAGCTTCAGTTGGTCATGTTAGGAAAATACCAGAAAAAGGGATTAATATAGATATCAAAAATGATTTTGCGCCTAATTTTGTGGTATCAAATGCTGCTGTAGTTAAGGATATTCAATCAAGCGCAAAGACTGCAACTCAGATTGTACTTGCAACTGACCCAGATCCTGAAGGCGAGGCAATAGCATGGCATATTTATGATTTGTTAAATGAAACTTGTAAGAAGAAATGCATAAGAATAACTTTCAACTCAGTTACTAAAAAAGCTATTCTAGACGCCCTCAAAAGCCCTAGGGAGATAGATATGGATCAAGTTTACTCACAAAGAGCACGACAGGTTCTAGATAGGCTAATAGGGTATAAGGTCTCTCCAGTTCTATGGTATAAAGCCCATATTGCTGGGTCATCAGCAGGTCGTGTTCAATCAATAGCATTAAAACTTGTTTGTGAAAGACATAATCTTATAGAGAAATTTAAACCTGAAGATTATTGGTTCCTAGATGCGGTATTGAAAAGCAAAAAGGGTGAGTTTAATGCAAAGGTTGTTACTAAGGAAAAAGATAATAGATATAAAGATGAAAAGGTAGCTACCTCTGATTTAGAAAAGCTTAAAAAGGCAAAGTATACGATTGATAAGGTTGAGAAGAAAGAAAAGAAGAATTCCGCTCCTCCACCTTTTGATACAAATTCATTACAAATAACGTGTTCTAATGTATTTGGATGGAGTTTAAGTAAATCTAAAACACTTGCTCAAAAACTTTATGAGGATGGCGCAGTTACTTATATTAGAACAGATTCCTTTAATATAGTTAAAGAAGCATTAGATGAAGTTAGAGGCTTGATTAAAAAGGCAGCACCGACCTATCTTCCATCTAAACCAAACACTTTCTCCAAAAAGGCAAAATCTTCAGCTAAAGAAGCTCATGAATGTATAAGACCAACACATGTATATGAAAAGGGTGATGATTTTCTTGACTCCGATGCCAAGAAAATGTATAAATTAATTAGAGACAGGTTTATGGCATGTCAGATGAAACCTCAAATTGTTGATGTTGTCGTATATCACGTTAAAACAGATACAGGACATAAGCTAATTTCTAGTGGGCAAACGGTAAAATTTGATGGGTGGACAAAAGTATATAAACATACTAAAACAAAAGAAACAATACTCCCAGAGGTTGAGAATAAAGAAGTCCTTACGCTTAAAAAGATGGATAAGACTAAACATACTACAAAGCCACCATCAAGATACAATGAGGCTAGTTTGTCTAAAAAAATGGAAGAGGAGGGTGTAGGAAGACCTTCAACAAGAACTTCAATTATTACAGCTATTCAGAAAAAGGGATATGTAGAAAAAGAAAGTGGAAAAAAGGGATTGTTTGCAACACCCTTAGGTTTAAGCATTTATGATTACTTGGAACCACACTTTACAAAGTTCTTTATGGATGTAAAATATACTTCCGCATTGGAAGAAGATCTTGATTCTATAGCCGCTGGCGAAAAAACCTTTTTAGATGTGGTTACAGATGCTTATGGTATCTTGCAAGAGCATGTTGAAGCCTCTGGTGTGACAGAAAAAGAAGAACCTACATCAACTGGAGAAAAGTGTGCTACCTGTAAAGATGGCGAGATAGTAGAGAAAAAGGGTAAATATGGTAAGTTTTTCACATGTAATAATTATCCAGACTGCAAAACAGTTTATGTGAAAAATGAAGATGGTAAGTTTGAGGTAAAAAAGAAAGCAGTGGCTAAAAAAACTGGCTCAAAATGCCAGCGTTGTAAAGATGGGAACATAGTGCAGAAAAAGGGGAAATTTGGCGAATTCTTTGCTTGTGATAAATATCCTAAGTGTAAGACAATTTATATTAAAAATGACAAAGATGAATTAGAAGTAAAAGCTAACAAATACAACAAATCATAAAGGTTTTGAACAGTCTTTCTCGGAATTATATTTTATTCCACCAAACTATATGGAGCTATTATGGTAGATACAATTGAACCAGGATACATGGGCGTTGCTGAAATAGGAGGATTTTCAGTGAGATGTACCGATTTTTCTGGCGATGTAAATCAAGAATTTGGTTTTTATAATCATGTTATAGGTCTAAATGACACTACTCCTGCAGACTCAAAAACAAAAGATGAGGCTATAGGGGTAATTCAGCCTCAGAGAACATTTGTAAAGCCCAATCCTCTTTCTATTGAGGGAACAATGTCTTTCCCCGCTACTGAAAATAATCTCAGTTTCTTTTTTGATAGTATTAAATATGGAACATATATAGATGAATTTACTTTTTATTATTATTGCAGAGAATCAAGAAAATTCTTAGACTCACGCTTAAGTACGTTTTCTCTAGAAATAACAGCAGGAGAAATATTAAACATAACAGTTGGTTTTGTATCTAAAGAAATAGAAGATGCTGCAGGGTTAAAAGCGTATAGCACAGCTGAAAAACTCATTACATGGGATCAGGTTGATATAACAATAAATGATGCTGATTTTAGCTCTAATGACCTTTTAAAAGGATTCACTCTTGATGTTACTAACCCAATTGAGATGATATATACGTTGCTTCCTTCAAATAATATGAGTGATTTAGCCCCGCATGACCTCAGAATAGGAATGCAAGAGGTTTCTGGAGTTGTAACGTTCTATTTAAGAGACGGGTTAGATATTTTGCCTGATTGTGTAGATCCAGCTGCTGCCAGTACAATAGACCTAGATATCCCAGGATTGAATGAAACCCTTAATGTACTTTTCCTTCCAAGAAAGACTTCAGGCGTTACAAATGCAGTCGCAAGTACAATAGGCTTTGTTGGTATAGACAAGGCACTTGGAGACTAATTTTTCTTTCAGAAATTCCATATTGAAAAAAATCCTCCTTAAAATCAAAAAAAAGATAGATAAAAAAAAATAAAGGTGTATAATAGATAGTATAAACAGGAGTTTTATATCTATGCAATCTGATAAATCTTTATGCCTTAAATTTAGACCTACACAACTTGAACATGTCATTGGTCAAAATCATGTAACAGCAACACTTCGTAAAGCCTCCGAAACAGGCTTATTTTCCCAAGCTTACTTATTTAGCGGAAATCATGGGTGTGGGAAAACCTCTACTGCTCGTATTCTTGCTAATCTTATGACTTGTGATAATGTTGTAGATGGTAACACTTGTGGAAAATGTACATCCTGTAAAACAGTTCCTAATCGTACCGCTATGGATGTTATTGAATCAGATGGGGCATCAAAAAGGGGTATTGATGACATAAAGATGTTAAAAGAAGGCGCAAGGTGGAGTCCTACAATACTTTCCAAAAAAATATATATTATAGATGAAGTCCATCAGCTTTCAAAAGAAGGTATTTCTTCGCTTCTTAAAATAACAGAAGAACCGCCTGAACATGTGGCATTCATTCTATGTACAACAGAGATTAATAAAATTCTTGACACCATACTCTCCCGTTGTCAAAAATTTAATTTTAGAAAAATTTACTCAAAAGATATAGCAAAGCATTTACTTGCTATTGCACAAAAAGAAAACATAAAAATAGAACCAGAAGCCGTCTATGCCCTCGCCAAAATGTCAAGAGGAAGTATGAGAGACGCAATAGGGTATCTAGAACAAATAGCTACACTTGCAAATGACAAAGAAATCAAAGCAATGCATATCCAAAAGTACTTTGGTGTATCTGACCGTTTGGGTGTTATTAATATAGTAAAGGCTATGGTGGCTGGCAACATAGCCTTATTAATGGATCAAGTTAATGACCTTATTATGGCTTCTGTGGACTCACAGGGCATATTGCTTGAAGTTTCAAATGTTTTACGAAACGTCATGCTCTTAGGCATTAGCGGTTTAAACAAAGATATTTTAGACCTGCCAGATTATGAAGTAGCAGAAATGGAAAAAATACGACAACTTGTTGACCACAACAGAATGCTTAAATTAGCAGGTATTTTTTCCAAGATAGAAAGAGAAATTAAAATTAACATAAACGATAGATGGATTATGGAGGCGACTCTCATCAATTGTTCGAATTTCATTAATAAAGATAAAGAAGAATAGTCTAAGATATATTCGCCCATAATTCTCTTCATTAGGAGAGGATATAATGGGAAACATAAAAAAGAAAAGAGCATCAAGTTCAAGTCAACCTGTTAAAAGAGGAAGAGGTAGACCTAAAGGCTCTAAAAATAAAACCAAGACTAAAGAAACTAAAGAAACTAAATATAAAGTTGTTGAACCTGTTGAACCTATTAAAAGAGGAAGAGGCAGACCTAAAGGTTCCAAAAATAAAGTCAAAATTGCAAGCACTAAAAAAGCTTGTGTTAAAAAACTCCAATCTGAAATACTCAAAAGTACAATAGAAAAGAAAAAAAACCGACCCTCATATGTAATTGATCAAATTCTATTTAAAATTCCTGTTGTTAAAGACCCCCTGATAGGAACTCCTAAGGAAGTACAAAAAGAGTTAGATAATTTAGCTAAACAAATGCAAAAAGACCCAGATGATAATGAAATATTTGACAAAATACACCTTTATATGCACAGCTATTTAATTCATGTTGTGATAAATAAGTTTCCATTTATTAAAGGTTCACAATCAGTTGATATTTATCAGGAAACACTTATCGCATTGAAGTTTAAAGCTATTCCTAATTTTAAGAAAAATAAAGGCATGAGCTTTCTTAACTTTGCTAAAATGTGCATTAGGAGACACTTGATAACATTATTACATGCATCTAGAAACAGAAATAAAGATAAGACTATTAACCTTGCTGTTTCATTAGATAGTACTCCTAACGGGGAAGACTCAGATGGCAAAAATACTCTAGCTAATACCATTGGGGATAGTAAAATGTGTCATGATAAAGCATATGAAAATAGTGAAGCATTTTTTAAAACAAAGAAAACTTTATTTAAATCCTTGTCAGAATTTGAAAGATGCGTACTAGAAGAATACCTTGCAAACTCTTCTTATAAAGAAATAGCTGATAATATATCTAAGATATTTAATGAGTGTCACAACGCAAAAAGTATAGATAACGCCCTTTTAAGGATCAGAAAGAAAGCAACTCATATTAAGAAATACTCAAAAGACGAAGAAATACCAATTTTTATTATGTAAGTGTAAAACCCCGATGTCTTTAGCGTCGGGGATGTAAACGACCTATTTCTTCTTACTTGTTCATATTATATAGACTAAAAACATAAAATTAAGTAAAATATAAAAATAAATAAAGGATTTTGTATTACTTTTTAGTAAATAATTATATAACAACATATGAAATCAATAAAAATAAAACTTAATAATTCTAATTCAAGTAAAACGTTTAAACTACTTGATATTTTTGAAATTCTTTCTTCTGTATCTAAAGAATATCTACCATTAAGACAAAAAGAACTTGAAACCAAAGAATTTAAACCATTCAAAGAACATTATGCTTATTTCAGAGCAAAGTATCCTAATGTCATTTAGTATTTTTTCAGTATTATATGTTATGAATGTATATTTTGATAGAGTTGTATTAGATCAGCC
>Ga0210003_1001798_pt1 | contig 18589 bp, 34 predicted proteins | sample LantaG_FD_182804 | JGI IMG/M metagenome (GOLD analysis project Ga0210003, IMG submission 182804) | Deep subsurface microbial communities from Baltic Sea to uncover new lineages of life (NeLLi) - Landsort_02402 metaG (SPAdes) (version 2) | ecosystem: Environmental > Aquatic > Marine > Oceanic >...
GAATTAAAATGTTTAAGGATGAGAGAGAAAAAATAATCCCGGATTAGTCCGGGTAAAAAACAAAAAGGAGTTTTATAATGGAAAAAGAGTTAGCGATTATAGGGAATACGGTCAAATTGACTATAGGAAGTCAAAAACGTATACTTTCAAAGGATTTAATTATGAGCTTTAAAATATCAGCAATAGAAGCAAAATTTTTAAAAGATGGCCTTTTTATCGATCTTTTCCACAACGAAATAAAAGTAAACGCATTGGGGAACAATGCATTTGTTGTTGAAGACATGCTGGAGCCTATCGACTCTTACGATAAGGAACTTGAAAGTCAATACGATGTCCGAGACATAAAAGCGGCCATGCAGATAAGAAACCACATTTTCAAAAACAAAGAAAAATTTTGTAAATTTGTAAGATTAAACCGATACGGATATTTTCAATAAAAAGGCGAATCAGATAAACAACGGAGGGCGTAATGGATTGGAAAAAAGAGAGAGAAGAAAGAGAAGCAAAAGAATTATTATTTCTTGAAAAAATTCAAGAGTTTTTCTTGTATTTGACTGGGGAAAATATACATGAAAGTTGTTTTTCTCCGAAATTGAACCCGGATGATGCGTTTGCAATTATTTGGTTTTTACAAGAAGTTACAGGTATTATTCCAGACAATCTGGAAAAGTGCGATGTCTGTCATAAAATTTACGACAGCGATTCCCAGGGGTCATTTTTTGAAGAGGAGTCGTCAATTATAGAGTATTATTCTTCGCTTGATAAAAACGAATGTTTTTTAAATAAAGAAGAGATAAAACAAATTTCAGGAAAATTTTTCTGTGGTGAAGGGTGTGAGAACGTTTTTATAGAAAACATGAGCGACAACAAACGGAGGGAATTATGATAAAAAAATACAGAGTTAAGGCCAGAATAATAAACCATACAGATGAAATAGTTTATGCGGAAAGCGAAAAAGATGACTCTGAGTGGGGAATCAATGTGCGAACATTTGAAAAAGTTTCTATCGGAGATATAGGTCATAGTGACAAAATAATTTGCCTTGCTGGCACAGAGAGGGAATAATTAAATGAGCGACAAAGAACAATTTATTGCTGAACTATTCCGAATGTACAAAGATGGTCGGTGCAACTTGACTTTTGCGGTTAAGCGTATTATGGAACTCCTAAAAAAGGCGGACTAAATGAGCGACAAAAAAGACGAAACTAAAAAAAAGTTTTTCAGAATGACAATACACTTCATGCTTTTAATTGTAGCAATGGTTATGCTAGTTTTCGAGATTGGCCTTTTTTGGCTAAATATTTTCAACATAATTTCTAATTTTATCATCGTGTTCATTTATGTTAAATCGCTAAAAATAAAACTTGACATTGGAGTAAAAGATAAGTAGATTGTAATTACATTTAAAAACTGACTCATTGATCTTGCGCTATATGAGCCAGTTTTATAAACAAAAAACCGATTAGTTCCCGCGCAAGCACTCTCTTTTTATGAGTGGGGAATTGATCGGTTTTTTTTATGGAGAAAGTTAATGGGTAAAAAATTTTATTGGCTTAAAATTCAAGAACATTTTTTTGATTCAGATGAAATGATATATTTTGAATCAATGGAAAACGGTGATAGATATATTGTCATCTGGCTTAAAATTTTATTGAAATGCTTAAAAGATAAAGAAAATGAGGAGTATGGTTTTTTAAGATTTAACGACAAACTTCCTTACAATGATGAGTTGTTAGCTAAAGTATTAAGGTGCGACCTGGACACGTTACGGGTAGCCATGAAGTTTTTTCAAGACCTCAACATGATACAAATATTAGATGACAAAACCATTTATATTGAAAGCGTTCAAAGGATGATAGGAAAGGAATCTGACAGCGCTGAAAGGATGAGAGTCCATAGAGCGAAAAAGAAACTTATTGAAGATAAAAAAGTTAAAAAAATAGAAAGTGCACAAAGTGACAAAGTGTGCGTCACTAGTGACCCCAATAAAGAAGTAGAAGTAAATAAAGATATAGATAAAGAAGTGGAAAAACAAAAACTTGCTTTTAATCATTTCTGGAAAATATACGATTATAAATCAGGGAAACAAAAAGCTGAGAAAGCATTTAATAAAATTAAACCAGATATTTACCCTATTATATTTAAACACGCTAAGGATTATATATTATCTACACCTGATAAACAATTTAGAAAGCTCCCAGCTACTTATTTAAATAATGAGTGTTGGAATGACGAAATAATAAAACGGGTTGATTCTTGGAAAACTGAAAAAGTCCAGGAACCGGTAATAACACCAATGGAAAAACTATAAACAGGAGCTGAATAATGAAACAAAGAACAATTGATAAAATAACAACAATGATTGATTTTGCAGAAACTCAAAACCCATTACACCCAGCGAATAATATTTTCATGGAAGATAAAATAGGAATTGATTACAAAAGAGGTTTTGAATATTGTAAATCTTATGATTTAGGTATAATTTTAAATGAGTATTTAAGAGACCCTGAATTTTATAATAACTCTTCTATATCTTGCCCTTTAAATAGTTTTAGAGGCGAAGGTCCTTGCGAAATATGTTATTGTTGCGGGGGACTGTATTTAAAATTTATGAAGTCTAGAACATGGACTGAATTCATTTTGAACGCTCAAAAAATGATTACATATATTGAAAATATAAGCGAGGTATAATGTGAATAATTCTTGTGAAAAATGCGGTCATATTTCTCTATATAGGTTATGCCCAAGCTGTGGACATAATAAATGGGAAAGTCAAAAGAAATGCGTTGCCGGGTGCAAGGCTTTTGACGGCGGCGAAATTAAACATCATAAAGGTTGTGATTATTATCCGGATTCATTGTCTAAAAAATATGATGAACTTGAAAAGCAGAATGAAGATTTGATTAAATTGTTATTTAGAGTTGAAAGTCAAGTTTCAAATAATTATATAAGAAATAAACTAAAAGAAATAACAGGTAAAACAATCAACGAAATACTGGAGGGATAGAATGAATAAAATAATTTTTGTAATAATGTTTTTTTGGTTATAAGTATATTATAACCAACCACCACCAGCAAGGATATATGGTTTATTACCCCGATGAAAACGGGAAACCAATAAAATGTGAGAGTGACTGAATACGACAAGAAAAATGTATATGTAATAACGCACGGATAAAGGAGAACGACATGAAATGTAATAGAAAAAATTGTGGTCACTATTTTGAGTATAAAACAAATGAAAGAACTTGCCACCAATTTGAAGACCCTGAGATATGTGCTGACTTCACACAAAATTTTATTTTTGATCTTGAATGGATACCTTTAACGGATGAAGAAAAGCCAGGACACTTTGAGTCTGTTTTATTTTTAATAAAACACGATCACGGCATTGATTTTGAAAAAGGAGATTACAACAAAGAATCTGAAATATGGTCTCACCGTAAAACAAGACATTATTCAAAACCCAAGGCCACACACTGGGCAAGAATAACACTACCGGATAATACGAATGAAAAAGAAAAAGAAAAGTAGACGTTTTTTATTTGAAAAATCTAAGATTGATGAATTTTATGGTTTAACTGAAATAGAAAACTGTTGGCATGGAATAATACACAAAGATTCTATTCGGGAATTTTTGGGGCTTAAGCAATGGTCTAAATTTTGTCAGGGGAAAAGAGAATTTGAACTACCAGCAACAAAAAATTTTAAAAGATTTGTAAAAGAACAAAATGAGGCGAATCATGAGAAAAACAACGGATGAAATTTTAGAACACATAGAAGCAAAGAAAAAATACTTAAATTGATTACAGAGCTTGAAAAATTTACAAAGGTAAATTTAAAGAAAAATCTTAATAGATTATTAACATGGGAGAAATTAAATTGATAATAAAATATGAATGTAAGTATTGCGGCGATTATAGTCAAGATGAGCTCGAAATGACTCAACATGAAAATAAATGTAAATACAATCCTAAAAACAAAGATCGTATAGATTGCGAAATGACAAAAATTACTTTAGAGAAAAGCAAATATAATTTAAATAAATATCTTAACGAAGAAAAAGAAAATTTAAATCAAGATGCTATTAAATTACAAAAATATTATATAAATTGTCTTGAAGAAAAACTTAATAGGTAAATAATGAGAGTTATTGTCGGGTGTGAGTTTACCCAAATCGTTACCGCTGCTTTTCGGGCAAAAGGCCATGAAGCGTATTCATGCGATATCCTGCCAACCGAAGGGAACCCGGACTGGCATTTTCAAGACGATATTTTTAAAGTCTTGGAAAAAGAAAAGTTTGATTTAGGAATTTTTCACCCCCCGTGTACTTATCTTTGTGTTGCGGGATTACATTATTCCAAAAAAAACCCTGATAGAATGAAAAAAACATTTGAGGCGATTGATTTTTTTATGAAACTTTATAATTGTAAAATACCAAAAATAGCAATTGAAAATCCTGTAGGAATAATATCAACAAAGTTTAGAAAGCCGGATCAAATAATAGACCCTTGTAATTTTGGAGTTCCGGAAAGAAAAAAAACTTGTTTATGGTTAAAAGGTTTGGATAAATTAAAACATACAAACAATGTCGAGGTGAAGCCATATAAAACAATAATAAGGAAAAGCGGTAAAAAATCCGGACAAAAATATAATTATTATTGGAGACAAGGAAAATCTGCACGTGATAGAAGTAGGACTTTTAAATGTATCGCAGATCAAATGGCGGAACAATGGGGTTGACAATAGATAAAGTAATAAATTAAAATTGAGGTAGATATGAAAGTAATTGATAAAAAAGAAAAACGTAAAATAGTAGGGAGTCAATTAAAATCCCTGAGAGATCAAGGCTTGCATAAAATAAAAGTGAATTGCGGAGAATGCGGGAAACTGACACAAATATATTACGGCGCTTGTCGTTGTTTTTATTGCGGTATTTATTTTTGCAAATCGTGCGCTGAAGAACATTTTAAAAATGATAATAAAAAATAGTTGACTTATTCAAACAAGTTTTGTATATTGCAATTATATTTGTAGGCATATCAGAATTATTAGCGTATTTTGATATGCTTGAAAAAAAGCAGAAGCTCATTTTCTCTACGCTAAGGCCGTCAAGGTCAGGGGGAATGAGCTTTTTTTATGGGAGAAAAAGATATGAAATTTAAACAATACAAAGGTTATCTGTTCGGAGAATGGAGAGAAAAAGTCCTGAATCACATGGAGACTTTAGGTTACAATAAACCATCAAGAGGTGATTGGAAGTTATTTTTATTTAAAGAGAACGGCACTGTTGACGGAGATACTTCTATATATGCTTTTCCAAGATTTATCCATGCAGATAATTTTCAAGAACTCACCCCGGAACAATTTTTAAAACTTAAAAAATCAGACGTGACGATACAAGATAAAAAAATTGACAATGATATATACACATGCCCTATTCATAAAATATCATGGAATAAGAACGACTATGATAAAGACTGCCCATTATGTGTGAGTTATAGTTTTGTTAAATATAATCCGTCAATAGAATGGCTTCAAGGAAATCTTGTAAAAGGCGATATAGTTTTTTTCAAAACAAAATATAATGAAGAATTTAAAATATGCGAAGAAGAAGGAGGTCGAGTTTTAGAGATAGGTATAAACAGGTATAGACTTTCGTCTTCTGACTTTAAGATTGAATCCGGGTGGTATAGTTTTGATATAATTAAAAGTGTAATAAAGTTTATTAAATAATATGAATAAGCTTCATGAAAATCAATTGTTAATCGCAAGTATATCAAACAGAAATATACTTGAAAAAACAATCCATCTTGAACCTGAAATATTTTTGAATTATAACTGTCAAAAAATATTCGATATAATTGTCAGGATGTATCATGAAAACCAATCAATATCAATAACTACAATGGGGCTTGAAATTCAAAACGCATACCCGGAATTAAAGCAAAGTTTTGTTGCAATGATTGGAGAGCAATCACAACCGATTTTAGAACATGAGATTGACCAAATCATTGAGAAAATGAAAGACCTCTATGAAAAATATGTGATTGATTGTCTTATAGTTGATTACAAAAAGAAAAATATAATAGTTGACTTATTCAAACAAGTTTTGTATATTGCAATTATATTTGTAAGCATATCAATACTATTAGCGTGTTTTGATATGCTTGAAAAAGCAGAAGCTCATTCCCCCTACGCTAAGGCCGTCAAGGTCAGGGGGAATGAGCTTTTTTTATTGGAGAAAAGATATGAAATTTAAACAATACAAACTTTATGCAAAAGATGAAGAAGATAGTAGAAAAGCTCAATTGTATTCTTTTGGTCTTGGATACAAATATACCGATAAGTTCAACAGTATTGCGAAAAAAAATGGGCAGGTAGGATGCCAGCCTTATTTGTTTTTTTATTCCAATGGAGATATTGGAATGTCTTCTGATCCTGTACTTTTTCGATCGAAAGATATGGAGGAAATTTATATTTCTGATTTTCTTAAGCTGAAAAAGTCAGAAGTGACGATACAGGAGAAAATAAGGATACAAAAATTTACTCCGATATTGGGGTTTGAGGCTCTCTCATTAAATTGGAAACCGGATTTTCTTACAGGGTTTAGCGTTGAGGAGAATAACTCCTTTGCCGGTTATGATTTAGGTTATGCTTATTCAAAAATAATTATTTTTGATTGCTCAACTATGTCAAAACTTATTCATTCAAAAAATGAAAACCTTGAAGAAAATATTATTACAGATTTGTGTAACGTGGTTGTTTATGAAGATGAACCTGAAATAATACATAATCCGTCAAGAGAATGGTTGAACTTGAATTTAGCAAAAGGTGACATTGTAAAATTAAAAAATCTAAAAGACGGAAACTACGGAAAAGTTTTATGGGGATGTTCTGGACTAAAAAAAGAGGTTTCTTGTGTTTTAAAATATGGATTTCAAATTGCTGGATTTGTTGTGGGGCTAGTGTGGGACTATGATGTGATTGAAACTGTTTATAGGGCTGAAAAATAAGATAATGAATAAGCTTCATGAAAATCAATTGTTAATTGCAAGTATATCAAACAGAAACATACTTGAAAAAACAATCCATCTTGAACCTGAAATATTTTTGAATTATAACTGTCAAAAAATATTCGATATAATTGTCAGGATGTATCATGAAAACCAATCAATTTCTATAACTACAATGGGGCTTGAAATTCAAAACGCATACCCGGAATTAAAGCAAAGTTTTGTCTCGATGGTTTCAGAGAAGTCTCAGCAGATTCTTGAACATGAGGCTGACCAGATCATTGAGAAAATGAAAGACCTCTATGAAAAATATGTGATTGATTGTCTTATAGTTGATTACAAAAAGAAAAAGATAGACGTAAAAGAGTTTCGAGAAAAAGTTTCAAATGTTGAGGAGTCGGAAAGCTCAGAAATTTTTGATATGTCAGATTATAAGGATATGACTCTTGATGAAATTTTTCCGAAACAAGGCTATATAAAATATCCAAAAGAATTGCAGCCGCTTAACGACTTCTTGGGGGGGATGTTTACAGGCAATGTTATATTTATTACTGGGAAACCGGCAAGCGGGAAAACTACACTGGGAATGCAAATTGTAAAAGATTTGAGCGCATTATTTTTTAGTCTTGAAATGAAAACTAATGAATTATACGCTAAAATATTGACTAGTAAAACAGGAGTTTCGACAAAAAGAACAATAATGTGTGAATTGTCTGAAAAGGAATCTATGGAACAGCTAATCTCACATGAAAAAGAAGCCGAAAAATTAAAAATTAAATATAGCAACGAATCAAGATTGATTAGAATGATTTCATTAGCAAGAAAACAAAAAGGTAAATTTGATATTATGCTTGTCGATAATTTTCAGATAGTTTCTGCAAACGGCTCAAGCCGAACGGAACAATTGGATACTATTTCAAGGGCTTTTAAATTGTTATCTACGGAATTAGATGTCCCTATTATCGTCATAGTCCATTTGAAAAAAGAATTTATGAAGGATAACGTAAAGCCGTCTCTTGATGCCATTTACGGGTCAGGCGCACCGGCAAAAGACGCTAGCGAAATTTTATGTTTATGGGATAAAACTGAAACTGAGCCAGATGTTGGCGAAGTTAGGAAAACAATTATATCAATATTAAAATCAAGGTTTTCAGGAGTTGGCGATATTGAGGGGTTGAATTTTAATAAAAAAAGATCGAGATTTGAGATAAATCATTTTGAAAATTATTGTGAATTTGATTAAGGAGTTAGACAATGTCAAAACAAACAGTCGTATTTTTAAGAGTTAAAAATAAAACTCAGCTTAAAATAAAATGTTCTGAGTGTGGAAAAATAACATCCACGACGAAAACAGATTTTGAAGGTTGTCAAATTTCAGCATTTACAAAATGTGAAAATTGCGGTCATCAAGTTAATAGCAAAGAATAGTTTTTATAAATTGTTTGGAGAGGTAAAATGAAAAATAAAAGTTATAATAATTTTCTGCATTCTAAAATAGAGATTGCTAAGGAAACAGGTATTGATATTACAAAAAAAGATTTACCATCTGTATTTAAAGATGGTAGCGTTCCAAAACCACACCAAATTGATTCTGTTATTTGGGCAATCAAAGGAGGTCGCCGAGCTCTGTTTGAATCGTTCGGTCTAGGGAAAACAATTATACAACTTATGATTTTAGATTATCTTGTGAAAAAGGAAGGCGGGAAAGCGTTAATTGTGGCGCCATTGGGAGTTCGGCAAGAATTTAAAAGAGATGCTCTGGAGAAACTTGGAATTGAAATTGAATATATTAAAAATCTTGATGAAGCTAAAAATTCAGATAAATCAATTCTAATTACAAATTATGAACGGGTAAGGGACGGAGATATTGACCCTAAGTTTTTCAAGGTTACTTCTCTTGATGAGGCCTCTGTATTGAGGGGTTTCGGCACAAAAACATATCAAAGTTTTTTACAAAAATTTAAAGGTGTCAAATATAAATATGTAGCAACCGCAACTCCATCACCGAACAAATACAAAGAGTTAATCCATTACGGCGGGTACCTGGAAATAATGGACACCGGGCAAGCCTTAACAAGATTTTTTAAAAGGGATTCAACTAAAGCCAATAAGCTCACATTGCATCCACACAAAGAAGCTGAATTTTGGCTCTGGTTATCGAGCTGGGCGCTATTTGTAACAAAGCCGTCGGATCTAGGGTACGATGACACCGGCTACGATTTGCCACCGCTAAAAGTAGTTTATCATGAATTGCCAGTTGACCATTCAGATATACCGGTTGACCGCAACGGGGAAAAGCGAATGTTCAGAGATGCAGCGATTGGTTTACCTGAAGCGTCCAGGGAAAAAAGAGAATCTATAAAAGCAAGAGTTCAAAAAACAAAAGAAATAATAGACGATAATCCTGACGATCATTTTATTCTATGGCATCATCAAGAGTCAGAGCGGCATGCTATAAAAAAAGCAATCCCTGAAAGCGTAAGTGTTTACGGTTCTCAGGACATGGGAGTTAGAGAAAAAAATACTATTGATTTTTCAAATGGTAAATTTAGAATACTATCTACCAAGCCGGTTATATCAGGGCAAGGTTGCAATTTTCAAAGGTATTGCCACAAGGCCATTTTTATTGGGATAGACTACAAATTTAATAATTTTATTCAATCAATACATAGAGTCTATAGATTTTTGCAAGACATAGATGTTGAAATTCATATTATTTATACAGAATCAGAGAGAGAGATTTTAAAAACATTGCAGGAAAAGTGGAAACAACATAATTATTTAGTTTCAAAAATGACAGACATAATAAAAGAATATGGTTTAAATCTTACAAATAAAGCCGATAAAATGGCAAGGGCAATAGGGATAAAAAGAATGAAAATACAAGGTGAAAAGTTTTTTGCAGTAAATAATGATTGCACAATTGAAACGACGGAAATGGAATCCAATATCGTAGATTTAATACATAGCTCTATTCCATTCGGGAACCATTATGAGTACAGCCCTTCATATAATGATTTCGGGCACAACGAAGACAATGATAAATTTTTTGATCAAATGGACTTCTTAACTCCCGAATTATTACGGGTTTTAAAGCCTGGACGTGTTGCGGCGATACACGTTAAAGATCGGGTACTGTTTGGGAACGCCACCGGGGACGGTATGCCAACAATCGACCCGTTCAGCGATTTAACGACGGCTAATTTTACAAAGCACGGGTTTAGGTTTTTCGGACGAATTACAATTTTGACCGATGTCGTAAGAGAAAACAATCAAACATATAGACTCGGATGGACTGAGCAGACAAAAGACGGCACCAAGATGGGCGTTGGATGTCCTGAATATATTTTATTGTTTAGAAAACTGCCAACCGATACGAGCAAAGCATATGCTGATATACCTGTAAGCAAATCAAAAGAAGATTACACTCGGGGACAATGGCAAATAGATGCTCATTCCTTCTGGAGAAGTTCAGGAGATCGACACTTATCTTTAGATGAGTTAAAGAGAGTTGAGGTTTCAAATCTGCAAGCTCAATACAGATTGCACTCACGGAATGAAATATATAATTATGATGAACATGTAGCATTTTGTGAGTATTTAGATGAAGCGAACAAATTGCCCGCAACTTTTCAAGTTTCGGGAGTTGGTTCATATTCTCCATTTATATGGGATGATGTTAACAGAATGTTTACATTAAATTCAAGTCAAGCAAGGAAAAACCAAACAATGCACATCTGCCCCTTACAGTTTGACATCGTAAAAAGAATAATAAATAGATTCTCAAACAAGGGAGATGTAGTTTACGACCCGTTCGCTGGTTTGTTTACCGTGCCGCTTAAAGCTGTTGAAATGGGGCGATACGGGATAGGATGTGAACTTTCTCCGACATCGTATAAAGACGGAGTTGGTTACTTAAAAGCATTAGAAGAGAAGAAATTTGCGCCAACGTTATTTGACGTGGAGGCTATTTAACATGCAAACTAAAAAGCAGTCACTAATCGAATCGGTAACAAATGTAGCAGTAGGATATTTGGTTGCACTGTTAAGCCAGATAGTAGTTTTTCCATTTTTTTGCATTCAGACAACGATAAAAAAACTACTCAAAAGATTTTGAGAAATTTAAAATATAAAACTGGTGAAGATTGTCCGGTGATTTTAAATAAAGCACTGAGATTATATAAAAATTTTATAGAAACTGAAAATAAGTTAAGGAGTCAAATAATCATGCACAAAGAAAACTTGCACTTAACACTAACCGCTCATTGGTTTGATGAAATTGAATCCAAAAGAAAATTTATAGATTATAGAATAATAAATAAACACTGGAAGTCAAGAATTGAAGATAAAACGTTTGATTATGTGGTTCTTCATTATGGCTACACGTCAAAAACTTTGATAATGAAATGGATAAAAACAGAAAAACTTGAGTCCGGAATAAATACAGATTTAAAAATTGACGAACCGGTTTATGCAATATATTTTGAAGCATTGGAAAACAAAATAGGTATACAAAGTTATGGGTAATAAGAAAATTGGATTGCTTGATATAGACGGACATAATTTCCCGAACCTTGCTCTAATGAAAATAAGCGCATGGCATAAAAAAAATGGTGACTCTGTTGAATTTGCTACAATGTTTGAAAACTATGACGTTATTTATAAAAGCAAAATTTTTTCATGGACTCAAGACCCTGATTATTGTTATCAATCTGACTTAGTAATAAAAGGTGGCACCGGTTTTGACATTCATTCAAAACTTTCTCCTGAAATTGACAGAATGTGTCCTGACTACTTTTTGTATAATACCGAACATGCCTATGGATTCCTGACCAGAGGTTGCCCGAATAAGTGCTCATGGTGTATCGTACCTGAAAAAGAAGGTGATATAAAACCGTATGCCGATATAGAAGATTTTCTTGATGGGAAAAAATCAGCTGTGCTTCTTGATAATAATGTTTTGGCAAGCGATCATGGAATAAAACAAATCAAAAAAATAGTAAAAATGAAAATTAAAGTAGATTTTAATCAAGGGCTTGATTGTAGACTGGTTGACGATTCAATTGCAAAATTATTAAGTGAAGTAAAATGGATGAAATATATTCGTTTTGCTTGCGATTCTCAGAGTCAAAAGAATCCAATCGAGGCTGCTGTTAAAAAAATAAGACAATACACGAAAAGAGAGATTTTTGTATATACCTTGATAAAAAATTTTGATGAAGCTATGGACAGAATAATGTTTTTAAAGAATTTAGGACTGTCTCCTTTTGCGCAGCCCTTTAGAGATCAAAAAGGAACGCAACCAACATGGGAACAAAAAAACCTTTCCCGGTGGGTTAATATGAAAGTAGCTTTTAAGTCAATGAGCTATGAAGATTTTAAAAACTCTAAATATTAAAATTAAAGGATTTAAAGCATGACAGCAGAAAGAGCAAAAAAAATAATTGATGCCGTGCGCTCCGGAAGGGTCTTGTTTAAACCGGATGACTGCGCAGTTCAAAAAGATGTCAAAGTTTTTATATTCGGCAAGAAAAATTTACTTGACAATGAGGCCGATATAAAGTATATTATAGACAAGTTAAAAAGCTGATTCGTTTTGCTACCACAAATGAACCAGCTTTTAAAAAGCGTAAAGGGATTTTTTCAACCGTGGTAGCCCTCCGGGTGTGTTGAAAAAATCCCTTTTTTTATGGAGTTTTATCATGGATATAGGAAGCAATAATAATGGTGTTTCGGGTCGATTGTCAAACTTTACACCACGGCCTTTTATTTTTGACGGTGTCGAGTGTAACTCAATGGAAGGGTTACTCCAATCTTTTAAATTTGATAAAGAACATATTCAGGTTGAAGTGTGTAAGTTAACCGGTATGGCTGCAAAAAAACGAGGCAGCAAAAGAAATAAAGCATGGAAATCAAAACAAGTCTTATGGTGGAAGGGTAAAGAATATAAAAGAGAAAGTGACGAATATAACATGTTATTGTCGAGGGCTTTTTGGGAGCTTTACAATGGCAATGAAAAATTCAAAAAAGACTTAAAATCTACTGGAAAAGCAACGTTGACCCATAGCATAGGTAAAAGCAAAAAAAGTGAAACCGTTTTGACAGAGGTAGAATTTTGCAGTCGGTTAATGCGGTTAAGAGATTTTTTTTAATTAAAATGGAAAACTAAATGAGCGGCAATAAAAAATTCAAAGTCGGAGTTTTTGAACGTCAAGGGAAAACAAAAACCTTATACACGGCTTATACAATGTGGTATTCAAAAGACTGGGAAGGATGTTGCGAGCATATTGTATCTGCGGCAACCGGGAAAGAAGCAAAGAAAAAAGCCATAGAAGAACACAAAGCAAAATGTAAAAAGTCGGATTAAGCACAAACGAGGATAATAAGATCATGCAGAAAACTATGAAATATAAATTAAAAAGAAATGTTACAAAAAACGAATTTCACTGGCTTGATAGAGATTTTTTAAAAGGAGAAATTGTATATCGATATAATGGGTCAACTTACGGGTGTTGCACTAGAAACGGCGTGGCGTGTACATTGGGAAAAGAAAAAATTCCATTTTTTGAATTACCTAAAGATGCTTTAATTGAAATAAATCCAATATGAAAACGAGGATAATTAAATTATGGAGAAAATTATGATTCAAAAACAAAGTATTAACTATTTAGGCAGAAAAGCAAAAGATAAAATAAGCGGAAGTGTTGGAATAATAACATCGGTTTGTTTTGATTTGTACGGATGTATTCAAGTAGTGTTGACACCGAGAAAAATTGCAAAAGATGGTAAAGAGGTTTTTTCTATAGGATGGATTGACATCAATAGAATAGAAATAATGAAGGGGAAACCAATAATGAAACATCCTGACTTTTCTAATAGATATTCTTCCCTTGAAGATGTCGGCGGGGCTGCGAATAAACCATTAAAGTAGTGAGGTCTAAATGAATTGTAAATATTGTGAAGGCTCAGGCCGCAAAGATGATTTATTAATAAAGAATAAAGAAATTTGCGGATTTACAAAAGTAGAATGTGATTTTTGTGATGGCACTGGCGAAATGAATATGTTTATAAAATTATATTACTGGTTTCAAGAGAGAAAACTTGACCTGATGGGTTATTAAATCATGGGAAAGTTTATTGTAGCAAGCATAATAATAACAAGCATAATTTCATATATAAAAGATGAGACTGCGACCGATTATTTAGTCCGTCTTTTTGTTGTCGGTGTTATGATGGCAATTTTTTATATAATACTTTATTAAAAAAAAAGGGGGGATTCAATGACACACAAAAAATATAAAATAAAAATTTCTGAAATAGAACAAAGCGAGGCGGTGCAAAAACATGCTTTTCTATTATTTTGGGGGTGGGGTGTCCAGGGTATGGATGTTTCTTTTTGCGATATGCCTTTTTTATTTCTAAACGGAAGCGGTTATATTATTTACGGGGACGATTTAGACGATTTTAACGAATATGATACATTTGAAGAAATAACACCCGAAAACTTTTTAAAATTAACAATCGATGACGTTTTGATAAAGGATAATTAAAATGATGACTATAAAACAAATTATTAAAAAACTATCAAAAAAGAAAGAATTTGATGAAGAAAAAGAAAGGGCTTTAATTTCATTGTATAAACGCGAATTGAAAAAAAAATTATATGAAATAAACCAACAGTTATTTGAGCAGGATAATATTTTACAAAGATTAAATTCTGCAATATATGCAAAAAGATTCCATGAAGATATAGAAATTACAGACCATGCCATTGTGCGTTATTTAGAGCGGGTCAAAAATTTAGATATAGAAAAGATAAAAAAAGACATTCTTGATGATTTAACCATTGAAAAAATAAAAACCAATGAATTTACAATAATTAATAATAGTAAAGGGTATCAGCTAAGTCTTAAGGGTAAAAAAGTTGTAACTGTATTTTATGGTGATAATTAAAATGAAAGACAATCTATGTGCAATCTCATATTTTTGTAATGCAACTAATCATAAAGATTGTGTGTATTGCAAACTTAAAAAAGATAAATGTAGATATGAAAAAGATGGATATTGCATTTCACATGTAGCTAGAACAAATATGATAGTAAGAAATTACGAAATGATGACAGGAAATAAAATATAAATATATGTTTGAGGTAATCTAATGAATAAAAACAAACTCTTGTTTGAATTAAAAAATTTTAATTTTAAAAATATCAAAGGGTTTAATAATTATTTAATATCTAAAAATGGAGAAATCTACAGTTTGAAAAGAAAAAAGTTGCTATCATGGAATGTAAAAAAAGATGGGTATGCTATAATCGGATTAATGCAAAACCCAAAAAAAAGAAAGTTTTTATATATACATAGATTAGTTGGGTATCATTTTTTGATGGAAGTAAGCGGCAAAAATGAAATAAATCATAAAGATGGAAATAAGTTAAATAATAATTATAAAAATCTTGAATGGTGTACTAGAAAAGAAAATCAAGTCCATGCGTCACGAATCGGAAGTTTCTCTAAAATGAAAAAAGGTGAAGACCATTGGGCGACAGAGTTAAATGACATTAAAGTTATAAAAATAAAAAATCTATTAAGGAAAAACAAATTAAGTCTATCCGAAATAGCTAAACTTTTCAGCACAAATGTCAGAATCATTTCTGATATAAAGCGTGGCAAAACTTGGAATCATTTAAACTAAAGGAATAAAATATGAACCTAGAAGAACTCAAAGAAAAGTATTTATCTGAAGATTACGCACGGGAACAAAATTATATTTTATTCCGGGAAGATATTAAGGGAGTCCGGTATTATATCAAAGTTGGTGACGGGAAAAAATTATCAATAGCTCCCTCAGTAACTTCAATCATATCAAGAACCCGTCCATTGTCTCAATATTTGATTGACTGGATGATTAAAAATGGAGCCGAAAAAGCGGATTGGTTCAAAAAGCAAAGCGCCGATTACGGGACTTTTCTCCACGTTGTTTATTCTGAAATTATAACCGGCAAAATATATGAAATGAAAAAGGAATCATTGCTCGATAAAATGAAAATATTTTTTAGTAGTGATGAGTATGATTTTGAAGAGTGCATGAGGTGGTACCGGCAAGAAAAAAGAGACATTCAAAAAGACATTTATTCTTTTTTGAGGTGGGTCAAAGATTATGAGGTTGAGCCGATTGCCGTTGAATACCCCATTATGTCAACGAAAACAGAAAAATGGTACTGCCGAGAAGTTGAAAATATAAAATTTGCAAACCTCCCAATATGCAAGCAAAAAAAGGGCGAAAATAAAACTTGCGAAGAATGTGAAAATGAAATTTCAATAATGGAGGTGGCCGGAGCCATTGACCTGGTTTGCCTGGCCAGACTTAAAAAAGGTGAAGACAAGCAAAGGTTAATAGTCGACTGGAAAACCGGGTTGAAAGCGTTTTACGATGAACACGCAATTCAACTTAAAATGTATCAAGATATGTGGAACAACGAAAACCCGGATTATATCGTTGACCAGATATGGAACTTTGCTCCGAATAGATACAGGTTGCCTTTAGGAAAAACTGCAAAATATTACAGCTTTAAAAATCAAACCGAAAATGAAGAAACTGAGCTTGTCGACTCATACCTTAAAATCTTCCACATGCAAAGAAAATATTTTAATTTTTCAAAAAGAGTTATGTTTTCTGATTTTGAAATAAGCAGTGAACTTGAATTGACTGATGAAAATGTATTCATTTCAACGGATATATTTCAAGAGGTTATGGATTATATAAACCGGGAGGAGTTTTAATGGAAGGCAGAGTCAAAACTAAAAAAACAGGAAAAGGAAGTCTCCCAAAAGTTGGAAACATAAAGATAGGTCAGATGATTGAAAAGAATGGTAAAACTTTTCCCTCATCAACGGACTACTTTATACCGAAAAGTAAAAAAGAAAATTATAATCAGATGTTTCGTGACGTTTACGGAGACAAACCGGATTCAATTAGAATTATTTTTTTCTCAGAAGATTTAAAGGAATCATGCTGGGAAGAGTTTCAATATAGAGACTCACAGGGAAAAAACTTTGCTTATGGTGATGGTGAAAATTATTTCGTATACTCACAAAAAGAAAAGCAGTACAAAGAATTTTCTTTATCGAAAAGAAAAGATTTGATAAAAGAAATTGAAGAGCGTTCACCAAAAGGGAAATGGTCACACATATTAAAGTTAAAGTTTTTTATTGTAGGATTAAACATTTTCGGACACTGGGAATTTGATACAAGAGCGGAGTTGACTTCTATCCCTCAAATCCGTGAGACATTTGATTTTGTTAAAAGTGAGCGGGGAAAAATTATGGGAGTTGAATTTGATTTAAATGTCGTAATGGCAAAATCTGACAAGCCGGGAGACATGCGAAAATTTCCTGTAGTGGTTTTGGTTCCTATAATGCCGGAGCAAGACAACTTATTACTTGAAACACCAATAAAACAAATAGAGGGTTAATTAAAATGACTAAATCAAAAGAAGTGCCAGTAGAAAAAAAAATAGATTATAATAAATATATAAATGAACAGCATGAAAGAATGAGAAAAAAAAGCTTTTATGATGATCTCACCATTCCACTTGAAGACCGGTTTTTCATGATACAAGCCGAAATATCAGAATGTGGGGAAGCATGGGTAAAAAATAACTGGGCGAAAAAAGAAACGGTTGAGCAATGTTTGAATAAAGAAATACCATATAATTTTGAAGAATGGATAAAATATACAGTCGAAGGTAAGTTAGCGGATGTTATATTAAGTCTTTTTGACATTTCCGGGTTCCTGGGCGTAGTTATAGTCAAAGATTATCCCACATCATTTACACTTGAAAAAACATTTCTAAGCAATTTGTCAATGTTTAAGAGATTGGTTTATAAGTTGCTGGACAAAATTCAAAATAATTGCGCCAACGAATGGGTTGCTTTTTATTTCTGGGAAATATTTGAACATATAAGATTTTTTTCTGAATGTAACAACATTGATTTATTTCAGCACATTAATATGAAAATGGAGTACGACAGAACCAGACCGCACAAACACGGGAAAAGGTATTGACATGAAGATTACAAAACTAAGGTCATTTAATAAATCAGAAAACAAATTTTATTATTTTTTGAACGGCGGTTATTTTGACGAAAAAGGGCAAATTGCAAAACCATTTCGTTTTGATTGGGAAAATGCTGAATGGTACTCAGGGCTCAGAGACAAAAAAGATAAAGAAATTTATGAAGGCGACATACTAGAATTTGAAGAAAATGAATGGGGCGGAAAAGATAATATATTTGTTGTTGAATGGGACAAAGAAGACGCTTGTGTCATAGCAGGTGGCGGAACAAACAGAGAATGCAGTGAATATAAAAAAGTTATCGGGAATAAATATGAAAATCCAGAACTATTAACGGGGTGTTAATATGAGAGAGATAAAATTTAGAGTATGGTCTAAATTAAACAGAACAATGAATTACTGCGGATCAGACTTAAGCCGATATGGTAAAAAAAAATTAGTCTATATGCAATTCATTGGGCTAATGGATAAAAACGGAACAGAAATTTATGAAGG
>Ga0210003_1001799_pt1 | contig 18588 bp, 31 predicted proteins | sample LantaG_FD_182804 | JGI IMG/M metagenome (GOLD analysis project Ga0210003, IMG submission 182804) | Deep subsurface microbial communities from Baltic Sea to uncover new lineages of life (NeLLi) - Landsort_02402 metaG (SPAdes) (version 2) | ecosystem: Environmental > Aquatic > Marine > Oceanic >...
GTGCACACCGCCATAGTGTTTTAGGTTGTACTTGCAAACCAGGTGGTACCGGCAGTGCATGCATACCAGCTTACGCAAAGGAGAACTGTTCGAAACTACTACTTCGTCGTTTTTCATGGCTTCCTCCCGCCCCAGTATCTGTCTCGGTTGGCGCGCTTACGCGCCTTCTGGAGTTTTTTGAGCTCGCGGAGTTTCATAAAAGCTGTTTCGTGCTTACTCCGAAGTGCGGCTAAAGGCACATCCTTCTCTGCGATGCAGTTGGCGATATCCCCGCGTACGAGGTATTCGTTGTTGTTGTCGCACCCTCCAATCGAACTTGTATCCAAGCAAGACTTCACAGCAAGTGCGTCGTTGGTAGTACTGCACGCGTCGCTTGTTACGGGGTAAATACCCACGCGGGCTGCCATGCGCAGACGTTCATTTATTAGCTGCTCGTAGTTGTGTACCTGGTGTCTCCATACCGTAATGTCGTCGCATTCTTCGCACAACACTGAACTGTGAAAGTCGCGCGGACGCCTAACCAGCGGCGCACGCATGTGCTCGAGTATCCTGGCGTCTTTGTAATTCAACGAATGTACTACCCATGGGTCGTAGCACTCTGGGCAGTAGTACTGCGCACACCCGGTTATGCCTACCTTCAAAAACCGACTATTCTCAAACGGACGCGCAAAAGACAGACATGCGGCGCTGGCGGGGCAGGCGATGCAGGCGTTGTCTTCAGGTTTCAACGCATGCATGGCGTTCACCTGAGTAGGCGTTGTCAACGGCACGACCGTCTACGTAGAAAACAACTTTGTCGACGCTGGGCAGTATCTTTGTGTGCACGTCAACACGCAGTGTTGTTTCGCAACTAACCTGTATGAACCCAAGTTCGACTACCTTGTAAGAAAATGAGATAGCCATCCGATCGCCGCCGTCTACGATACACCGCATGCCCATTGGGCAGTGTGGGCAGTACATGCGTCTTAGTTCTTGGGATGCGCCCGACCGAGCCCATCGATTTTCTTTGTATGTCATGGCAGCTCTCCAAAAACGCTAATTGGAATGTGAAACTGGATAACTACGTCTTCACTACGCCACGGTTCTGCGCGTATTTCGCAGCGTACGGACAGTAGTGGCCCAGGCGGGATGCTTTCAGTAATCTGCAGATCCTTTCCGACCATAGGATTCGTAAGGCACCGCAAACCATACGGGCAGTGCGGGCAAATCAGGCGATTCCGGTCTACTTCAGATATCACGCGTTGTGGGCCGCCTATGATGCGATCGAATTCGTTGTATACGTAGAACTTGCCCTCCACCTCCCACGGATGCTTTACGCGGTTAGTCATGACATGCGTACCTCTTTTGACAGTCCGTGCAGCCACCCGTACAAGTGGTGGTACGCTGCGTTATTGTAGACGTCGTCAACATCTCCGTGCACCCGGTTGAAGCAGTCAGCACAGACGTACATGACGGGGCGGAATATTTTGATTCCGTTAGGCTGCTCTTCTCCGTCAACAGGAATGTGCTCTTTGATGACGCCCTTGGTCGCGAGCATGGGACACTCAGCAGGGATCCTGAACGTGCGTTGGTTTGTATTGAGCTTCACACCCATGGCATGTCCTGTCTTGCGTAGAAATAGCTCGCGCAGGTCGTTTGCGTTTATGACGAAGTCAGCTGCTCCGCAGTCGGCGCACACGTAGATGTGGCCTCGTTCGCTACCCACTCCAAAGTTGCATATCAGGCTGGAGGGGCAGTCGATGCACACTTTGTTTCCTCTCATTCAACGTTTCCCTCCTTTCATGGCCTGCTTGTTACGCGAACGGTTATTCTCACGTTGCTGTTTTCGCTTGACTCTGTTGAGCTTGTTTCTGTTCATACACCGCTGGCACGGCTGCTTGAGGTCCAAGACTGCTCGGACCGGGCACTCTTTTTTGATTAGGATTTGTTTAGTCTTTGCTGTATCCCCGTCCCACCCAGTTACCGTTTGAACGTATATTCTACGGCACACCGGGCAGAAGTAGAACGGGATTGGCTTGTCTAGGTAACCGCACACCATAGCCATACTGCACGTGGCGCACACCTTACTTGTGCCCTGCCCGGGTTGGTGCGAGATACCCTCGGCTTCTGCGAACGCGCCGAACATGTCTGTTCGCTGTACGGTCAGAGTTCGATTCCCCCCAGGCCCGTGCGCAGAAGCGAGTATACGGTGCAGGTTTCCGCTGATCGATATGCACGACCCCGGTGTGTACATGTGGGGAAGACAGTTCGATAGCGTGATAACAAATATCGGGAAAGCCATCAGGACAGCGTCCCTTCCTCATCCCAAAAGGAGCTCTTGGGACCAAAGCGCGGGCAGTCGTCAGACAGTTCGTACCACTTGACTGCCAAGTCGAACTGAGCTTCTACATGATCCTTGGCGTCTTTCAAAGACGCCCCCGTTTCTTCTCTGTATTCTTTGATGGCGGGTATCTTATGGACCTGTTTCGGGCGCACGCGAACTTTGTGGTACAGAAGGGTTCCAGGGCGCCGAAGATTGGCGTCTAGTTCACTTTCGCCAGCAAGGGCGTCTACCCCGTACGACGGGTCTCGAACAATCTCGAGCGGGGTGCACCCGTGCTGACACAGCAAGTACATCTCACAGCTTGAGCAACAAGGCGCCTTCCCCTCCGGTGGAGGAGTACGACGATACCGGTTGCCCCGCGGGTGTTGCGGGTCAAAAAGCGCTCTTACCATTCGTCTTCTCCTGAATATCCGTCTTCGAGAGTGATGCCTTTGAGCTTGTTCTTTATTGCCCGGTCGGCGCGATCCTGCTTCTTTTTTTGGTTCCGTTCCATGCAGCGCTCACACACCCAGGTCCACGCGTCATCAGCCATGTTTCCAGCCCGCTTTTGCTGACACAGCCGCGCGTGTTTTTTGTCGAGCAGTATAAACGTATCTATGAGACCACCCTCGGGGTTCATAATCCCCAGGTACGTACTCCGGCATACGGTGCAGTACTTCAAAGTAACAGTGCGCGTCATGCAGGCAAGGCAGGCGGGGCAGTCGATGCAGGTTTCTCGGCTGGTTGCGTGTTGTTCGGTAGAGAAGCGCCCCCCGCGTCTAAATATTTTGTTACTCATTTTGAACTCTTTTTCTTGGGGCGCGGAGAACCAGGCAAAGTATTCTTTCCAGACTGGCGCGTTTTCTTAGTATGCTTTTTGTAAGAGTTCGCCTGCCCGTCTCGGTATTCGTTGTAGTATTTTCGCATGCATTCGGTGCCGGCACACAGGGCGTAGTTACCGGAGAACGGAAGAGGACACTCTTGCGTGATAGACACAACCGTTGTTTTTCTAATGTCGTCCGGTGCGTGGAATACCATCACCTTAGCACCGCAGTGCCTGCAGCGCGTGTGGCGGATGCTCGACCAATTCCCAGACGCGCAGATCAAGCTTGCCTCGCAGTGCTCGCAGATGCCGGGGTATCTTAGAATAGACATAGATTCTCCTAAGTTGTGGCTCCGCCCGCTTTTATTTCTACTGCTTTTTTGCTGGGGATATCTTGGTAGTTTTTGGTGTACGGAGAGACGTGCGCCTTGTGGTCAACGAGTTCGGCGTCTGACGTTCCAGTGAGAACGCCACCGGTTGCTGCTTGCTGTACGACTCCCAAAATTTGTTCTTTGATGAGTTGCGTGTCTACGCCATGGGGGTCGACAAGCATCTCTACGATCAAGCACAGCTGTAGCTTCCCGTCTTCTCTACTTGGCATCTGCTTCCTCCCATTCTATTACGAGTCGTATGATTTCTTTGTGCATGCGCTTAGCCTCGTTGAGTACCCAAGTAGGGTCATTCACGCACGCCGTATCACTGTCACCGGCGTGCGCACAGTCGAAGCCGTACGTATGAGAGCCGTCTGTGTTCCCGCGGTCATAGGTAACACCCCCGTGTACGTTGACGTAGCTATCTACGTCAATATCTGACCCGGGGGGTATCGGGCAACCACCGGGGTAAGTCACGTAACCACACAGCCAGTTCTGCTGAATAGAAGGCGCAAGCGCTGCGATATCATCTCCGTAGAAGTTGTGCACGATGTCGAACCGCACGTTTTGTACCTGGTCAAGTTCGGTTTTGATGATTTGCTGCCCGCGAGACCCTTCAGAGCCTTTGGGCAGTGACATCTCCGGAAATGGGTCCACGTCTTCAAGTTTTGGCACGTCACCTGCTCCCCAAGATCTTGAATACCGCGTAGGCAAGGCCCGCGGCTACCACACCTGCTCCGGCCGTGGCAATCCCGCCGGCAGCCAGCGGGCCCCCAACGGCTGCTACCTTAGCCGACGTTGCGGCGCCTGCCCCCAAAATCTTTCCAGCTACGATGTAGCCCGACAAATTCGACGCAGGCCACGCTATCGACGCAGACATGCCGAGTAGCGTCCCTGCAGTTCCTGCTGACCCCGCAATCCCGGCCAGCAGCGCATTCTTTCCTGCGCTCATATTGTCTCACTTTCTGTCGATGCGTACGGTAACTTACGTTCGTTACTTACTCTCGAACTCCATGCGTACGCGCTCAGCTTTGTTTTTCCACCAGGTCCACTTTCTGAATCCTTCCGGGACGTGTGGGTCTTCCAAAGCTAGCAGGTTTTCGATGCGGTCTACCTGGGTTTGTAAACGATTCCACTTTGGATTCGGGTATTCACCGTTGATAAACGCGGTGACCAACGTCATGAACAGGTCTTCTGATCTTTTGAGGGACAAAAATTTCTCGGAACGTCCCATAGGGTTAGTACCACCCAACATGCGGGGGATCCCGAAGATGGCACGACTTATTTGGTGTAGTACTTTCTTCTCTTCCATCTCTGCGGTTTGTTTCTGTTCGCGCAACGCTTTCTGAGCATCACGCCGCCTGGCGCTCTGTACCACGCGTCTTCCGTCTTTGCGTTCCCTCTTGAGCTCTTCTTTCTCGAGTTTCACGATGGCCCGGTATTCACGCTCGTTGTCTACGTAGAAGTGGGCGAACCGAGCGTTCTTGGCTACAGGAAGTTCTGCGATTCCTCCGTTCACACTGAGCCGGGGAACGTCGATCCCTTCGATGTCCAAGACGATGAAATCTTGTGCTTTGGCCCTGTCCTTGAAGAATATCTTTTTTTGATACTTGGTCTTCGACAGATACCACGTAGGTACAACGTACGAAAAGGAGCGAGCACACTGCGCCATGAAATTTGAGTCCGGCTCGTTTCCGGTGCGGTTCCTTTCTTCCCCTATGACCTTTCGCCACGACGGGCAAGAATCTAAGTCCGCGCAGATGCCGTTCGCGGCTTCAGGCCAGTACAACACCACCCACATGTTTTCTCGGTCCAGGAACACGCCCAGGTCTGTCATCTTTAGGTCAGCGGCACTCTTTTCTGTCTTGAGTAGCTCGTACAGTGACCACTTCTTTCCACCGTATTCTGGATGGCGGTCGTCGAACACAACTGGGCGGAACAGCACTAGGTACCAGAACACAGTGCCCTCCCAACCGTCTAAGGACAGGCGTACCGGGCGCCCAAATACTTTTTCAAGATCTTTTTGGGTCTGCCGGAGTATTTTTGCGATCTCCCACGTGTCTTTTCGCGTAAGCCCTTCTGGGGCAGCGTCAAGTGCGGCACGCAAAAGTGTTCTACCTGTTTTTTCAGACACGAAGTCCAGCGACGTACGCATGTGTGGCGTCTCCTATCAAAAAAAATCGCAAGCGCCCATGAAGGCAGACGCTTACGATTTGTGTGAATTGGGGGCGGATACGAACACGGACGCTGACCGTTGCGACGCCGGGTCGGTAACTGTCACGCGGTATTGTTTGTCTCCGGTGCACTCTACTTTGATGCGACCTGCACTGAAGAACTTATTGACGCGCCAGCGGGGAAAGAAGCTGTCTTTGGTGGATTTGACCCCCGCTAGTTGAGCTGCTTCGATTATTTCTTCTCGGTAGTCATCTGTCATTAGAGACACGGCGTCCTCCTATTTTTTGTTCGTAGCCTACCTCCCAAACTTAGAGAAGGCAACTACTTACTCTTGCGCCGAATTGCCGCGCGACGTTTGTTACTGCGCTGTATGCGACCTTTGGTGTGGTCAGCCAAATCCTCAAACATAACCTGAACCGAAGAAATGTCTGTAAGACTTGCCAGCGTTTCGGACATCTTTAGGTACACGCTGTATTTGGACTTTTGGTCTATTTCCGGGATGCACAAAAATACAGAGTTGGCGCTCCCACCGACGTTGAACACCAACCGAAAACGTGTGCGTGCTTTGTTGGTAAAGCAGACACACTCATACGGCGCAAGGTTCCACTTGCGCGAAACGCGGCGCAGGTAGGCACTCCGCGCTACAACTGTGCGCAGGTCAATGTCATCTAACGCAGCTACGATAGTCAGTTGCTTTGCCATGTCACTCCTCGATTAGAAGGCGTACCATTTCCCAAATCTTCCTAGACATTTTTGGGTTGTGGTATGTGATTTCGATTCGGAACCCGTCACCTTCAACGGCGTATTTCTTGACGGGTGTGCGCACGGGGGTTTTTGTATTCTTTGGGAACAGCGCACGCATCAATGGCTGCGCAGTCGGAAAAACTACAGTAGGAAAATTTCTGGACAGCTTGTCTAGGATTGCGCGCGGAGTTTTGCCGTCTGCTCGCATGCTGTGCGCCACTGCGTGTATTTCTGCGCGCAATTCGCTACCGGAAGAAAGGTCGTCAAAGGATTCTGCTCTGGTAGTCTTTTTCTCTCTAGGAGAAACTCTCCGTAGCGCACCGAGTATGGCGTGCGCGCGCGCTCCTGTCAGTCTGGTTTTGTATTTGTCGAAGCGCGGGTTGTCGATGAACAGCTGTCGGAGCAGCTCCTTTACCGGAGTTTCTGGGTGAGCTTCTCGCATGCTGGATAGTAGATCTTTCAGCTCTTTCGGGTATGGAGTTAGTTTCTTAGCCATGTGGCTCTCCTAGGTTGGAAGAGTGTTTACGCAGTGAATTGACGAACTGCCCCCGCAACACAATTGCTGCAGGGACAGCCGCCACCCTTGCGGAGGGAATCCCCACGGGATAGGGGTACCCGCTGGGACTAGAATATGAATGGAAAATGGATAGAAAACGGGTGAATCTGACCACCGAAGTCCCACGGGACTTTGGATCGCCTCCGTGACGGCTACACCCTGTGTGCCCGTAAGCAACGCCGAGTCACCCAACCAGCATTTTGCACCGGAGTGCTCATCCGATCAGTATGCTCTCAAGGTGTGTCAGATCCACCCAACTGTGAGATTAGTTCTTGTACGCGTCGTTGTCAACGACCCAATCAATAAGTCGAGTAGGGCAACTTTCGAGTTCGGTAGCGTCCTCCTGTCTGCAAAACTTGACGTAGTCACTCAGTCCTTTCTGGAAGGCTTCAATGAGTTCAGTCTCACCGCCTACGTCCTGGTAGGCGTACAGAAAGTTTCCTACTGAAGCACCTAGTGTGTGAAACACTTTGTTGAGCAGTAACGCGTGGTCGTCTGTTTCGATTCCTTCTAAAACAGTGTTGTGGTCTTCAAGATGGGATGCCATTCGTTCTACTGCGTAGAAGCATATCTCCAACATCGTATCGATGTCTGTTTCTCTTATCATACTTGTCACCTCTGCATGTAAGTCAAGGAACCCCCCGTGCGTCACCTTGCGTTTTCGCAAGAAAGTCTATCCAAAGTAGGACACGTAGATCCAGAAAAGATTTGGCGCGCAAAACTTTTGTGGGTCATGGGAGGATACGTAGATATGCGAGCGACACCGCGCTCAGCTGCTCTACGACGTTTGCTGTGTAACGGAGTTGAGCGCTGCGCGTCGGTGAGATCGCGTTACGTAGAATCTACGCACGGGGAGGTCCTTGGTTGACTACTATTATTAGCGATTGGTCACGTATTTTGGGACGCCACGTGATCGAGACCTGGTGTGGCATCTGTAGTTCGAGTCCGCGGCCGGAGAAATCCCGGGCCCCAGTAGCTGGAGCTCTTCCGCCGAAGGGGGAGGTGAATCTGTGCGTCGTTACGCCGCACGACCTCACTTGTGTAAAAGAGGCGCTGGCCATTCGCTGTCTGCTATTTACTGTATCCACTCATTACGTATTTTGAGGAGCTAGGCGCCGGCGGACATCTTTACTAAAAATGTTTTTCTCGACGAACCCAGGCTCAGCGGTAATTATCGTTCGAAAAGGTTTTGGTACGAGGCGAGCGTTGTCGCGGGCTATGCCCGGGACATTTTTCGAAGTCAGGAACGCAAGCGTAGCGAGCCGACGGCAAAACCTTTTCGAACGAACTGCTGTTGGAGTGGTGTTGCACCACTCAGCGCAGTCGTTTCTGGTTTTCTTTAGACAGAAAACGCGCGTTAGACTAATGAGTGAAACAAGTGCTTCTACTTCTTTTTGTTCCTACGAACTGTGGGAGCGCATTCGGGACAAATCACACTTTCTTCCCGTTCTCGGCTCATGCACGGAGTACTAGGTGCGTACCCTATTGCCACAGGATACGCCGGTAGGCGCGGCCTTACGCTGGCCTTCGTCAGGAACACACCTTTCTTTCCGCACTTCGCACATCTCCCACGGATTACCAGACCATGACGCCCGGCCTGGGTTAGGCACCACAGAGACAGCGGACACTCGTTGCATGCGCCCTTTGTCGCCATGATGGGTTAGCGCCCGTACTTGGGCTTTATCGGCCAGTCCGGACTGGCACGCTGGGCTAAAGGTTTTTCACTGAACTCGATCCAAAACGACGTGTCAGTGTAGTTTTGTTTTTTGGTGCACCTGGTGAACTTGTCGTTAGACTGGTACATCGACGTGTACACCACACCGTGCTCTTTGCGGATACGCGCTATGACATCCAGCACTTTTTTGGGTATTCCCGACGTTGGGAGTGCCACGATGTAGTGCTTGATTCGGTCAGCATTCTCTGACACCGTACTCCTCCTTTACTCGGACTAAGTCATCCTCGATGTCCGTGTCTGTTTGGTTGTACACGCGTCGGCAGTTGACGGTGTACCGGATATTTTTGCTGCCCATAGCCGTTACCTCGCCTTCGAATACGACACTGAGCGACGGTTTTCTGGTACCGGCGTACCTACCGCCTTCGTAGATCTTTATACCGCCACCCATCTTCACAGTGCACGGCCCACTTGGAATTTTGAACTTCTTGGTCTTTGGGAAAAAACCTTTCTGGTGAGGAGTGTCCGGGTACGCCATTACGGCTTCTTCGAACACATCCGTTTCGAACATATCTTTGGCCGTTTCCATGACGTCCCACTGGAACACCTCGTAGGCGATGCAGATCAGAATGCGCTGCCACCCGCATCCTTCGTAGAGTCCAGAGTCAACACTATCAGGATCTTGTTCAGTTGCCTGGATTACGTCAATGGCCTCCTTCCAGCCCCCCAGTCCGCAAGTTGCGTCCAGGATGCTGTGGATCTGCCCGTCGTAATTCTTGTCTTCTTCGAACGCCCAGAATTCTTTGTCCTCGTTCTCTCGCTTCCACTCACGGGCGTCGCACTCTGTTAGAATTGCTACAGCTGTGCTCCTTACTTTGTCGACGTACTCTTCCTTCGTCACGTGATGTGCCCCTTATTCGTCTGTGTCCGACGTGTCGATGGACACGCCTGTTCCGAGCTCAACGATGTCTTCGAACAGCTTGTTTTGAGGCACCTCTCCGTTTGCCCGGCGCATGAGGTACTTCAGTCCTCTGTGCGGGAGAACTCCCTTGATGAACACGTGGGCAACAAAAGCTAAAAACAACAGGATAAGAAGAACTCCCATGTCGGCCTCCTTTCAAAAGGTACATTGGGCAAGTCTTGTCTTGCCCTCTTGTACCAGCAAAAATGTATATTTTTTGGGAGTTTATCGGTACGTAAGGCGGATGTGGCTGCCGTCGTTCAGGTTCAAAATCGTAGCACCAGTTTCGTCGTAGGTGGTTTCGCCCACGGCGTTGTTAGGTATTTCGATTCTAGCCACTCCGGTGTAGGGGCACCAGTATCCTGGTATCTTAGTAAACCACAGCGGGCGCCCAGTCTTTCTAAACGTAGCGAGGTTCGTGTGCAGAATGACCCTGGGTTCTGTCGGAGCGTGCGCCAGAGACGAACCTTCGCTGAGTATCATGACCCCGAGATCGCCCTTTCGCTGTTTCCGCAATGTGTGCGATACGGGTTTGTTAGGCAACAGAGGAAGAGCTACAAACGTTACGGACGCCCCTTCTGGATCAAATCGTTCAACGCGGGCTAGCTTGGTTCCGTCAGTTTTACCGAACGTCTCCCGTAGTGGGGGCGGCATAGCAGGTGCCATCAACGCTTCGCGTTCGCGAGACGCTTTGACGGCGCAGGCCATACAAAGAGGTTCCATCTGACCCCCGACAATCAGACGTTCCTCTTCTGGGGTTGGTTGGTAGAAGCCACCGCATCTCGGGCAATCAGCCATCAGTCCGCGTCCAATTCTCCTGCTGCTAGTCTCTGAAGAAGACCGCTCACCAGGTCACGCTCTTCTTCGGTGATGTCCTCCTCTGCAAACACTTCTACCAGCGTCTTACCCTCTTGCGGCTTTTCCTCATCAGGAGCAGGGACAGGAGTAGTATCCGCGTGAGGTACCCCCTCATTTTCATCGAACATGAGTTTTCGGTCAAGCTTGCATAGAGGCAGGAACTTATACCAAACGCCGTCCCACGTGATGTCGTCTTTTTCTACACGCGCGTAGTGTGCGTTGCACACAGGCACCCCACCGCTTTCTTTAGGGAACGTCGGAGTGTACACAACCATGCTCGCCGGCATCCCGCACCCATCTGTGGCGCACCGTGCACCACTGCGCGGTTCGCATGCTGTGATAACCTCCCCGTTTATTTTTTTGGGGGTAGGCATACCCAATTTACTCCTAGAGCGATTCATCACGCCGGCGTCTTCGTGCTGCACCAGATCACAGTGGTGCCCGCATAAACTGTACACTTTGTTGTCGTAGCGGATGTTTCCGGCAGACTCTTGCCGGCACTGTGGCCAGCAGCAGGTGTCACTCATCGTTTTTCTCTTCTTCCTGTAGTTTTTTCCTTTCTTCCAAGAGTCTTTTCCTTTCTTGCGGAGACCGGCTTTGTAGCACTTCGATTGTCAGCGACTCGCTTACCCTTACCTTGCTTACGAGCTTTACTCCTGGCTTTTTTTTCTCTGGTTTCTGGCTCATTCTTTGGTCTCCTGACCTTTAGTCCCAGGTGACGAATAATTGCTGCTCGTGCTCGCCTAGGCGTGGCGCTTTCTAGCTGCTCTAGCTTCTGCATGGACCAGAACGCGTGCGGGGCACAGTTACTCTGGAGAGAGCACAACGCGTTGTACCGTGCGAATTCGCACAGGTCACACGGGTAGTAGTCCGCCGCTGGGATTAGTGGGTCGCTCGTAAACCTGAACGGTGGGATAACCCAACCCCCAACGTGCGCGCCCAGTTTTCTGGGCACACGGCTCGGTATCTTACTGATGTCCATGTGTAGATGGTTCATGAGAAAAAGAAGGAAGCTTTCCACGTTTTTCATTTCCTTTGTAGCCATCCTGTGTACGCCTTCCCTAAGTAACGCAAGTGGGCGACGAATTCTTCTCGGCGCTCGTTTCCTCGAACGGCAAACGCGGGGTGGAACATCGGGTACACGTACAGCCCTCGCTTCTCCAGGAATATGGGTTTGCCGGCAATCTTGGTAATCGGAAGCTGGCCGATCTCCCTCTGGAAGCCCAGCTTGAATGCCAGGGTGCGCACGGCGGGCTTTCCCATTGGAACGATAATCTTGATATTTTTCAGAGTCTTGAGTACCTCTATCATCCACGGCCAGCATGCCTCTATTTCGTCAGGCATTGGATCCCTGTTGTTTTCTGGGCGACAGCGTACTGTGTTTGTGATGTAGTAGAAGCTGTCTGGAATCCCAGACGACTTGATGGACTCGCGTAACAAATTTCCAGACCGCCCAACAAACGGCCGGCCGGCCTTGTCCTCGTCCTTACCAGGGCCTTCTCCGACAAATAGGATTCTGGCATCTTTCGGGTCTATTTCAACACCGCTGGGGTTGACGGCCCCACCACCCGGGACAACTTGCGTGCACGTGGCTCGTAGACCGCACGCGGTACACCCTTTGATTCTTTCGCGTAGCTCATCTAGTTCTGACATACCTCTCCTCTAGTGGAGCAGTTCGCCCAAACTACGGATCGCTTCGTCAATCTCAATTGTCTCTGCGATATCTGACGTTACAAAGCATACGACCCCCTGCGCTCCACTTTGTTGCATCCGTTGAAGGACACTCTGTACATCTTTGGCATCCTTGAGTGGAACGATATTTGGGCACACTCCGGTACCTGGGTTGGTGAGCGCGAACTGCAACAGGTGTTTGGAGCGAGACATCGGGACAGCACGCCCGACGTCTGGCTGATCTATCATCGCGTAGTGCCCACCAGATTTCACAGCGTACACTGGAACTTGCAGCCGTCTGCGCACGATGGATGGGAAGGACATCTTTTCCTGCACGAGCAAACTAACGTAGTCAGGGTGCTTCAGGTCCGGGTGGTCTTCCGGGACATCGATGTCCCAGCAGTGGATCCCGTCCGTCTTGTATTTCAGAAGTGGAACGAACCCACGTTCCCTCCAGAAACCTACAATCGTGTCTTCGGTCGTAGTAATCATTTACTTTCGACTTCTACGACCTTACGCACTTCATGGCGAATGGGTGCAGTGGTTGTCAAACGCATCTGGGCGTGCTCGTACTTCATGGGGGAGTCGCACGCTGGACACTTGAACGAGGTACCAACGTTCTCTACGTGGACCATCCCGCCGGCTTTCTCACACTTGAAACCAATGCGGAAAAGCTGCTTCTTGGGCTTTTTCAGGCCCAGCTCTTTTTCTGAGGTTTGGGTTGTTTCTACCTTCACGGTGGACTTCTTCGTTGCTTTCTTCGTAGTCATGGTTCCCTCACTTAGTTAGGTTCTCAGACTTCAAGAACTCGTGAACTACTTTGAATACTGGGGTTGGGTAACTTCCACTTTTGATTTGTTCTAACTCGGAAACAAACCAACTTACAAGACCTTTCCTGAATGGCCACATCCAGTAGTAGTCGCCGCTGGCAAAGTTGTCTACTGGCCATGTGTACTCCGATACGCCGTCACGCCCGTACATCCACCATTCACAGGCTAACGACATCAGGTACCCACGACGTTCGATGGCCATTCTGGCTGGCGCTGGGATGGGCGCTAAAAAAACCAAGCTTAGGAGCGCCAACAACCACCAGTTTGAAAACCAGATGGCTAGCAAAGATAGCAGAGCTCCGAGAGCCAGCACCTGGGGAAGGATGTACCCAACTGCGTAAAAAATATGCCCGTACCATCTGTTGTGGTCCCACACGTGCTGCGCTTCGTGGGCGAGCGTGGAGAGGTTACGCGTTCCAGAAGAGATGTGGTCCTTGGGCATGTAGACGGTACTTCCCACGGTGGTGGTGTACCGCGACATGAAATCACCGTTGAAAAACAATATGATTGCCAAGAACTTCATAAGTCGGCTATCCTCTTTTGGGACCAACTTGTAGCCCGGAGTTACCGACTGTATGGAATCGACGAATCTCTCTCGAAGGTTCATGCTTCCTCCTTGCTACCAGTTTTACGAAGTAAATCCGGTATCTAGAGTTAGTTACTTCTACCACAAGAGTAAGACATTTTGGCGCCAAAAACGACCTTGCTTCATTACTTGAATACCCTACTATTTTCAAAGAACCAAGGAGATTAGACCATGACCGAGAAAAGACGATCGCAGGCAAGCATTGGGAGCTTCAGTAACACAGCAAAAGGCGAAGGGTTGACCGCGGTAAAAAATTTCATGGGAGACTTAGACAAACAAGAAGAAGCTGAGAAAGAACGGGCAAAGTCTATGGCGCCAAGGCCCAGAAAAGAAGAGCTACCTCAAAAACCAAAGATGTCTGAAGAAGAAGTTACGGATGCAGTGAACTCTCTCGATGACCAAATCGACAACCTCGAGAGTGTGCCCGAGCTAAGCTACGCAGATAAGGTAGCGCGACACGGGATCACAGTAGATAAGGCAGAAGAGATTGTTGACTCCATGATCGTAGACGGTTTTTACGAAGAAACGTACGCGCTGACGAAGAAGCACGCGGTTACGTTCAGAACAAGAACTCTGGAGGATCAGAACCGCATCATGGAGCGGATTGAGGTACTCAAACCGCACTACCCTTCGACGCTTAGCAACCTAGTTGCGCAGTACAACGTAGCTTCGTCACTGGTGCAGTTCAAAGAGATCAACTTTTTGGAACTGACCTTTGAAAACAAGCTAAAGTGGGTGCGCGAGTGCCCAGACGGTGTAGTACGCGCTTTGGCGATGAAGCTTAACAAGTTCGATTCCATGATTGCGGATGTGATGAGTGAAGGCGCTATCGAAAATTTTTGAAGTCCCCGCGCGGGAACGCTCGGGCGACTTATTTGAGTCGTGGGGTTCCTCTACCGAAGCGGGGTTCAGTAACCGAGCGTGTAATGTTCGAGACTCTTCGTCGTGAGAGAGCTACGTACGCAACGGAGTGGGAGATTACGATGATGCTGACGGCTTCCTTTATGGGTGTGAAGTCGGACTCGTATGCTCCTGGGATCGCGATCATGAAAAACGAGCTGGAAAAAAGATTGAGTGGCCAGGCGTACTCTGCGTCTTTTGTGCGGAACGCACTGCTTGCCAAGAAGAAAGAGTTGAGTCGGGATCGAAACTTACTCGATCGGTTGAACACGTTGGGTAAAGAGGAATAGCGATGTCAAACGGGCAGCGTACACTAAATGATCTGAACCCGATGCAGTACATGCACACTCCTGTGAACACTCCGATGCCACAGCCGGCGATGCCGTATTTGCCTACGCCGCAAGATGTGTCGTCACAGTTCTTTGGGCAGATGAACGTAGCTGCGCACGCTCGTTTTGGGTACCAACAAATCGGTCAGTTCAACCAATCAAACCCAGTTGGGCTCGGGGGCCAGTATTCTCCTAACCCCAGCATGATGATGCCCGCGGGGCTTTCAGTGTTTAGGCCGCCTCCAACCCCCATGCCTCCGCCTCTTATGACGAGCCCCGGCGTGACGTCGATGTTCCACAACCAGGCAGACGTTGGCACACAACGAGCACTTGGCATGGCGGGAACGTTCTTAGACCCTAGTCGAGGGGCCCACGCATTGGCGCGCCAGAACGCGAGCAGAGCTGGAGGGTATGTCGGAGCAGGCGTTGGGTTCGCAGCAAGTGGTATAGGCGGTGCGATGACGGGTCAGGCGCTCGGCGACATGTTTGGCGGCTTGATGGCGGAGATTCCCCTTTTGGGTGGGGCCATGGACTGGGGCGAAAGAGAAGAAGCTCAGATGCTGTCGAACATGGCCGGAGTTCAGTTCGGGACCATGGGTCGTGTGTCGATGGGCGGCCGTGACATGGGTCTCGGAGGGCGGGGTATCAACGCGCAATCTTCTATGCGTTTGGGAAATAATCTCCAGAAATTCTCTAACCAGATGGCCGGGGTGAAGCCCACGTCAGTTGGGGGAGGCACGTTCAACGAAGCTGACATCAGAAATCTTGTGTCGGCAAGTGCCGATTCTGGGTTACTCGATGCGGCGTCTAACATCGACCAGATTGAAGGGACAGTAAAGAAAGTTATGAGTCTGGTTGGGCGCCTTGGAAAGCTTACCGGAGATCCTGACTTCCGGAATAACATTCGCGAGCTCGGCAAGATGAAGTCGTTGGGGTTTGAGATGGACCAGGCCGTGGATGCTTTGGCTGGTATGGGTCGGTATGGCATTGCTGCCGGGATGTCCAGGACTCAGTTGATGCACCAGGCAATTGAGCCCGCGATGGCCAGATTTGCTGCAGCAGGGCTTACCCCTGGTCTTGGGGTGACCCACGGAGCATATGGTGCGGCTCAAGGGCGTATGCAAGCGGGTATTGGGACGGCGGTCCAGCAGTCATTGATGGGCGACGTAGGTCAACGTGTGACTGAGTCTAATGCGGCGTTTCTATCTGGGCACGCGAAAATGTTGCTGCCGAACATGTTTGCGGCGAAAGACGGGCAGATTACCCTCGACCCAAGTAAAATCAATGACATAGCTACGGCTGGGTCCATCAACCTGCGTGAGATGGCAGCAACTGGGCGCCAGACAATGGTAGACGTAGCTCAGAAGGTCGCGCAGCAGCGTGCTAGCAAGGAAGGCCGTGAAGTACGTGCAGGAGAGTTTCGGGACATTCTGGGTGAGATGACGAGTCGGCAGCAGGAGTGGTTGTCTGAGCTCGGCACGAAGATGACCCCGGAACAAACCATGCGCGCCAACCTGGCGATGGCGGCGGGGCTCCAAAAGCAGGGCCTGGGCCAGTGGGAATCTCTGATGTCCGTAGCCGGCGGGGATCCCATGCAGGCACGCATGTTGCTGAACACAGCAACCAACCCCAAGTACCACGAACGCAACATTGCTCAGCTGGACACCGCAATCAAGAAGGCTGAGTCTGAGGTCCAGAGACAGTCTGACAGGGCCGAAAGAGCTTGGAGTGACGAAAATCGGGGAACCGGCGCGTACAAAGCTTTCAGAGCCATAGGCCGCGGCATAAGCGATATCTTCACAGACGAAGTAAACGTTAGCGACATCATGGACGCGGAAGAAGAAGCGCGTAACATTGCTATGCAAGAAGAAATGGCGACGTCAGGCACACGTACGTACCGAAGTGGCATGGTTGGAAAAGTAAGCAAGCTTTCGGTAGAACTCCAAAAGAAGGCTCGTGGTAGGATAGAGGGCGGTCTGAATTTGGGGAGCCGTACTCTAAAGAATACACTGTTTGGCATAACTACGGCAGAAACAAACAACAACAATATCGTTGACGTGCTTTCAGGCACGCAAGGCGCGTTGAATGAAGAAGAAATGATCCGCATGCAGCGCTTGAGCGGGGATTACGACACAGTAGGTGGCTGGGTAGCGCGGGGTGCACTCGGAGATGTCGCTAGACGTTCAGCGGATAAAGGGTCGGGCGGTGCAACAACACGCGCCGCACGCGCGGAGTACAACAGACTTATGAAGGGCGCTGCAGAGTCTGCCAAAGTAATTGGCACCGCACAGCGCCGAAGTACGAAGGATCAGCGGAGCATGGAGAACAAGCTTTACTCCAAGTTCGAGGAATTCGGGTTGGACGGCGCAGATGTTATGGCGACCATCAAGACGGACTTGCTGCAGAAACTGAAGAGAGCGGGGAAACAGGGGAAAGGAACGACGTCTGACCAGCTTCTTGAGATGGTTAGTGGGTCTCTTTCTGGGTACAAGGACAAGAACGGGAACCCCATATCCCCGGAACGAATACAGCAAATAATGAAGTCTGACCCGACTATGATGAAGGAAGTATTCACCAAGTTCGGTATGGAGGAAGGCGGTACCGCTGCGAAGGGTTCTTTGATGACAGCGGGTGCTGTCGGGACTGCGTTCGAAAAGTACACGACCGTTGAGAACTTAGAGAATCTGGAAGACCTTGAAGAGACGATGAACGACGACCTGCTGGATTGGCTAGACGATAGCGGTCTTACCGGCGGGATAGACTGGGAAACAGGCAACGACCGGTTCAAGTCGGTAGGAGCACAAGAAGCATTCGGAGCCGTCCATGATACGATGGGCGGTGGTAAGAGTGCGCGTGAGGGCGCGGAACAGACGTACGTCACAGCGCTGTACGCACAAGCTAGAAGTGGCGGCGCAGGAGCGAAGAGCGCGCAACAGCAGCTGGCCCGGATGCAGAAGAAGCGCGGTGCGTCGTTTGACAAGCAGCTAGACGCTGCTAAAAAGACGCACGGTGACATGAGTGACGAGGGGAAAAAATACCTCGGAAAATACATGGATATGTTCCGCGCTAAAGCAGCAGAAGCCAACATAACTCTTGAAACGGGCGAAGATTTTATCAAAATGATCGAAGAGGGGATAGCAGGGAAGGGCCCCGCAGGCAAGATCATGTCAAAAGACGCGCTAATAGCCATCCAGAGTCAGATGAAGGGCGGCGGAGCGGTTGCGGTTGATGAGGGCGGCACCGGCGTGGCTGCGGCGTCCAAGACTGTAGACAAGCTAAAGAGTGAAAAGACAGCCGCTGAAAACCTGCATAAGCTCTGGACAGCCCCCGGTGGCATAGCTGAGAAGTTTGATTCTGGGATGGGTAAGCTGGCGGTCGCGGTCCAAAAGTTGAACGAGGTAGCTGACAAGATCAAAATGACGCCGCCGTAAAGGAGAGCACGTGGCCAAAGGACAACGAATAAAGCTCGTAGTATCCAATGCCATCAACATGGTCGCTGAGGTCAATGAGCTCACGGTTCACAACGCCAGGATGGGTGAAGAAACCGAGATAGACATGCCCAGCATGATCAACAGGGCGTACATGATTTTTCATGAGACGGGCCTGGTTCCCATGATTGATGTGGACTATGATACTACTAACGAAGATAGGGCGTAATCATGGCGAATGACGGTCTTGGATTGACTACCATTACAGAACTGTTGAACCGCGCGCAGGTAGTTTCCAACCGTGCGGCGATGGACCGCCGCTCAGAGATCGGCGCTTGGAACCAGTTACTTGGTGGCAAAGAATTGATGCCGTTTGAAACGA
>Ga0210003_1001800_pt1 | contig 18585 bp, 11 predicted proteins | sample LantaG_FD_182804 | JGI IMG/M metagenome (GOLD analysis project Ga0210003, IMG submission 182804) | Deep subsurface microbial communities from Baltic Sea to uncover new lineages of life (NeLLi) - Landsort_02402 metaG (SPAdes) (version 2) | ecosystem: Environmental > Aquatic > Marine > Oceanic >...
GCGGGGAGAGAGAGAGAGAGAGAGAGAAAGAGAGAGAGAGAGAGAGAGAGAGAGAGAGAGAGAGAGAGAGAGAGAGAGAGAGAGAGAAGCAAGGCTCCAATGGCGCCTCCTTTTCTTCTTCTTCTTTCTTCTTCTTTCCAAATCCTTGCTCTCTTCCCTCTCTCCTTCTCATTTATCCGATTCACATTCAACCAAACACAGAGGCCTTACTTGAGCCCGCGCGCGTCGTCGAGCTTGCCGTAGCCGCCGAACGCGGCGTAGCCGCCTGCCTGCGGGAGCATGTCAGTCTCTCGTCTATCGAAAGGGGTCGTCGCTCGCTCTTTTTGCCTTGGCGAAGCGAGGAAAAGGAGATAGAAAAAAAGTGAAATTGGCGCCCTTAAACCTCCCTTGTCCCGAAACCTCTCTTTTAATCGCAGAAGCCCGAAGCGAGAGCGGGGGGCTGCAGAGCAGGAGGAGGGGGGAAAGAAAACCCCGGCGCCTCCGAAGGTGTGTTTGCGAGCAAAGAGAGCGCGCTGGGTTCTGGAGTGTTGCCTTCTCTCTTTTCGCGCTCCTCTGTGTTTCTTTCTAAAGCCAAGAGGAAATGATTCGAGGGGCGCCCAAAAAAAATCACGAGAGAGAAAAAAAAAATCGAAAGAAAGGAGGAGGAACGATGCCTCCGCGTCCTCCCTCGCCTCCCTTTCCGGGCGGCCCCAAGGCCCAGTGGCGAGAGGCACAGCGCCTCCGCCTCGCTGGGGCCTGCCTCTACGCCTCGGCGGTGCTGGTCGCGACCTGCGGATCCGCGGCGTTTCTGCTCGCGGCGGTTTCGTCGGCGATGGCGTCGACGCCGAAATTCTCATTCTCGCTCTCCGCGGCGCTCTGGTCGTCGCTGCTCAGCCCGCGCGTCGCCGTCGCCGCGCTCCTGATGTCCGCGGCGCAGGCGCTCGCGGTCCTGGCCACGGGCAACGCGGCCAGGGCGTGCCCTCCCTTGGCCCCGAAGGCGCTGTCTTTCGTTCCGCTCCTCTTCTCGGGACGACAAAGCCGGCAGCGGCGGCGATGGCTCCCGTCGGCCCTCTCGGCCACGCTCTCGGCGGCTGACGCGGCCCTGACCCGCCTCTTCCTCGACGGCGCGGCCTCCAGCAGGGCCTGCCTGGCGCTGGTGACGGCGTGCGCCGTCTCCGGGTGGGCCATAGTGCCGCTGTTCTGCTGGATGGCACGACAGGGGAGCGGCTCTGCGGCGGCGGCGGCGGCCGACGGCGGGGCAGGGTCTCCGCCTCCGCTCTTGTCGACGCCGCGCTGGGCTCCGACCCTGGGCCTCGCGGTGGGGGCAGCGCACGCGCTGCTCCACCTCGGGCTCGGGGAAGACGTCGTGCTCGTCCCGGCCCTGCGGCGGGCGCGGGCGTTCGCCGTGAAGCGAGCCGCGGCGGAGTCGGCGCGGAGGGCAGCGGCGCTGGCCGCCGCGGCCGCCGCGGCCCTCCTCTCCGCTGGAGGGACAGCAGCGGCGGGAGGCGCGGGATCCGCTCCTTCTCTCGCCTCCGCCGCCGTCGCCCTGCTCGGGGCAGCCGTGGCAGCGCACGCCCTGCTCGTCGGGGCGGCCTCGGTGCGCGCGGCGTTCGGGGAGAGGACGCAGTTTGTCGACAGCGGCGGCGGCGCGTCGGCGCCGGCGCTGGCGTCGTCGTTGTCGTCCTCCTTTCGCGCGGCGCAGGCGCAGAGAAGATCCGCGGGGACGGCGGGGGCGGTGGCCTGCGCCAACGACGGGCTCGTCGCCTCGATCGTCGAGGCCGCTTCCAGGCGGGATTCTTCTTCTTCTTCGCCTCCCACCAACTCTCTCGAGGCTTCGCTGTTCGACCTCGCCGTGCGGGCGGACGCCGCGGCGCTCGCCGAGGCGTCCGCCGGCTCCTCGGGCGCGTGGAGGAGGGCGGCGCTCTTCGCCGACGGCGTCGGCGTCGGAAGCGACGGCGGCGGCCCCGGCGGCGGCGCCGCTCCCCCCTTCCCCGGCGCCTTCCCCGGCAGGGCCTGGTCCGCCGTGGTCGGCGGGCTGTGCCTCTCGGAGCTGGCCCCCGCGCTGGCCGCCGTCGGGGCCGCGCTGCTGCCTTCTGCTGCTGCTGCTGCAGGCGCAGCCTCGACCAAGGGAGCCGCCTCTGCTGCTGCTGCTGCTGCGGGTGTTGCGGGTGCTGCTTCGGCGTCTGGAAGAGGAGGAGGAGCTGCTGCTGCAGCTTCCGCGACGTCGCCTCCCAGGTGGAACGAGCGTGCCCCGGCGGCGACAGCAGGAGCAGGAACAGGGAGAGCGCTCTCGGTCTTTCTCGCCGCGGCGAAAAGGCTCGCCTCGGCGGCAGCGAGGTTGCTCTCTCCTTCTTCTTCTTCCTCTTCCTCCAAGCCACCTCCACCTCCTTCCTCCTCGACAACGAAACCCCCTGCTCCCCTCCCTCCGGCCGTCTTGAAAGCAAAAGCGGCGGCCCTGCTCAGGCAGCGGTGGCAGCACCTGGCGCTGGCGCTGCGGACCCTGGGCGCCCTCTCTGCCGCGGCCGCCGAGGAGGACGCCACGGGCGTCGCCCAGCTCGCGGGAGGGGGCAAGCGCCGGGGGGGCGACGGCCCCGGCTCCCCCCGGCCCTCCTTCCACCCGGGCACCGACCTCGGGAGCGTGCTGTCGGCCCTGCTCTCCGCGGCGGTCGCGTTCGGGGCGGCGGCGGAGCCCGGGGCTCTGCCCGAGTGGGGGACGGCGGCAGGGGGCGGCGGCGGCGGCGGCGGCGGCGGCGCTGCCCCCGCTCCCCCGGGCCTGGCCAAGCTCGCCGCCGCGCTCGAGGGGGAGGGCGAGGGCCTCTCTCGCTCGCGCTCTCGTTCCTCCCGCTATTCCTCCGCGCCCCCCCTCCCCCGGCGCGACGCCGCGGCCTCGGCGCTCGCCGACGCCGCGCTCTCCGCGGCGCACCGCGCCGTCGCCGCGTACGGCGAGGACGCCAGGAGGGCCGCGCTCTCGGCCGAGCTCGGACCCTGCCCGGTCTTCGGGTCAGGGGTCTCCGCCGCCGCCGTGTCTGCGCTTGCGGAGGCCGTGCTCGCCGGCAGGGACTGAAAAAAAAACTGTAAAGAGGAAGAAAGAGAGGGAAAGATGACGGAAACGAAAACGAAAAAAAGGGTGTTCATTTACAAGAAAGGGGGCCACCGCGTCTCTCTCTCTCTCTCTCTCTCTCTCTCTCACTCGCTGCTCTCCTTCACCTGATCAGCCCGCCACTCCACGAGAGGAGCATGTCCTGCAGCCATAGCGGCAAGAACCCTCCGATGAAGTAGGTGACCGAGGCGTAGGGGGCCTGTTTTTTATTTTCATTTTCGATTTTGTTTTTTAGTTTGGAGGTTCGGAGCGAGTGGTGAATTTTCCGGCGCTCTCGCCCTCGACCCCCTCGAAAAAACGAAAAAAACCCTCTCATCCTTCTTCCTACCTCTCGCCAGTGCCGCACGGGCCCTCCGAGCACGGTCGGCAGCCAGGCCATCGACGAGAGGTACTCCCCGGCCGTGGGGGGCCTCGTCACCTTGCCCCTGGCCGGGAAAGTCCGCCCCCACTCCCGGAGCACGACTGCTGCGAGCTTGTCCGAAAAGGCGCCGGGGGGCATGGAGCCGGCGGCGGCCCCCGGACCGTACTTGAAGATGCTCGTCGTCGTCGCCGTGCAGATTCTCTTGAAGCCCTCTTCCTCTTCAGACGGGGAGGAAGGCTTCGAAGAAGAGGGAGCAGCAGCGGCAGCTCCAGCAGCAGCGGAAAGAGGAGAAGAAGAGGCCTCCTGCTCTCCCTCCTTGTCGAGCCTCCTCGGCGGCGGCGCGTACGGAGACGCCCCCACCTTTGGAGGAAACCACCTCCCCTGCTCCCCTGCTTTGTCGTCGATCGGCGTCGCGACGTACCCCGGGCTGACCAGGAAGACGCGCACGTTGAACGGCGCCAATTCGACCCTCATGCAGTCTGTGAGACAGCGCACCGCGTGCTTGGAGGCCGAATAAGAGCTCTTCGTCGCCTGGTGGATGTACCCGGTCGCGCTCCCGACGTTGACGACGAGGCCGCGGCCGCGGAGGACCATCGCGCGGGTAAACTCCTGCGTCGCCCTCAACAGGCCGAAGACGTTGGTGCCGAAGAGGCGGGCCGTCTCGGAGACGTCCGAGTCGAGGACCGTGCCCTTGAAGGTCATGCCTGCGTTGTTGACGAGGACGTCGACGCCGCTGCCAGCCGTGAGCTGCAGAACTCGCGCGGCTGCCTCGGAGACGGAGGTTTCGTCGGTGACGTCCAGAGGAAGCAGGGCGAGGATGCCGCTCCCGGGTTTCGTCGTCGGCGTCAAACCCTCCATCTTAGAGACGTCGCGGGCCGTGGCGATAACCCTGGCGGCACCCGAAGCGGCCAGGGCCCTGGCGAGCTCGAAGCCGATCCCGCCGGCGGAGCAGCCCGTGACGAGGACGACCGGGAGAGGGTTGGCCGAAGAAGAAGGAGGAGGCATTTTCCTTTGGTCGTGGTCGAGTTTTCTTTTTGGTTCAATGGAGTTGTTTTTTCTTTCTTTTTTCCAAAAGAGCAACTGCGTGCCTGTCACTCTCCCGCGCGCCTCTCTCGCGAGTCCTCTTATTCACAGAAGCGACGCTGCGAGGGAGCGCCCCGCGCTCGCGAGAGGAAGATTGCGATCGAAGTGACGCGCGAGCGCGAAAACGGAGTTAAAGAAGAGTGAGGGCGACCCTGGATGTTTGATTCTGTTCAGCTCTTTTTTCTCTCGGAGAGACTCTCTCGATTCCCCCCCCCCTTTTTTTCTCTTTCGCGACCACTTCTACAAATAAAAAAGAACCCAAACGCAAAAAAGCTCAAGCGATAAGAGGGGGGGCGGACGCTGCGCGAGCTACCCTTTCCCTCCCAAAACGAAAAAGCCCAAGGTGAGTAGATGTAAAAGTTAGAGGAGGCGTTTTTTTTTTCTTTGAATCAAGGCGGAAACCAGGTTCACGTCTTGGGGAAAAGGAAAAGGGATAAAGAAGAGGGGAACGAGAGGGGAACGGGAGGGGAACGGCAGGCGCTTGAGGGAATGAGATGGTGTTTGAGATGGATGTCGCGTCTCCCCTCGCCGTTTATTAATAAACAGTTTATTAATGCCTTTTTGATGGTCAAAACCGCAACGAAAACGAAAAAGAGAGAAAAAAAGATGAGAAGTAGAGGGAAAACGAAAAAGAGAGAAAAAAGATGAGTAGAGGAAAAACGAAAGAAGCGAAAACGAATTCTTTCGACCGAGGTGGCAGACGCCTCTGCGACCGCGCGCCGCCCCTCATCAAAAACCCTCCCGCCCCTTCCGGCGACCCCAATTTATCATTCGTCGCCGCCGCCGTCGTCGTCCTTGCCATCGCCTTCGTCCCTCCCTGGCTCCCTCCCTTTCGTTCTCTGGGGAAGAAAAGACCCGAGATTTTTTTTCGTTCTTTCCTTCAAATCTTCGCGGGGTCGCCGCCGCGGGCCGAGTCGTCCGCGGATTTGGGGACGGACCCGGCGAGGTCCCCCTTGCTCGCGGCCCTGCTCAGGTTGGCCCTCGACCCCTTCCGGGAGCCGAGCGCCGAGCCGCCGTGCTGGGACCCGCCGTGGACCGAGGCCTCGTGCGCAAAGTTCATGGCGCGCGTGTGCAGGCCCTGCGCCTGCTCCTCGGCGGTGTACTCGCTGCGGTAGTAGTCCTGCTCCGTGGCTCCGGGCCTGGGGCCGCGGACCATCCCGCCCCAGGCGGGCCACTCGACGAAAAAGCAGAGCATCGAGACGACCATCATGATGATGCCCATGTTGCGGTAGTCCTTCTGGGTCTGCGAGCGGAAGATCTGCCCGTTCCAGATCGCGGCCCCGGCTGTGCCTCCCGCCGAGACGAAGCCCGACACCAGCCCCGGGCTCCTGTTGGAGACGAAGGGCACGAGCGAGTAGGTGGCGCCGCAGGCCTGCTCGTAGAGGAACGAGTAGAAGATCATGAGGACGATCGCCGCCGGCAGCGAGGGGACGAGGCCGAAGACGAGCATGAAGAAGCCGCCGCCGAACGCCGTTGCGAAGAGCCACGAGATGCGGGAGCGGTGGCCGAAGCGCGACGACAGAAGGTCGGAGAAGATCCCGCCCGAGGGCCTGGAGACGATGTTGAGGAGGCCCGAGATGGAGGCGAGGCCTCCTCCGACGGGCTGGGAGCTGAGGTTGTTTGCGAGGAAGAGAAAAGAGAAGAGAGGAAAAAAAGAGAAGAGAGAAAAAAGAGAGGTGAGTTTCTTGATAGGTGTGCGGGCTCGAAAAAGAAAAAAAGCCTCGAAACTCCAAAAACTTCAAAACCCAAAACAAAACTCACAGCTTGAACTGCGTCTGGAAGTAGCGCGACAGCACATTGTCGACCGAGATCTCGACCCCAAACGTCACCGCGTACACCAGCGTCAGCATCCAGGTCCTGTAGTTGAGCACCGCGGCCCTCCAGCTGGCCCACCCGACGTCGGTGCGCGCATTGAGCGCCGTGCCCTTGCCCGCGCCCGCGTCGGCCTTGCGGACTGCGAGCTTGGCGCCGTCGGGCATGTCTTGCCCGAAGAAGAAGATGAGGAGCCCTGCGAGGATGTGCATGGACGCGGGGAGGAAGAAGGAGTAGCGCCAGGCGATGTCGGGGTTGTAGCCGCGAGCGATGAGGGCCTTGTCGAAGAGGGGCTGAGAAGTTTTTTTTTTTTTTGGGACTTGAGAGAAAGAGAAGAAAGTAAGCAAGAGAAAGAAGAATTTCTCTCTCTCTCCATTTTTCTCTCTCTCAAACTAAAAAGCTCGCGCCGACGAGGCTGAGGAAGACAAAACCTTAATTCCTCACCATGGCGATGTGCGTGAGGCCGCCACCGAGATTGCCCCAACCGCCGACGATGGCCCCGGCGGTCCCGACGACGGCGACTAGATTTTTAATTTTAGTTTTTTTTTAGAGTGGGAAAAAAAGTGAGAAGATTTCCCCCACTCTTCAACCACCAAACTTTCCTCTTCTTTCTCTCTCTCTGTCTACCTTTTCTCCCCCCCCATGGGGTGAAAAAAAAGGAGAGAGAGAGAAAAAACAAACAAACGCTCACCGTTGTACATGTTGGTCGTCCACTGGATGCATGGGATGACCGCCGCCAGCGACCACGCCATGAAGAAGCGGCAGAGCGCGTACTCGGTGAAGTTGCGCACGGCCGCGATCGCAAACACGACGGGGGCCGTGCCCCAGAGACAGAGCAGGAAGGCGTAGCGCGGGCCGAACGTGTCCATGAACTTGCCGATGAACAGGCGGCTGACGACGCCGCCGAGCACCGCGGCGACGTTGGAGTCTGCGATCTGCCCCTTGGAGAGGTTGAGGTCTTTCTTGATCGATGTGATGAGCGCCGCGGGCGCGAACGATGACCAGAACGTGACCATGAATGCGAACCACGCGAGGTGAAATGCGATTGTGTGAGGCGTGGCTTTTCCCCAGAAGGCGCGCTTGATGGAAAGGGCCTTGCCCTCGGAGTCGTAGCCCGGCGTGTTGGCGAAGCCGCCTGTACGTTTTTTCCATTTCAGACGGGGGAGAGATAAAATTGAGGCTGAGGTCGAGTTTCTGTTCTTCGTGTTCTTCTTCTCGAGACCGAGCGAGCAGAAGACAGAGCAAAAAAAAAAGCTCCAAGTTCTACTACGGGGGGCTCTTTTTCCATCACGCGGGTTTTGCCCCTTTTTGTGGCTCTCAAGAGGCTTTTTTTCTCTTCCTTGGCTGGAGAGAAAAAAAGGAAAAAGAGACGTCGATCCCGGGCCCTTTCTCGCCGCCGATTTCGCCGATGCTTTAACTTCCAAGCTTTTCTGCGACGAGGACGCAATATTATTGACCCATTGGGGCCACGAGGAGAGCAATCGAGGTGAACGCGAACGTGCGAGCCGGCGAGAAAAGGCTTCACGTGGGGGGAGGTGGGGAATGGCCGATTTCGATGAAAAAACACATGCAATCTAGGGCAGAGCGCCGCCGCTTCGCTTCTCGCTCCGCGCTGTTGCAAACTCGCCCACGCACCTTTAGGGGTCTTCGGCCCGAAGTAGGCGCTAATCGCCATGGTTTTCCAACGAGAATCAGCTACGAAAGTGACTGAGGGAAGGAAGCAGCCGTCAGGTGTTTGTCGACGGTCGAGGGGGAAATGAACTGTGATGAGAAGTACGTTGTTCTTTGGATTTTTTCTCTCTTGCGGCTCTCACTCTTTCACTCCTACAACCGCTTCAGCACGCCCTTTCCACTTGTAGAAACAAGCTGCCTCGAGGGGCCAGAGAGTAGGAACTCGCGCCCGGGTCCAAGGAGGAAGAAACTAGGAAGCGAAGGCCTCGAGAAAAGGTTTGCACTCTGCCGTGATCGTTCGTCGCGCTTTTCGGTCAGATCAGTCCTTTCGTCCTTCTTCTTCCACTCCCGGCTGACCATTCACGTGAGCGCCCTCCATTTCGCAATCCTTTGCTCGCCTTCGCTTTTCGATCAGATCAGATGGCAAGCATGATCAAGATCTCGGCCTCTGTGGGGATGAGCGGTGTCCAGAAGCCATCGATGCGCGCGCAGCCGGCTCGGCTTTTTCCATCGGTGCCGATCTCGAAAAGGTCGTCGGCATCATCGTCGTCACCTTTGCGCGTGAGTTCCGTGTCGCCGTCCGTCGAGGTATGTTGTTTTCTTGTTTCGATTGGAATCCATAAGAGGGGAGATGGAAGTGAGCTTGGATTCCAGGGGGGGGAAAGAAGTGGCCAGTCGCGGGAGGAGCTCGAGCTTTGCTCGCTCGAAGCGGAATAAGGTCGAATCCTGGAACTCGCCCTCCTCGGCGAGCACCGCTTCGCCGAGGTCGAGGTCGACGAGCGATGAGCCCTTGGGTTTTGGGGGCCAGCGTTTTCAACCCCCTTCCGCTCGCTCTCGTTCCGCGCCTCTCTTGCTCTCCCTCACGCTCACATCGAACACGAAAAAACATACACCCGCACGCACAAATCCCCCCCCTTCCCCCTCCCCCCCGAAAGCCCGCCGCCGCCGCCCCTCCCTCGGCAGCGGGGGAGACCTCGGGCCTCCGCCACCTCGGCCCGGCCGGCGTCGCCCGCGCGACCGACCCCAAGGCCAACCCGTTCGAGAAGAAAAAGAACGCAAAGTCCGGCGCGCAGATGTGGACCGAGGTCTACGAGCTCGCCGAGCTGCTCAAGAGCGGGCAGAGCACGTGGGAGGACCTGGACCTGGACGACGTCGACGTCAGGCTCAAGGTGAGAGAGAGTGATGAGCAGAGTTTTTTTTGGAGTTTTTCGCACCCTTAGCTTTCTGTTTCTTTCCCCTCATCTTTCCTTCTTTTCCCCCCTCATCTTTCCTTCTTTTCCGGTTTCACTCCCCAACCCAACAACAGTGGATCGGCCTCTTCCACCGCAGGAAGCGCACCCCAGGCAAGTTCATGATGCGCGTCCGCGTCCCGAACGGCGACCTCACCGCGGAGCAGCTCCGCGCCCTCGGACAGACGATCGCGCCCTACGGCGACGACGTCGGGTGCGCCGACGTGACGACGCGCGCGGGCGTGCAGCTGCGGGGTATCACGCTCGACGACGCGGGAAGGGTGCTCGACGTGCTGAAGGCCGCGGGCATCACGCCGATCCAGTCCGGGATGGACAACGTGAGACAGGTGAGTAGCAGGAGGGGTTGGAGAGAGAGAGAGAGAGAGAGAGAGAGAGAGAAAGTCTTTCTTCTTGTAAAAAAAAAAAACCGCGACCTCTCTTACCTTTTTTTTTCTCTTTTCATCCCTCTGCCCGCCCTCCCTTCTCCGCACCACCTTTTCTTTTCCCAGATCACGGGATCCCCTATCGCCGGCGTCGACCCCCTGGAGCTCTGCGACACGCGCCCCTTTGCGCACGCCGTCGACAACATGATCACCAACAACGGCGAAGGGAACGAGGAGCTCTGCAACCTGCCGCGCAAGTTCAACGTCTCGTTCTCGGCCTCGAGGGACGATTTCGTGCACTCGCACATCAACGACCTGGCCTTTGAGGCCGCTGTGGACCCTGCGACGGGGGCCACGGGCTGGAACGTGTTTGTCGGGGGTTACCTTTCGATGAAGCGCTGCGCGACGTCGATCCCGTTCGACACCTTCGTGCCCGACGCTCTTGTCGTGGATTTCGTCAGGGCCTTTTTGCTCTGGTTCAGGGAGAACGGCGAGCGAGGGGACAGACAGAAGGCGCGTGTGATGTGGCTGGTCGAGCGCGTCGGGGTCGACGCGGCGAGGGAGGCCGTCGCCGAGTGGATGGAGTCGAAGCCCGCGGCGGAGGCCGGCTGGGCGCTGCCGCGCGCCGTCGCCGTCGACCACGCCGACAGGTTCGAGCGCAGGGACGTCCTGGGGGTCCACGCGCAGAAGCAGCCGGGCCTCTTCTGGGCCGGGGCGTGCATCCCCGTCGGGAGGCTGTTCGCCTCGGACTTTGAGGCGCTGGCGGCCGCGAGCGAGCGGTACGGGGACGGGACCGTCAGGTTCACCGTCGACGAGAACGTCGTGCTGCCCAACGTCGCCGCCGACAGGGTCGAGAGCCTGCTGGCCGATCCTCTCTTTGCAAAAAGCAAATTCTACGTCCCGAGAGGGGGAAGCGGCAGCGGCAACAGCGCCGCCGCCGCCAAGCCCGAGCTCTCCCTGGCCACGGCGCTCGTCTCCTGCACGGGCGCGCAGTTCTGCGGCCTCGCGCTGGCCGAGACCAAGCTCCCCATGCTCGACATCGTCCGGTCGCTCGACGCGCAGCTGACGCTGACGCGGCCCGTGCGAATCCACGTCACGGGGTGCCCCAATTCGTGCGCGCAGGCGCAGGTCGGCGACATCGGCCTGATCGGGGCCCCCGCGAAGAAGGAGGGCCCCGACGGGAAAAAAGTCGCGGTGCAGGGGTTCAACATCATCCTGGGGGGCACCATCGGGGAGCAGGCGCAGCTGGCCGCGACCGAGTTCGAAAAGTCGGTGCCCGTGGACGAGGTCGAGGACAAGCTGAGGGCGCTGCTGCTGGAGAGGTTCGGCGCCGTCGAGAGGGGAGTGGCCGCTTGATTTTATTTATTGAATAATTTGGAGAGGGAGAGTTGATTTGATTTTGAATAGTTTCCCCTCCTTTTTCTCCCCCATGCTTCCACTTTCCTCTCCGCCCTTCTTCCTCGTCGATTATTTCTCCCCCCCGTAGTGAACTGATCCGGGGAAAGAAAAAAAACAACACTCATAATAATTGAAATCGTTTACCGGGGGTTGTTGCGGAGAGAGATTTCAGGGAGAGAGAGAGAACAAAATAACAACAACAAAAAAACCCGGGCGGCACGGCCGAAGAAGACCCCGAGGCGAAGAGTCTCTCAAGTCCATTCCTCTCCAACGCCCGCGTGCAGCCGGACGCAGCAGCTGAACGCTCTACGAGGGGTTAATTTATAACGGATATTTGAAAAGAGAGCCAGTGTAAGCGCGAAAAGACGAGTGTGTTGAGAGAGAAGAAACGAAAAGAAATGAGAAAGAAGGAAAGGAGAGTTTTTTTTGTTTCCTCGCCGGCAGTGGGCGTTTTTTTTTGTGTGTCTGCAAGTGAAGAAAGAAAAAGAGAAAAGAAGAGGGGAACGAGAGGGGAACGGGAGGGGAACGGCAGGCGCTTGAGGGAATGAGATGGTGTTTGAGATGGATGTCGCGTCTCCCCTCGCCGTTTATTAATAAACAGTTTATTAATGCCTTTTTGATGGTCAAAACCGCAACGAAAACGAAAAAGAGAGAAAAAAAGATGAGAAGTAGAGGGAAAACGAAAAAGAGAGAAAAAAGATGAGTAGAGGAAAAACGAAAGAAGCGAAAACGAATTCTTTCGACCGAGGTGGCAGACGCCTCTGCGACCGCGCGCCGCCCCTCATCAAAAACCCTCCCGCCCCTTCCGGCGACCCCAATTTATCATTCGTCGCCGCCGCCGTCGTCGTCCTTGCCATCGCCTTCGTCCCTCCCTGGCTCCCTCCCTTTCGTTCTCTGGGGAAGAAAAGACCCGAGATTTTTTTTCGTTCTTTCCTTCAAATCTTCGCGGGGTCGCCGCCGCGGGCCGAGTCGTCCGCGGATTTGGGGACGGACCCGGCGAGGTCCCCCTTGCTCGCGGCCCTGCTCAGGTTGGCCCTCGACCCCTTCCGGGAGCCGAGCGCCGAGCCGCCGTGCTGGGACCCGCCGTGGACCGAGGCCTCGTGCGCAAAGTTCATGGCGCGCGTGTGCAGGCCCTGCGCCTGCTCCTCGGCGGTGTACTCGCTGCGGTAGTAGTCCTGCTCCGTGGCTCCGGGCCTGGGGCCGCGGACCATCCCGCCCCAGGCGGGCCACTCGACGAAAAAGCAGAGCATCGAGACGACCATCATGATGATGCCCATGTTGCGGTAGTCCTTCTGGGTCTGCGAGCGGAAGATCTGCCCGTTCCAGATCGCGGCCCCGGCTGTGCCTCCCGCCGAGACGAAGCCCGACACCAGCCCCGGGCTCCTGTTGGAGACGAAGGGCACGAGCGAGTAGGTGGCGCCGCAGGCCTGCTCGTAGAGGAACGAGTAGAAGATCATGAGGACGATCGCCGCCGGCAGCGAGGGGACGAGGCCGAAGACGAGCATGAAGAAGCCGCCGCCGAACGCCGTTGCGAAGAGCCACGAGATGCGGGAGCGGTGGCCGAAGCGCGACGACAGAAGGTCGGAGAAGATCCCGCCCGAGGGCCTGGAGACGATGTTGAGGAGGCCCGAGATGGAGGCGAGGCCTCCTCCGACGGGCTGGGAGCTGAGGTTGTTTGCGAGGAAGAGAAAAGAGAAGAGAGGAAAAAAAGAGAAGAGAGAAAAAAGAGAGGTGAGTTTCTTGATAGGTGTGCGGGCTCGAAAAAGAAAAAAAGCCTCGAAACTCCAAAAACTTCAAAACCCAAAACAAAACTCACAGCTTGAACTGCGTCTGGAAGTAGCGCGACAGCACATTGTCGACCGAGATCTCGACCCCAAACGTCACCGCGTACACCAGCGTCAGCATCCAGGTCCTGTAGTTGAGCACCGCGGCCCTCCAGCTGGCCCACCCGACGTCGGTGCGCGCATTGAGCGCCGTGCCCTTGCCCGCGCCCGCGTCGGCCTTGCGGACTGCGAGCTTGGCGCCGTCGGGCATGTCTTGCCCGAAGAAGAAGATGAGGAGCCCTGCGAGGATGTGCATGGACGCGGGGAGGAAGAAGGAGTAGCGCCAGGCGATGTCGGGGTTGTAGCCGCGAGCGATGAGGGCCTTGTCGAAGAGGGGCTGAGAAGTTTTTTTTTTTTTTGGGACTTGAGAGAAAGAGAAGAAAGTAAGCAAGAGAAAGAAGAATTTCTCTCTCTCTCCATTTTTCTCTCTCTCAAACTAAAAAGCTCGCGCCGACGAGGCTGAGGAAGACAAAACCTTAATTCCTCACCATGGCGATGTGCGTGAGGCCGCCACCGAGATTGCCCCAACCGCCGACGATGGCCCCGGCGGTCCCGACGACGGCGACTAGATTTTTAATTTTAGTTTTTTTTTAGAGTGGGAAAAAAAGTGAGAAGATTTCCCCCACTCTTCAACCACCAAACTTTCCTCTTCTTTCTCTCTCTCTGTCTACCTTTTCTCCCCCCCCATGGGGTGAAAAAAAAGGAGAGAGAGAGAAAAAACAAACAAACGCTCACCGTTGTACATGTTGGTCGTCCACTGGATGCATGGGATGACCGCCGCCAGCGACCACGCCATGAAGAAGCGGCAGAGCGCGTACTCGGTGAAGTTGCGCACGGCCGCGATCGCAAACACGACGGGGGCCGTGCCCCAGAGACAGAGCAGGAAGGCGTAGCGCGGGCCGAACGTGTCCATGAACTTGCCGATGAACAGGCGGCTGACGACGCCGCCGAGCACCGCGGCGACGTTGGAGTCTGCGATCTGCCCCTTGGAGAGGTTGAGGTCTTTCTTGATCGATGTGATGAGCGCCGCGGGCGCGAACGATGACCAGAACGTGACCATGAATGCGAACCACGCGAGGTGAAATGCGATTGTGTGAGGCGTGGCTTTTCCCCAGAAGGCGCGCTTGATGGAAAGGGCCTTGCCCTCGGAGTCGTAGCCCGGCGTGTTGGCGAAGCCGCCTGTACGTTTTTTCCATTTCAGACGGGGGAGAGATAAAATTGAGGCTGAGGTCGAGTTTCTGTTCTTCGTGTTCTTCTTCTCGAGACCGAGCGAGCAGAAGACAGAGCAAAAAAAAAAGCTCCAAGTTCTACTACGGGGGGCTCTTTTTCCATCACGCGGGTTTTGCCCCTTTTTGTGGCTCTCAAGAGGCTTTTTTTCTCTTCCTTGGCTGGAGAGAAAAAAAGGAAAAAGAGACGTCGATCCCGGGCCCTTTCTCGCCGCCGATTTCGCCGATGCTTTAACTTCCAAGCTTTTCTGCGACGAGGACGCAATATTATTGACCCATTGGGGCCACGAGGAGAGCAATCGAGGTGAACGCGAACGTGCGAGCCGGCGAGAAAAGGCTTCACGTGGGGGGAGGTGGGGAATGGCCGATTTCGATGAAAAAACACATGCAATCTAGGGCAGAGCGCCGCCGCTTCGCTTCTCGCTCCGCGCTGTTGCAAACTCGCCCACGCACCTTTAGGGGTCTTCGGCCCGAAGTAGGCGCTAATCGCCATGGTTTTCCAACGAGAATCAGCTACGAAAGTGACTGAGGGAAGGAAGCAGCCGTCAGGTGTTTGTCGACGGTCGAGGGGGAAATGAACTGTGATGAGAAGTACGTTGTTCTTTGGATTTTTTCTCTCTTGCGGCTCTCACTCTTTCACTCCTACAACCGCTTCAGCACGCCCTTTCCACTTGTAGAAACAAGCTGCCTCGAGGGGCCAGAGAGTAGGAACTCGCGCCCGGGTCCAAGGAGGAAGAAACTAGGAAGCGAAGGCCTCGAGAAAAGGTTTGCACTCTGCCGTGATCGTTCGTCGCGCTTTTCGGTCAGATCAGTCCTTTCGTCCTTCTTCTTCCACTCCCGGCTGACCATTCACGTGAGCGCCCTCCATTTCGCAATCCTTTGCTCGCCTTCGCTTTTCGATCAGATCAGATGGCAAGCATGATCAAGATCTCGGCCTCTGTGGGGATGAGCGGTGTCCAGAAGCCATCGATGCGCGCGCAGCCGGCTCGGCTTTTTCCATCGGTGCCGATCTCGAAAAGGTCGTCGGCATCATCGTCGTCACCTTTGCGCGTGAGTTCCGTGTCGCCGTCCGTCGAGGTATGTTGTTTTCTTGTTTCGATTGGAATCCATAAGAGGGGAGATGGAAGTGAGCTTGGATTCCAGGGGGGGGAAAGAAGTGGCCAGTCGCGGGAGGAGCTCGAGCTTTGCTCGCTCGAAGCGGAATAAGGTCGAATCCTGGAACTCGCCCTCCTCGGCGAGCACCGCTTCGCCGAGGTCGAGGTCGACGAGCGATGAGCCCTTGGGTTTTGGGGGCCAGCGTTTTCAACCCCCTTCCGCTCGCTCTCGTTCCGCGCCTCTCTTGCTCTCCCTCACGCTCACATCGAACACGAAAAAACATACACCCGCACGCACAAATCCCCCCCCTTCCCCCTCCCCCCCGAAAGCCCGCCGCCGCCGCCCCTCCCTCGGCAGCGGGGGAGACCTCGGGCCTCCGCCACCTCGGCCCGGCCGGCGTCGCCCGCGCGACCGACCCCAAGGCCAACCCGTTCGAGAAGAAAAAGAACGCAAAGTCCGGCGCGCAGATGTGGACCGAGGTCTACGAGCTCGCCGAGCTGCTCAAGAGCGGGCAGAGCACGTGGGAGGACCTGGACCTGGACGACGTCGACGTCAGGCTCAAGGTGAGAGAGAGTGATGAGCAGAGTTTTTTTTGGAGTTTTTCGCACCCTTAGCTTTCTGTTTCTTTCCCCTCATCTTTCCTTCTTTTCCCCCCTCATCTTTCCTTCTTTTCCGGTTTCACTCCCCAACCCAACAACAGTGGATCGGCCTCTTCCACCGCAGGAAGCGCACCCCAGGCAAGTTCATGATGCGCGTCCGCGTCCCGAACGGCGACCTCACCGCGGAGCAGCTCCGCGCCCTCGGACAGACGATCGCGCCCTACGGCGACGACGTCGGGTGCGCCGACGTGACGACGCGCGCGGGCGTGCAGCTGCGGGGTATCACGCTCGACGACGCGGGAAGGGTGCTCGACGTGCTGAAGGCCGCGGGCATCACGCCGATCCAGTCCGGGATGGACAACGTGAGACAGGTGAGTAGCAGGAGGGGTTGGAGAGAGAGAGAGAGAGAGAGAGAGAGAGAGAAAGTCTTTCTTCTTGTAAAAAAAAAAAACCGCGACCTCTCTTACCTTTTTTTTTCTCTTTTCATCCCTCTGCCCGCCCTCCCTTCTCCGCACCACCTTTTCTTTTCCCAGATCACGGGATCCCCTATCGCCGGCGTCGACCCCCTGGAGCTCTGCGACACGCGCCCCTTTGCGCACGCCGTCGACAACATGATCACCAACAACGGCGAAGGGAACGAGGAGCTCTGCAACCTGCCGCGCAAGTTCAACGTCTCGTTCTCGGCCTCGAGGGACGATTTCGTGCACTCGCACATCAACGACCTGGCCTTTGAGGCCGCTGTGGACCCTGCGACGGGGGCCACGGGCTGGAACGTGTTTGTCGGGGGTTACCTTTCGATGAAGCGCTGCGCGACGTCGATCCCGTTCGACACCTTCGTGCCCGACGCTCTTGTCGTGGATTTCGTCAGGGCCTTTTTGCTCTGGTTCAGGGAGAACGGCGAGCGAGGGGACAGACAGAAGGCGCGTGTGATGTGGCTGGTCGAGCGCGTCGGGGTCGACGCGGCGAGGGAGGCCGTCGCCGAGTGGATGGAGTCGAAGCCCGCGGCGGAGGCCGGCTGGGCGCTGCCGCGCGCCGTCGCCGTCGACCACGCCGACAGGTTCGAGCGCAGGGACGTCCTGGGGGTCCACGCGCAGAAGCAGCCGGGCCTCTTCTGGGCCGGGGCGTGCATCCCCGTCGGGAGGCTGTTCGCCTCGGACTTTGAGGCGCTGGCGGCCGCGAGCGAGCGGTACGGGGACGGGACCGTCAGGTTCACCGTCGACGAGAACGTCGTGCTGCCCAACGTCGCCGCCGACAGGGTCGAGAGCCTGCTGGCCGATCCTCTCTTTGCAAAAAGCAAATTCTACGTCCCGAGAGGGGGAAGCGGCAGCGGCAACAGCGCCGCCGCCGCCAAGCCCGAGCTCTCCCTGGCCACGGCGCTCGTCTCCTGCACGGGCGCGCAGTTCTGCGGCCTCGCGCTGGCCGAGACCAAGCTCCCCATGCTCGACATCGTCCGGTCGCTCGACGCGCAGCTGACGCTGACGCGGCCCGTGCGAATCCACGTCACGGGGTGCCCCAATTCGTGCGCGCAGGCGCAGGTCGGCGACATCGGCCTGATCGGGGCCCCCGCGAAGAAGGAGGGCCCCGACGGGAAAAAAGTCGCGGTGCAGGGGTTCAACATCATCCTGGGGGGCACCATCGGGGAGCAGGCGCAGCTGGCCGCGACCGAGTTCGAAAAGTCGGTGCCCGTGGACGAGGTCGAGGACAAGCTGAGGGCGCTGCTGCTGGAGAGGTTCGGCGCCGTCGAGAGGGGAGTGGCCGCTTGATTTTATTTATTGAATAATTTGGAGAGGGAGAGTTGATTTGATTTTGAATAGTTTCCCCTCCTTTTTCTCCCCCATGCTTCCACTTTCCTCTCCGCCCTTCTTCCTCGTCGATTATTTCTCCCCCCCGTAGTGAACTGATCCGGGGAAAGAAAAAAAACAACACTCATAATAATTGAAATCGTTTACCGGGGGTTGTTGCGGAGAGAGATTTCAGGGAGAGAGAGAGAACAAAATAACAACAACAAAAAAACCCGGGCGGCACGGCCGAAGAAGACCCCGAGGCGAAGAGTCTCTCAAGTCCATTCCTCTCCAACGCCCGCGTGCAGCCGGACGCAGCAGCTGAACGCTCTACGAGGGGTTAATTTATAACGGATATTTGAAAAGAGAGCCAGTGTAAGCGCGAAAAGACGAGTGTGTTGAGAGAGAAGAAACGAAAAGAAATGAGAAAGAAGGAAAGGAGAGTTTTTTTTGTTTCCTCGCCGGCAGTGGGCGTTTTTTTTTGTGTGTCTGCAAGTGAAGAAAGAAAAAGAGAAAAGAAGAGGCCCGCTCATCACGGCAGCAGGGAGGAGGACGGCCTTGAGCAGCAGGGAGGCCGGACAAAACAAATGCGCGTGGGGCAGCCCGCGCGTGTTTGGCGCTCGCCAAGGTCTGCGCTCTCCTTTTGCTTAAAAAATAATAAAGAAGGAAAAACTATTATCGCAGAGGACGCCAAGACGTAGCACTATTCCCGTTGTTGTTTAGAATCGCGCGTTCCCCCCCACCCGTTCCGCACGTGAAGTTTTTCATATAAAAAGCTTCAATGAGCGGAATAAAAGTTGTTGTTTCTTGGTTGTTGTGCTTGTTGTTGTGTGCGGGGGGGGCCCGGGGAAAAAAAAAGGAGGGGTGAAAAAAAAACCGCAAGCGACGTCTCTCTCTCTCTCCCGCCAACTCTCCAGCTCCAACTCTCTCTCTCCAACTCTCCCTCCAACTCTCTCTCCAACTCTCCCTCCAACTCTCTCTCTCTCTCTCTCTCTCTCTCTCTCTCTCTCTCTCTCTCTCTCTCTCTCTCTCTTTCTCTCACGCA
>Ga0210003_1001801_pt1 | contig 18583 bp, 14 predicted proteins | sample LantaG_FD_182804 | JGI IMG/M metagenome (GOLD analysis project Ga0210003, IMG submission 182804) | Deep subsurface microbial communities from Baltic Sea to uncover new lineages of life (NeLLi) - Landsort_02402 metaG (SPAdes) (version 2) | ecosystem: Environmental > Aquatic > Marine > Oceanic >...
ACAACTATGGCGGCGAATTTAGAAATGTACTGGATGGGTTGTGGTGCTTTTGGAAACAATGGCAGGCCACCAATGCGTGTAATGCATTGTTTCCCTCAGTTAGATATTGCTGCAGCATATACGAAAACTAAATTAAACGCTGCCATTTCGCAAGCTGTGCGTACAAATGAAACTCCCAAGCCTGGTAAAAGGCTAAAATCATATATGGAAAACCTTATTAGCCAAAATGTTAATGAAAGTTTACAATATAAAGAATTTCAAAATGGAAATCATATCTGGGTAGAATCTACTGGTGTTGATGCTTCAAGATTAAGAGGTCGAACGGTTGATTCTATAATATTTGATGAAATTCAAGATATGCCTGTTGCGGCATTATCCAATGCTATCAAGATGATGACGATGTCTCAATATGGGCAATCTCCTGGTGGTGTTCAAGTTTATATGGGAACGCCTAAAAATAGAGATTCAGAATATTATAATATGTGGATGAAATCATCTCAACAAATTTTTCATTTAAAATGTGAACATTGTAAGGAATATTTTCCTCTTTATGTTCCAGGTTCAGATAGTTGGGAAAAAATTTGGCTTTATAAATATACTGTAAAATGTCCTCATTGTTCGCATTTACAAGATAAAAGAGATGCTACTGAAAGAGGGAAATGGATTGGTTTAGATGAAGACCAATGTGAACTTATTGGTTATCATATTAATCAACTTTACATGCCAAACTTTACTAGAGAAAAAATTGAATCTGAAAAACCAGGTATCCATCCTATTAACACTGAAAGAGCATGGATGAATGAAGTATTGGGAGAGTTTTATACAGGACAAGGGCTTGGAATAACTGCTGATCAAATTAGAGAATTTTGTGGAGACATAGGAAGAAAAATGCGAAAAAGAATTCTTCCTTCTGAAAATAAATTAGTTTTCATGGGTGCTGACTGGGGCAAAAGAGCCGATGCCGATGTTGCTGATTCAAAAGCTAAAAAACAGCAACAAGGACAATCTTATAGCACAATTGTTGTAATGAGCGTTGAAGGCCCAGATAGATTTGAAATACAATTTGCTCATAAATTACAAAAAAATGATTTACAATATAAATTAGATATTGTTGATCAGGTATATATGAATTATAACGTAACGATTGGTGTTGGCGACATTGGTTATGCAGGAGACCTAAGCCAATTGTTGCAAGCTAAATATGATAAAAAATTTCTTGCAAGTGAAGCTGCTGGTGGACGTTTGTTAAAGAAAATAAAATTTAATGAACATATATTCCCTAAAACAATAGTATTTGATAGAAATTATTATATAGAAGAAATGTTTACATTAATGAAAAAAGGCGCTTTTAGATTTCCAATGGGAAGCTTTGAGCATGTTGCATGGTTGGTAAATCATTGCTCCAGTATGGAAGTTAAAATAACAAGAGATAGATCTAACTCTGCAAGATTTACATATGTAAAAGGATTAACTCCTAATGATGGATTTATGGCATTATTGAATGCTTATCTTGCGTATAAATTTTATATAAGTAAAGGGTTTAAAAATACAAATCTTTTATTTGGAAGAGAACAACCCTCTACAGCAAAAATGCAAGCAATACCTGTATTTTTGCCTAATGTCAAAACATTTGGTTCAAGTTGATAATATTATAAGATAAATATAAAGGTATAATGACTAAAAGCTATAAGAATCGTGGAAAGCCTATTTCAATAAATGATAATGATGCAGCAAGAATGTTTAAAAATAATTCTAATGAAAATATAGTTCGTGGTACATTTAAAGCTGCTGATTCTGTTCCTCAAGAAAAATACGCAGTTGATACCAGTATAATGTCTCATGCTGTAGTTGTCCCTGGTATTCAAAAGAGAGCTTCAGTTGATTCCGCCTCTGTAGGCAGTGCTTGGCGGGGGTCAGGAGATACAGTTAGACAAGGACCAGAACTGTATAGCCCTTTGTGGCTTACTTCCAATACAATGCTTCCTCGTGATAGGGGAACAATGAATGCTTGGTCTAGAGCATTTTTTGCATTAAACCCTATTGTTAATAACGCTATTCATTTGCATTCAACTTATCCCATTTCAAAATTAAGCATTAGTTGTCCTGATAAAAAAATTGAAGATTTTTTCAATGTAATGATTGATGAAATGGAACTGCATAATGCTTGTGTAGAAATGGCACAAGAATTTTTTGTTATTGGAGAATGTTTTCCTTTCTTACATTTAGATGATGTTACTGGTAAATGGAGCAGAGTTACTGTTCAAAATCCAGATTATATTTACATAAACCGATCAGTTGTAGCTGGACCACCACAAATCACTCTTAGGCCAGACTCAGAATTGAGAAGAATTATAACAGGAACAGACCCAGACAGTATAAGACTCAGAAGAAATATTCCACCAAATATTCTTCAACTTGTTAGATCTGGGCAAAATATTCCACTAGATAATTTTTATGTTTCACATCTTGCAAGAAAAATAAGTCCATACGATTCAAGAGGAACAAGCCTCATTGCTCCAGCTTATAAAGCTTTAATGTTGTGGGACAAATTGAGAGAATGCAAATATGCTCAAGCTGACAATATGATTAACCCAATAACATTAGTGAAGTTGGGCGGAGGAAGTGTAGATGCTGAATATAAGATTACTCCAGCTGACTTGGAATATTGGAGGAATTTATTAGAATCATGTTATGATGAAGAGACTGAGGTGTTGACCAATCAAGGATATAAAAAGTTTTATGAAGTGATTGAATATCATGAAGTTGATGGATTGGTTATAGATGCAAAACCAAAACCCGGAATAAAAATTGCCTGTTTCAATCCAGATACAGAAGAGCTTGAATATCATGAACCTCTTGCAGCGAATGTGCAAAATCATGATGGTGAAATGTATCATTATGAGAATGAGAAAATGAATATTATGGTTACCCCCAATCATAAAATGTGGGTTTCAAATAAACAATATGAGTTTAATGGTCACAGAAGTCTAAGAAAAACTATTTGGAGTGACTGGCATAAAATTGAAGCAAAAGATTTAAATTTAAATGATTATTCTAGATTTAGAAGTCATGCAACTTGGATTGGAAATGATGATGTAAAATCAGTAAACGTAATTGGGCATGAGATTCCAATCGAGTTATATTTGGAATATCTTGGATATGTTATTAGCGAGGGTTGTATATTTGGTGATGATAAATATCATCATATAGTAGAAATTTGTCAAACAACTACAAAATATTATGATAAAATGAAAAAGTGTGCTGATGCATTTGGCGATTTTATTGGATTAAAATGTCATCATAATATTAACAAACGTTCTGAAAAAACAGATTCAAAAAGGCAAAATATTTGGAATGGTAGGTTCTATGATAAAAATTTATATGAATACTTTAAAAATGAATGTGGAGATTCTGAAGGAAACGTCAAATCTAGTAACAAACATATCCCTAGATGGATTTTAGATTTAAGTCCAAGACTGCTAACTGTTTTGCTTGATGCGTTGGTTGCTGGTGATGGATCTATTTATGACAATCCCAAAAAACAATCTAAACGATTTGCTTATTATACAACTTCAAAACAATTGGCTGATGATGTTTTTGAAATGATTTATAAATGCGGCTTTGTTCCAACATCATTTATTAGAAATGATGTAAAATATCTTGATAACAATCGGAGACAACCTTTATATACCATTTTATGGTCAACAAGCGAAAAAGGTAATTTTCCTCTGATTTATAAAACATCAAGAAATAGCCAAACTAAAGAAAAACATAATTTATTAAAAATTGAAGAATATAAAGGAAAAGTTTGGTGTTTCACAGTTCCTACTGGATTGTTTGTTACAAGACGTTGTGGAAAAACTACAGTTCAATCTAATAGCCAATATGACAAAGACTTTAAAATTATTACTCATGGTTCTGTAGATATTCAAAAAATCAGTTCTAATGTTGTTATTGACATCAATCCAGACTTAGAGCGATTGATGAAGGAAATTTATATTGCATTGATGGTTCCGCAGGTGATTATGGAGTCTGGAGACATCACATATGCTAACGGTGGTTTGAGTTTGGATGTTTTGCGTCAACGATATATGCAATTTCAAAACATGTTATCAAAATGGATTCGAACCAAAGTATTTGCTCCGATTTCACAAATGCATGATTTTTGGGAGGATATTGATGGTGAGCGAAGATTGATCATTCCCGATGTTGAATGGAATCATATGTCGTTATTTGATCTTGGAGATTATATTCAGTTTTTATCTAATTTAGCGGTTGGGGAACAAAAAATAGTATCTGAACATTCTTTATTTAGAAGTCTTGGATTAGATTATGAAAATGAGCAAAGAATGATTCGTCACGAAGCTATTATTGATGCGACAAGAGCTAAAGAGCAAGCCTCTTTGATGAACATGTCTTTGAGCGAACTTAGGTCTCTTGATGTTAATGATGAAATACCTGATATGCCTGATACTCCTCTTCCTGGCGAAACTCCGCAAGAAACTCCTGTTCCGGGCGAAGAAGAGGGTGGTGGTGGCCCACCAATGGGTGGTGGTGGTGGTTCACCAATGGGTGGTGGCAAATTGCCCCCACCTCCAAGCGCTCCCAAACCACCTCCTCCTTCGTCAAGCCCAAGCGGTGGTGGATCTCCCCCTTCAGAATAATAGGTGAAATAAAAATTTAATCTATTAATTTTGTTCAATTAGAAAAAATTAAAAATGAAAAAAGATAGTATAATAAAATCAAATTAATGTGGATACCTCAAATAAATGGTTGATTAAATGGATAACAACAGTATAAAAAAAGAAGCATTAGCTAAACGAGACAATCCCTTTGCTGGTTCTAAATCTTGGGATGGTATATTTTCTTATTTTGGAAAAAAAGGGCTTGAAAAAAAATCTGAAAGCTATAAAGAAGCTGTTCGGATAATGACTGAAATAGATGAAAATATTCGAGCTGCATTTAAACAACAGCAACAATTTGCTAAAATGGCTTATTGGGCAAATTTCAAAATGGATTTATCAAAGTTTGCTCATGCGGTGAATGACTTCTTCAATGCGCAGGTAATTATTTCAACATTATCCACTAGCGAGCTAACAAGGGGAAATTTAACAAAGCTTATGGCTAAGGTTCCTTATGAGGTTTATCAAAATAGTGGTTGGTTTGGAAAGCTAACAGCGGATAATGTTCCAGAACCGAACATTACTTATGTTGATGAAAATTTTGATGCTAATGAATTTGCTGATAAATTAAATGAAATAAATGAAGAGGGTCAGCTTAAGTGGATTGAATATGCTTCTAAATTAATGGAAAAAACTAAAAAAAATGAAACAGAAACGGCCGCAACGAGTGCGGTTCAAGATGTCGTTAAACAAACAGATGATCAACCAGAAGAATCAACTCCAGAAGAATCAGTTCCGGAAGTTACACCAAAAACAAGTCCGGCACCTTTGCCCAACACTGAAATAGAACAAAAGACAGCAGATTATGAATATTATGAAGAAATGGTAAAAATGGGTCTTTTTGGAAATCGTCATTATCAATCTTTAATGAGAGGTAAAAGTCTTAAAAAATCAATGAAAACAATTTTTGATTTAATGCAAACCACTTTAGATCAATCTGCTAATGCTTTAGATAATGTTAGTCATTCAATTAATGTTGGTGATCCAGATGAATATATAAAAGAAATAACTAAATTAGTTAAAAAATCTAATTATAGCATAACAAGAATTGCTCCCCTATGGAATGAACACTTTAAAGGTTTAGTTGAAGCAACAGACGAGCCTGAGCTTGGTGTGCCTTCTAAGCCTGAAACATCTGGAGAAACATCTGGTCAAGAAGAAGCATGGACATCTGGAAAAGAACCTCGATCAGAAGCCAGTAAAGAAGAATGGGACGCCTATGACGCCTATGTAGCACAAGAACCTAAAAAGGAATGGTGGGAAACTGAAGAACTATCTCCATCACATCCTAATGATCCCCAGAATTCTATAAGAGACAAAGATGACGTTTTATACGTGTGGAATCCTGATGAAAACACTTATACGTGGATGGGTAATTACAGTCCAGAAAAAATAAAAGAGACAGAAGAGATAGAAGAGTCTATGAAGCAATGGAGAGCGAGAGAGAACCAAGAGGCGGCGAAGCAATGGAGAGAGGGCCAAGAGGCAGAATTAGAAGAAGAAGAAAAAAGAAAACAAATTTCAACAGAAGCATATTGGGAAAATATGGATGACCCTTTGAGCTCATTAAGTTTCGCACGATGCACGCCCCAAAACCAGGTTAATAAATTAATAGAAAAAGGTAATTATAAAGCCATAGCAAATTATATTAAAAAATATGCTAACTCCATTGATGATATGGATTTGAAACTAAAACTTATAGCTATTGCGGAAGAAGCAGATGAATAATAGAATTTTAAGAGTTGCAGCTTTGGAAATTGCTAAAGATCCTGACAATGTTATCAAGGTTGCAACAATGCTTGGTAAAATCAAAAGATGGATTTCAAGCATGTTCAGTCCTGCTGTTAGAACGCAGATTCAAGAAATTGATAAAAAGCATATGGAATTAAAGCCTCTTATTGATATAGTTAATAGCAACATGCAAGAAATTGAAAGTAGTATTGAAAATGTTGATTTGACCTCATATGATCTTCAGGTAAATAGTTTGCTTACAAATATAACTGCTTTAAATAAAAAGCTTTTAGAAATGAAAGGTACAATTATTGAAACCAAAAAAGATATATCTAAAGATAAAACTCCTCCACCTAAAAAAGGATTTAGACCAGGAAAAGAAATTACAAAAGGTTCATTACATTCAGAATATATTGGTAAAAAATTAAAAGATATTGAATTGTATCCTGCAGATATATTATTTACATCTAAAGATTCATTTTATAATTCTTTAGCTTCAGATAAATTTGGAGGGTATGGAGCGGGCGGAGTTTCTTCATTAAAACGTGCAGGGTTTGATGATAATAAAATTAAACATATTTTAAAAGAAACAAAAGATAATGAAATATTTGATACAGTAATAAAAAAAGAATTAGATAATTTTGAAATAAAACGAATTTTTGAAAGACCAACCAATGACGCTTCAAAACAATTTAAATGTGTTTTGGTAGTTACTGGAGATTCTACATTTACAATTGATGTAGGAACCTTTATAGTTCATGTTATGTTTTTTATTGGTCTTTTATCGGTTCCTACTCCGATGAAAAAAGCAAAATCATTAAAAATAATTGCTGAAGAAATTCAATCAATCGAAGCTATGTCTTCTAAACCGGAATCTGAAAAAAAGATTGAAGATCCTGAAAATGTTGAGGAAAAAGAAGAAGAAATTGAAAAAATTGAGAATCCAGTAGAAAAGACTAAAGATGTTGAAGATATTGAAGATGTTGAAGATGTTGAAGATGTTGAAAAAAATTCTGAATTGGAGGCATAATGAAATTTTTAGATGAGTTTTGTAATCAAATAGTTGAAGCTAATATGAAAAAAGCTCAACAAATGTCTCCTGATCAAAAGCAACAACAAGAACAGCAAAATCAGGAACCACCTAATGCTGCTCCAAAAGCGCCTACTGTCGAGGCCCCAAAAGCGCCTGTTGCTCCTACCGTTGAGGCTCCAAAAGCGCCTGTTGCTCCTACTGCAATGAATCCTAATCCTCCTCCTACAGCAAACAATACAACTGAAACTGCTGCAAAGGAAATGGAAAAAGCCAACCCAAATAATGTTGTAACTCAAGCTTATCAAAAAAATGGAACGTTTTCTGAATTGGTAGGTAAGACTATAAATAATTCCTTTACTGAAAAAAGAAAGGCTTATAATCATTTTAATCAACAGCATATTAAAAAAGCAATTTTGAAAGAAATGGATGGGAAGCATTGCGTAGTAACTTTTGCTGGTATCAACGATATGTTTCCAACAAAAATGAATTCCAAATCATATGATGATTTAGCCTCAAGTGGAATGACTAATATTTTTGATATTGTAGATGATACAGTAAATAATTTTTCTATATCTATAACTACCGACGATGAAAAAAAAATAATTTCACATATGAAAGAATTGGCTACTGAATTAAACAAATTAGGATTTCAATGTGTTGTTTTATTAAAGGATGATATTTATGAAATGCAATTTTCATCAGATAAAAATATTGAAACTCAAAAAGTTCTTGATATTGTTTTAGAGAAAATTAGTGAGTTTGCTGAAAAATTCAATAATAGCATTTTTGATGCATCTGAATTAAATAAAGGTAATCTTAGAAATGTATCTAGGTTTGCACCATTGTATAAAATAATGGAGCTATAATGAGTAATAAACAAAAATTCTATGTCATGAAATTATCAGATGTTGGTTCCGTTATGTCTGGACAAATTACTGTCATGACGTCTAGTTTAGTTGATGTTGATGGTGTTATAAAAAAAGCAAATGAGTTGACTTTAGAAGGAGATTTTCCAGTTATTATTAAAGTAGATTCAAAATTAACAAATAAAATTTTGGATGAAAATATTTCAATAGACCCGTCAGCCATGAGTTTAAAAAATCCACATGATTTAGGGATAGAAGGAACAACAAGTAATGAAATTTATTATTCTATAACCAAATATTCTAAATCATCTATTTTATCAAAAATAGTTAAAAATAATCCTGATGAAGCTAAAGATATAATAAATTTATATAGCAAATTGGTAAATAAAGCAAAAACTTTAAATATTAAAAACGCAGAAGAAGCATCTTTGATGACTGCAATAAAAAAGAGTGGAGCAAAATATGCCCTCTAGATTTGTTGAAATAGTACCAGATTTATTATACAGAGGAGGAGCACCTGACCCTGATGAAATACCTATGCTTAAAAAAGAATGGGGAATTCAAAAAATTATTAGTTTAGATGAAGATAGTGGAAATAAAATAAAAGATGCTTGCAAAAAAAATGAAATAAAACATATTGTGATCCCAATTCATAGTGGCAAGCATGACCAAGCAATGAAACAAATAGATGATGTTGGTCCAGTAGATTTAATTGGAGATGATGTCACTTATGTTCATTGCAAATGGGGGAAAGATAGAACGGGAATGTTTGTTGCAAGATACAGAACTGATACTGATACTTCGGCAAAAGAAGCGGTTCAAGAAGCAACAGATTTGGGATTTGGTCTTGGTGTTGATGATGATAGTGTACAAGAATATTTAGACATTATAAACAATGGTGAGCAAGCTGGTGAACCAGTATCTTTAGAAGAGTATGAATCTATGATTGATAATAGTGAACATTGTAATAATTGCGGAATGAAAAAAAGAAATGGTAAATGTCCTAATTGTTCAAAAAACATGTTCGCTCTTAATTTTATTAATGAACACAAATCTGTAAAAGGAGACGCAGTGGATAGAAGCAAAAATGAACCTAACATAGATTCTATACCAATATCAGGCATGTGGTCAGTGCCAGAATCTTCACCAGAATCAATGGCTTACATGAAAAGCAATATGGTTCGTAGAGGAATCGTACAATCTTTGCATGATAAAATAATAGAAGCACAAGACGTGCAGCATATAACTAAACCTATTGGTGCTGGTGAAAAAAAGAAAGCACGAGAACTAATTAAAACATTACGTTCTTTATTAAATTTAATAAATATTTTAGTAGCTGAACCAGTTGAAAAAATGATTGATCTTTTTCAAAATACTCCAGGCATTGATTATAAAACAATGGAAGAATCCAAATCAGTTCAACATTTTAAATCATTTGGGTCAAATATGAAAAAAAACATATGGAGATTAGTTGGTTCTAGATTTATTGACATAATAGATGATTTAAAGCCTTCTAATCTTTCAGATGAAGAGGCAGAAAAATATAAAACATTATTTGATGCAAGCGTTGACCAACTTGGATTTTTTTCAACAGATACACAATTGGGACCAATGCAACAAACATTGAAGGATACTATTAGAGGGCTTGCTGATTTGACAATTGATTTAGGCAATTATATGGAAAAACATTTGAAAGATAAAAATTTTCAAGTAAATGCATTGAATGTTTTAATTGAAGTTCAAAAACAATGTGCAAAAATTAAATCTATTGTTCAAGATAGAATTGTAAGAAAAATTGCTAAAGATGTTATTGGTGAAGATTTTAGAGAAAATGATAGTAAAAAAGATGTTGTTTTAAAAGGCGAACGAGGATAATTATGGGTTTTATAAAATATAGTGAAGGTTCTGTTAGTGGCGTTATCGAGCCACGCAAAGAAGTTAGTGAAGAATACTTACAAAAAAAACTTGAAAAAGCAACTAATCCAGATGAAGATTGGATAGAAAAAGAAGCCTCTGAAGGAGAAGAGGCTCCTCCTTGGGCGAAGCAATAATACATAGATATACTATTATTTACCTATACACATGATATCTTTTAAGGAGAAATATGGTTCTATTAAAACTTGGTTCAGCAATTAATTTTTCTACACATGATATAAAGCCTACTGATGTTGCTATAAATGATGATTATGTTATTGAGCGTTTTAAAAAAGTTGCTTCACAATATAAAAGAATAGCTCCAAAAGCTAATGAGTTTTTATATTTTTCCGCTATTATGATGCATGCAGCGGAAAGATCTTTATATGATAATAAAAATCTTTTAAAAAAACATGCTGATGGGTCTAATGTAAAAGCTGAATGGATAATTGACAGTAGGGGCTCTTGGAAATGGAAATGTTCTGATACTAACATCAAACCTTATAAAAATAATAATGGAGATATTTTTCCTGAATCTGAATTAAAAATTGCTCATAAAAAATGGATTGGCAAGCCTTTATGTAAGGATCATCAGTCTAGCAGTGTTGAAGGAATGCGTGGACTTATTATAGATACTTATTATGATGAAAAAAATAAATGTATCATTGGTCTTTGTGCGTTGGATAAGGTTAGTTATGGTGATTTGGCGCGGAATGTTCAGACAGGAGTAGCAAATTCTGTTAGCATGGGCACTGCTGTTGGTAGATCGATTTGTACTGAATGTGGGAATATAGCAAAAACCGAAGCTGAATATTGTGATCATGTTAAAAATAGAATTGCATATGGTGAGATTAACGTTGATTTATCTCCTATTGAATTAAGTTTAGTTGTTAATGGGGCTGACCCGTTAGCGAGGGTCAGACAAATCATTGCTGCAACAAATAACATTGAATCTACATTAAAAAAGAGTGGCTCTTCAACTACAATTGAACAGTTATCTTCGATAAAAAGTGAGGTTTCTGATTTGCTCATGAGGATAGCATCAATTGAGCATGAAATTTTAGCAGAAAAAGATGACAATAATTTTGCATTAAGGGCAACGGCTGCACAAGAGGCAGTTACCGAAACCCGCCAAGGGTATCAAAATAGCTTGAATCTAATTAAAGGGAAGATGTCAAGCATAGAAGAGATGATAGGGAAAATTGCTAATAAATTTAATACGGAGGAGTTAATGTCCCAAAAACAATTAGATAAAAAAGGTTACTACCAAGGCACAGAAGAACCAACTCCTGGACAGCCAAAATACGATAAAGATCCAATGGCTGAGCAGGTTCGGAATAACGAAGATCGTCAACTTAAAAACGTTCCAGACGTTGGACCTGTTGATGGCATGTATCCTGGTGATTTAGAAAAGAAAAAAATGTTAGCTCGTGCCAAGCTTGAAGAAAGAAAAGCGCTTCGTGCAGAAGCCGTTTCTCAAGCTAAAGCTAACTTGGATAAGAATGCTTATATTCAAGGCACCACAGAACCAGGAAAAGGGGGCACAACTTACACTCCAGATCCATTGGGCCAAAAAGCTCAAAAAGAAGACAAGCAAATGTTTGTTAATCCTGCTACCATTAAACCTGATGGTATGATGGATGGTGATGAGAAGAAAAAGAAAGAAATTAACAGAGCTTCTCTAAAAGCATATTTTATTAAAGCTGCGACTCCTGATGGCAATGATGATACCCCTAATCATCGATGGGACGTTATGTCTAATAATAGAGTTGTTTTATCAGCAACGTTAAAAGAACTTACTGGTGGAAAACCCGCTTTGTTTGGTGCCGTTAGCTCAAAAGATTTTGGACGCGAACTTCTTAAATCGGTATATTCTTCAGGTGTTGTACATACAGCAAAAATGTTCAAAGCTGCACAAGACGACATGATGGCTCCTCCTCCTCCAACAGAAGATATTGAAGAAGCTGCACCTATGGGCGAACCACCTATGGATGAACCTATGGATATGGGCGAACCACCTATGGGTGAAGGTGACGAAAATGGACCAGCATTAAAGGTTACACCTAGTTCGGTTGCCGATCCTGTTGAAAAAGCTGAATTAGCTGGAGCGGCTCTTAAAGAAAACGCTGAAACAATTGCGGAGGTTCTTGGAAATTTAGCAGGCGAGTTTGAAGAGGGCTTATCTGTGTTAAAAGGTGAAGGAGAAGCTGCTGGTCCTGAAGTTGGTGCAGAAGGTGAAATTCCAATGCCTGCTGGGTTAGAAGGTGGAGCAGAACCAGAAGAAGTGGTTGCTTCTGCATTACGAAAACTTGAAAAAAATGCTTCAGCAGAAGATACAATTAAAGCACTTCAAAGTATGGAACCAGTTTTAAAAGCCAGTCTTATGACTTCTTTCAAAAACGCTTATGCTGAAATTAATGATGCAAAACGAGAAGTTGATATGGTTTTAAGCACTATCGATATTCCCGGTATTGAAACAGTTAATGCTGAATTCGTCTCATCTCTTGTAAAGGCAGCTATTGATGAAGCACAGGTTGTTGTCAAAAAAGCACACGAACTTCAAGGTGCATTTGTAAAATATGTGCGAGGAACTGAAGGGTTGGAGAGAAAAGCTGCAGCGATGCAAGGACTAAATAAAAGTGCTACAAAGAAAATGCCTGCTGATGAGAAAGCTGGAAAAGCAGTTGAAAAGGCAAGAACAAAAGCTGAACGAGCGGCTGAGGCAGCAAAAGCAGCAAGAGAAGATTATGCCACAGCTAGAGCAGCACTAAAAAGTGTAAAAGAAGATGAAAAGAATAAACAAGCAGGAAAGTCTGCCAAATCAGATAAAGATAAAGGAGGCACACCTAAAAATAAATGTGGACCAGGAGGAACAATGGGCAAACAAACAAAGAAAGCCGAATTTGATATGACTACTGCTGAAGGACGCAAAGGCTATCGTCGAAAGATTGCTTCCGATGCACTAAAAGTTAGTGAAATGCTTAACAAAGCTCATCCATCAGGGAGTGAAACATTAGGTCAACTTGATACAAAATCAAGCGAAGCCGTTGTTGAAGACCTTCCTGCTGTACATAGTAAAATGGAAGAGATTGCTAGAAAAGATGTTAAGGTTGCAAAGAATGCCAAGCAACTTGATGATCTTATTAAAGCTGGTCGAGTGAAGGTTGCTAATCTTGATAAGCTTGTAGCTAATGGCATGGACTCTGCTGCTGTTTCATATTGGAAACAATATTATGGGCAAGTTGATGGCGGTTCAGAATTCGCTTCTGGTTTAGTTGGTGATTATGAAAATAAAAAATCCGCTGCTGTTGATGAGGATGCAATCAAGGTCAAAATTGTACGTGCATACGAAATTGCTCACGAAATGCGAGAAGTTGGTTTAATTCCAAATAGTCGTGAAGCCGTAAAGAACGAAGTTGAGCGTGTTGCTAAGTGGAATGAAGAAGCATATGAAACAATGCGAAGAGTCATTGCTAATCATCGAAACAAAATGCAAAAAACCGCAAGTGATAATGGTGTTGGAAGCATTCAAAACGGTTTAATGATGGAAAGCAACATCACCACAGGTGAAGGCGACAGATCATTATATGAGCAAATCAATGATGCATTCTCTGGTCATACTTTCAAAAACAACTTCTAAGAAACAGTTTAGATTGTAAATAAAATAAGTCTCTTGAAAAAGAGACTTATTTTTTTAACTTTTTGACAATTATATAGCATTAACCTTGAATACCTTATAGGAGAGGAAACTTAAACGATGTTTAAATCAAAATATGGAAACGAATTAGCTTTTGTTATGGGCAACATTGTTGCTTCTTATGGCGGACAACTGGAGAAGAAAGCACAAATGGGGCTTTCTAAACCATACGGTGAAGAAGATACTGGTGGACCTATTCCTGCTTCAAATGCATTAAAGGATATTGATGATCCAACTATTCTTACTAATCCAAGTTTATATTTTGATGATCCGACCAAGCGTAATAACCCAGACACAAGCTCAGTTGGTGCAGAACCAGTTAAAGGAGAGCATACTGTTGGCTCCCCAAGTGGAGTTGTTGCCCCTCGCGGAGAAGAAGTTTTTATGGAAGAAATGAATAAGAGTTTGGACACAGAATCTGAATCTGAGCCTGAAGATTTAAATGAATATTTAGCAGAAAATTATAATGAAGATTTAGCTAATACTGATCTAGATCAATATTTAGCAGAAAATTTTGGAGATCCAGATTACAATGATACCGAGGTAGACGTAGAAAATTCTTTAGGAACAGCGGGTTCTGGTGAGCGGCCTAATTCTGGAAGTCCTGAACTTTCTCCATGGAACGAAGCCCCTCCATCAGAATGGACAAATCCTCCAAATACTGCAGCTTTAGTTCTTGATAGCATTCAAAAGATTGCAGCTTATTTAGGCGACAAAGGCGATATTAGAAGTGAACTAATTGCTGGCGAGCTTTTGCATTCATTTATTAATGAATTAAAAAAATAATGAAATATTTTCTGCCTAGATATAGTGCTTTTACTATTCAAAAAAAAGCACAAGAGTTGGTCGTTACGGAAGCTAAACCAAATTATGGGCAGACAACTATTATAAATCCTATACTATTAGAAAATCATTTAAACGCTCTTGAAGGTGTAGACATAGGACCAGACTCTACTAGAAGAAATAATTATAACAAATTTATTCGTTACTTAAAAGAACTTATACAAAAAAGAGATAATCCAGCAACTCAAGTAGCGATGAGTCCTCCATCAATTAAAGAGATATGGAGCATCTTAGCTGTTTCTGATGGTGTTTCTGGGGTTGAGCCGGATGTTGTAATTTCAATTTTAGAAAATGTGAAGCCTGGTTTTATAACAGGTGATCAGATACAAAAACTTAAAGATCTAAAACGCATATCGCCATAATTCTACGAATAGGTAAGTATAAATGTAAATGTTAGTTCATGCTGGCCATGGACAGCACACTAAGGAGATGTTATGAAACAACAAAATTCTGATGATATTAGTTCAGAAATGATTCGCATCATGGATAGCGATGAACATAAAAAACTATTTGGTTCTGCAAAACTGCAAAAAAATGCTAAAGCAAAAGAAAATAAAGAAGACAAAAAAGATAAAAATAGCAAAACTAAAAATAAAGACGAAGATGAAGATAAGTCTAAAACTTTTCCTTTTAATAAAAAAAATAAAAAAGGGAAAAAAATCAATACCGCTTCAGCTATTGTTGCTTCAGTAAAAATTGCCGAAATACTTGCTTCACAAGGATTTAATAAAAGTGAGCTTATTGCTACAAGACTTATTGAAAGTATTGCATTAGAAGAAAGAAAAAATCTTCGAAAACAAGCAGAAGAAATGCTTTCTACTGTTTCTGAAAACGAATTTATTGACGAAGGGAAAGCAGTTACCGTTGATGAGGATGAGGATGAGGATGAGGATGAGGATGAGAATGAAGGAAAAGCAGTTCCTGTAGATGATGATGAAGATGAAGATGATGACAATGAAGATGAAGGAAAAGCTTCTCCTGTTGATGATGAAACGGATGGAGGCGAAGGGTCTGTCGTTCCTTACTGATAATAATGTTATATAATTTCGTAAGGTAAATATGTTAAGATTAATTCAAATTGGTAATTCACTTGCCACAAGTTATCCTGTTGCGTCTATTGGGGATTTTATGCCCGGAATGGTTGGTCAATTGGCTCTTGAAGGAAACAATATCGTTTGTGGAGTTTCCGATGGAACAGCTCCTTTTGGAGTTATTGACAACACAAGAACAAAATCTTTTTACTCACAAGCTGTTGATGAAGAAGTTATCGCTCCAGCAACTGGTGTTCTTCAAGGAAACCAATATGTTTCCGTAATGAACATTACTGCAACTCTTGATAATCCAAACGTATTAGAACGAAGTTTTATCAGCAGAGATGTAAAGGTTTTATTAAATTCAAGAAACGGTGTTATTGTTTTTCCAACAGGAACAGTATTGAATGTTGATTTAGATGGTGATGGAATTCCGGATGCAATTAGAACCGTTGTAAGCTATACTTATCAGGTCCCAAATGTTCCTGGTGATGATGATACAATGGGCTCCAGTCGAGTTACTATTTGGTTTCAAAGAATGATTCTTGCAACAGATCAATATGAAGCAAGCCAAAGATATCCTCTAAATGCTCCATTGTTTGTATCCGAAGCGGGATATTTTACAACAAGACAACCAAGTGAAGATCATCCGACAATTGCTATAGTTACAGGTCCTCCAAATCCAAGAAACAACATGCTTGAAGCTCTGTGGTTATAATTTTATTATCCATTTACGGATAATAGATATAAAATCTTTAAACTTAATTTTGATGCAAATTTTTATATTAGTGATTTTTATCAATGATGTTTTTCAGTCCAGAATATAGTATTTCTGGACTGTTATCGGACAATCCAGACATGGAGCCATCATTCAATTCAACAACCATCCAATTTCCGTCAAGTTTTTGACCAACATCAATAACATAGAAGGTGCAATTCTTTCCAACTCTTTCAATGACTTCATTGAGAAATTCTTTTGGAACCTCATTGGGGTCAGGTTTCTCTGGCAGATCATCAATATAATTAGACCAGTAATATCCTCCGCTAATTACTTGTCCATGGCAAACAAAAAATCTATATTCTTTTGTTACTGGCATATTTCTAAAACCAATTAGATAATTTACCATAGGAACATATTCTCTAATATAAATATTTTGATAACCAATAAGTCCATCATTTTGCAAGTCTAGATATATCCTGATGGCGTCTTGTTTAGTTTCAGCATACATCATGGTGTCCCATTCAAATTTTTTTGAATTAGTTTCACCCTTTAATACAAATGGACCTTTTTCTGGTATCTGATCTAAATGATTCCATGTTTTAGGTGTCAACCCTTCAAGTTGATAAACATAATTTCCAAGGTCGGCAATGTATCTGTGTTCTGTAAATGAATTAATTAGTTTGCTGCCCAAATCATTTACATCAGCCTCTAGCTCCTTATAATAAGGTAAAGCGCTGTAGCGACAAATTACCAATTTACCAGGGGGTATTTTAGCTCTGTTTGGGACGCACTGGAAATATTTCTGTGCAATCTCAAATTCACCGGGATAATCATTGCCATCTCTAAATAGAATTATTGGGTCCATGATTATAGCTCCAAGATGTTGTTTGCTGCTTTTCTTTGGTATTCTTCAAGGTTTGCTGCTCCTACAAAAGAAAAAGAACTTTGAAGTCCTTCTTTAATGATCCTTAATAAATCATCAACTTCGCCAATGTAATTTACTTGTTTAATCCCACCTTCAATATATTTTACATGAGAATTTGAGGCTTCTTTTGTAACTACAGAGGCGTTTCCATAATATTCTTTTGTTGTTCCCGTGATAAACTTTCCATGAGATTGTTTGGTTCCAGCGAACAACTTTCCAATCATTACCATGTTAGCATAGATTAAACTTTTTGCAATGTCTGAAATCTCTCTAATTCCTCCATCAATACAAATAGCAATATCCCAATCTCCAGTTTTCTCTCGATAAGTTTTAGCGGCATGAAATGCGTGCACTCCAAATCCAGTACTTGGTAATGTGGTACAGGAAAAACCAAAAGAATTTCCTACTTTAATAATATCTGCTCCACAATCTTTTAGAAAAGAAATACCATCATTTGTTGATACATTTCCAGCCATTACTATAAAATCTGGATATTTATTTTTAATATGTTGAACAATTTTTTTAACTTTTATATGATGACCATGATTTACATCTACAATTACATTTTTAAATCCAATAGCTGCTAATTCATCAATTAATTTATAATCATCTTGTTGAACACCAATTGATGGAAAAAATAATTCATTTTTTGTATTTAATTTAACTGTTTTTAGAGTTTGGGTTCTATGTTCTGGGTTTTTGAAAAATCTATGATAACTACAAAAAGTATTATTTTCGCTTAAAGAAAACATCATTTCTGGTGTACAGATAGCATGCATATTTGCATTAATAACAGGAACAGCACTTTTAACTCCTTTGATGGTGGTTGAAATGTCAACTTCCGAACGCGAATTGATTTCGGAGTAACCTGGAACTAGCGTGATTGAGTCAAACGTAAACATGACACTTTATATATATTGTTTGATAGGAAAGTATCAGATTATAAAATTAGCCAAAAAACTTTCTTTGAATAAAAATAAACGAATGTTTTAGCATAAATACGAAGAGCCCAAATAGGAGAGCTTATGAAAAAAGATTTAGATTGGAACAGCGCTATTGTTGGCAACGAAGATTGGAAAGCCGCTTGCAATTCTGAGATTTTTACTAATTATGTTGGTATCGTATTAGCTAAAGAACAAC
>Ga0210003_1001802_pt1 | contig 18570 bp, 18 predicted proteins | sample LantaG_FD_182804 | JGI IMG/M metagenome (GOLD analysis project Ga0210003, IMG submission 182804) | Deep subsurface microbial communities from Baltic Sea to uncover new lineages of life (NeLLi) - Landsort_02402 metaG (SPAdes) (version 2) | ecosystem: Environmental > Aquatic > Marine > Oceanic >...
TGTCTTTGCACCTTGCGCCAATCCTACATATATGCCGCTGGGAATCGCATCGTTGTCAGCATTCATTAAAGCAACCGATACGCAATGTCACATGAATTCGATAGATCTTAATATAGCCACATGGAATTGGCTGATTGACCGGAACCAGGAGTATCAATCGTTTCGTGACTTTATGCAGGGCAAACAAGAGGATTTTTTTGACGAAAGACTGTACAGAGAGTATCGGCCTGCATGGGAGCAACTTACAGAAATTCATGACACATACATCCAGATGGCCCGCCTTTATCTGGAAGGAAACACCCTCAGCGACGAGTTTCAGAAGCTGCTGGATTATTACTCCGGGCTTATCCTGGCAAACGATCCGGAACTCATCGGTTTTTCGGTAATGTATCCCAGGCAAATATTACTTTCTCTGGCGATTGCCAAATTCCTGCATTCCGTATTATCCGTGCCGGGTCGCATTAAACCTGTGATTGTTATGGGCGGCGCCACGATCTCCGCATTGAACGGGCAGGAGATTCTCAATGCCTGTCCCTTTGTCGACGCCGTATTCGAAGGCGAAGGTGAAGGCGCACTTGGAATGCTTTGTACGGGCGGGAGCTTCTGCGATATTCCGGGACTGTCATATCGAGCAGCGGCAGGAATCCTGAAAAACAAAAAAACAGAAACAATCAGCCTGCAAAAAGTACTTCTGCCGGACTTTTCCGATCTGAATCTTTCAAGTTATTTTAATCCCGAACCGGTAGTTCCCGTCATTTTTTCCCGCGGGTGCAAGTGGCGAAAGTGCCGGTTTTGCGCACATAATTTCTCCTACAGCGGATACAGGATCCGAAACACGGCGCGCTTTGTCGATTACCTGTTAACACTGAACCAGCGGATCGGCGCCCGGCATTTCTACCTGGCCGACCAGTATGTCGATGCTCCTGATATGGAAGTTCTTGCGGAAGAGATTCTTAATAAGGGATTGAAAATCTATTTTCATATCATGGGCCGCCCGACGGATGATTATACTCCCGAAGTTCTTCAGAAACTCTTTACGGCCGGATGCCGGTGGATTAGCTGGGGAATAGAAAGCGGCTCACAACGATTACTCGATATATCCCTGAAGGGAACGTCGGTTGAAACAATTCGAAGAATTATCAGGGATTCACACCAGGCAGGTATTTCCAACCTGATGATGTTGATTTTCGGCCTTCCGACAGGTAGAGACGAGGATTTCGACGCCACTATGGACCTTCTGGATGATCTTGTCGATTCGGTGGATGCGGTGACAACAAGCAGCTTCCAGCTTTTTGACAAAACGGCATTTGCTTCCCAGTCCAAAACTTTCGGTCTGGAAATTACGGGACGTGAGATACTCTTTTCGAGCGAGTATGGAACCGTCCACTCGAATCGATTGAACTACCGGGAAAAAGAAAAAGATGGAACATCCCGGCCGCCCAGAGGACCATTGGAAATCGACAAGCTGGAACGCCGGAGCCGCTGGAATAAACAATATTCGACCTTTCAACCTCTTGCCTGCGAGCACTATCTCTTGTATGCGTCGCATTCGAATTATTAGAACAGGATTCGATGTGGCCCCATTTATTCCCTGCTTTTTCTCTTGGTTCTCACACCGCCTTTGCTATAATTGTTATGATCAGTGGAAAAATTGCTCAATAGTCAATGTTGCATGAAGATCCAATTGGAAATGTTGTTATGATTACAAAGCTAAGCGTATCGAACTTCAAATCGGTTCGTCAGTTGGATATCGAGTGTAAGAAAGTGAATCTCTTCATAGGGGAGCCCAACACAGGCAAGTCCAACATACTGGAGGCCCTGGCTCTGCTGTCTTGGTGTGGCCAGTCGGGACAAGAACCTCTTAGTGATTATGTTCGCTTCGAGTTGATGCAATACCTATTCTACGATGGATTGGTTGCTGATCAATCCGTAGAAATCAGGATTTCAACGAAGGAAATTGATCCCACGGGTATCAGAATCACACTCACGGGGGATTCCTATGATATCTACCCTTGGGAGGGTAACACACCTATCAGAAAGGTCAAAGAAAATGGACAATCCAAAGTGTCCACAACATTCGGCCAGACCAGAAACATCAAGTTTTTCCGCTTCAAGAATATTGCGAAATACCCTCGAAAAGAACCGGGCAGCTTACAACCACCGAATGGAAGAAACCTCTTTTCAGTTGTCTCCGGTTCAGAGACTCTCCGAGATATTATGGTGGAGTTCTATCGCAAGTATGGACTCAAAGTAGTCATGAGGCAGCAGGAAGGAGCCTTTGAGCTTCAGAAAGAAGTCAATGGCTTGGTCTTCAATTATCCATATACACTGACCTCAGATACACTCCGTCGGATCATCTTCTACACGGTGGCCATCGCCTCGAACAAAGACTCGGTGCTGGTCTTTGAGGAGCCGGAATCCAATGCCTTTCCGTACTATACCAAGTACCTCGGGGAGCGGATCGCCCTGGACCAGACCAACCAGTTTTTCATTGCCACACATAATCCATACCTACTCTCGGCCATTATCGAAAAGTCTCGCAAGGAGGATGTCCAGATCTTCATCACCTACTTCAAGGACTTCCAGACGCGGGTCAAGCCCTTGATGCCAGACCAGGTCGCGGAGTTGATGGAGGCAGATCCCTTTTTCAACATGGATCATTTCACTGAGGAGGGGTAATGAAGATCCTGGTTGAGTGCAATGCCGACGAAACAGTCCTCAGAAATATAGGAGTCCCGAAAAAGCAGTTATTTCATTTCGGAGGCAAGGACAAGTTAATCAACCGTCTGAGAAATCTGCCTGGAGCTGTCGGTGTTGTGGACGAAGATCCCGCCAGCATTCAGCACCCCGATCTGAAAGTAAGCTATAGGCAGACAGAATCTGCTGAAGGACTTCGCCTTTTGTCTCGCCAGGGCATTGGCGGTCAAATACTTGTCATGATCTGTCCTAAGCTGGAGGACTGGCTCATTGAAAGAGCCAAATCATCAGGAATTCGACCGAAGGATTATGGCCTCCCCTGCGACCCGGACCAGCTACATAGTATTCCCCGATATGAACAGAAGGAAGGTTTTCGCCGATTCCTCGCGGAACTGAAAGAGCGAGACAGCGGAATGCATCTCCTGCGTCAGTGGATTCTTGAGGCAGAATCTCGGTTCAAATGAACGTTTATTGACCTGCTACGAATTCCGGAGACATACCTATTTCAGTCGATTGCCACGCTGGATCACGTGATGCGGGACACCCGGCACTATAACTCTTGCCAAATGAGCCATAACGTAATAATAACAACTCTGCGCTGAAAATGCGATAATAAATATGTATTTCGTCCCCAGATATCCCCCGTCCATATTTAATCCATTTAATCCCGTGTTGGATATTGGAGAGAATGATCAAAAAGAGACCGTTTGGGCAGTTCCCGTTCGCCCTTACTCATTGGAAGCGGGTTCACAACTAATGCTCTTGACGTATACCAAGAATCCTTGATCTTAAAGAAAGGCTTCTTACTATTTAAGTATTCATCATCATCTACGTCATTTGGATTCTTCCCATCAAGAGAGTATAGTACGCCTGGATTAGTGGGCAAAATGTAGTTTGGCCGAGACATGAATACAATGTACCAATCGTACTTCTCGGCACGCAAACAACCTACTCGTTTAAAATCCCTCGAAATGTTGATTAATTCATCATCATCAACAATTATACCTCTTGAGGGTCCTTCCTTTTCAGTTGATGAGTCATACAATTTTACTCTTCGGCCACGGAACATGTCAAGGTGGACTCTTTCATATTCCGGATGGGCTTGAGCAAGCTTAACGAACTTAGTATAGACTATGATCTTTTCGGGACTAAGAGCAGGTAGAGTATAGACGTATCCGAGCACGCTCCTAATCACGTGATGACCTATTAAGTGGAAGAACAAGAAACCTATCAATAGCAAAATTATCACAGCAGGGCTGAACATCCGTTTCAGCCATCGTTTATAATTCCTGCAATGCATATGTTGATCCCCTTACAAATATACATGATATACTGCATTGTCACAGCTACGCTGACTGTGAGCAGAAATTCTAATCTGGTAATCTGGGGGCAATCTGGTACATCATACCTATTTCTTCTTGTTCTTTGGCTTTCGGCCGGGTGGTTTTTTGCTTAAGAATCGGTCGAGCCTGTTCTCGATTCGTTTAAGGAACGCCAAGCTGCGCAAGGGCAGTTCGAGATATACGGTCATTGCTCTTGTTCCCCAGTTTATGTTAGTAAGTCACTGAACACCTTTTCGCATTTTCACTAATATGTAATATACCAGATAGGGGCACTCAACATCAAGTGCAAATCGTGATTTTAGACCTGCCAGACACATCTTAGAGCCTTACGGTGTTAATGGCAGTCAGTCGGGATTGCCATTGTGCTCCAGTGGTAAATCTGGTATTTTCGTGTTTCGTAGAATTTTTTTAGACAGGATAACAGGATATACTTGATAATTTATAAAATCTTTTTTTCAATCTTGTAAATCCTGTCTCAAATACAGGATACCCGTGGAAGTTAAAGAAGAAAAATTCCGAATCAGAACTTATGAGTGTGGGTTTGACGGGAGAATTAAGATATTCTCACTGATGCAGTACCTGCAGGAAATCGCGGCTCTTCACGCCGAACAGCTCGGCCTCGGATTCGACAGTCTCAGCGAAATGAACGGTTACTGGGTGCTGTCGAATATCAGGATAGAAATCAGCCGGCTGCCGGGGCGGGATGATGAAGTCACTCTGAAGACGTGGCCGAGCGGGTACAGCCGCACAACAGCTACGAGGGAATTTGTCGGTAAGGACCAAAATGGTTCCGAGCTGTTCCGTGCCGGCAGCGATTGGATGGTATTGAACAAAGAAACGAACCGGCTGAAGAACCTGTTTAAACTCGATTTGAATTTACCCAAAACCGGAGTCAAAGCCCTGCCGGACGAAGTTAAAAGACTGGAGCCGAACGGTGATTATCGCGAAGCTGACGTGGTGCATGTGCCATCCAGTTCAATCGATTTGAACGGGCATGTGAATAACACCGAATACGTGCGATGGGGTATCGACGCATTGAGAAGAGCGTTCAAAATCAACAATAACATCCGCTGCGTGCAGGCTACATATTTGTCGGAAGTTTTCGAGGGCGATGAGTTGGATCTGCTGGTTAGTTCCGGGGCCGGCGGAAAGTTCAGCGTTCTCGGAAGAAAATCAGGCACCGATACCAACGTGTTTTTAATGGAAGTTTCTTGCTGAGAAGCCAGATTGGCGGGAAAACTTATTCGTGCCGGAGCGATTCGATCGGGTCCATATTGGCGGCTCGATAGGCCGGATACATACCAAAGATCACCCCGACCGCTGCGCTAATACCAAAGGCCAGGATCAGGGACAGTCCCGTAATGACGGTGGGCATATGGCCGAAATGAGTCACCAGAAACGGTATAAGAGAACCCAGGATAATTCCCAGAATGCCCCCGATGAATGTCAACATAAGCGTTTCCGAGAGGAACTGAACGATTATATCGCGTTTCGTGGCACCGAGGGCACGTCGGATGCCGATCTCCCGCGTTCGCTCGCTAACGGTAGCCAGCATAATATTCATAATTCCTATGCCGCCGACCAGGAGCGAAATCGCGGCGATCGAGCCGAGCACGATACTGAAAATCCGCTGCGTTCGTTTCGCCTGGTACAGCAGTTCAAGCGGCGCAACTATGCGGTAATCCTTCTTATCCTTGTGAAGACGCGTCAGCAGAGTATCCAGAATATCGCGCATGGGTAACACCTGATCAGTTGATTTGACCTTCACTGTAATCTTTTGCAGTTGTACTCTTTCTATACTCTGGCTGCCCCCGCTAAAGCTGGCGCTCAACTCGGTAAATCGGGACTTGGCGGTTGACAAAGGCAAATATACACTACCGGTGGCCCCACTGTCGGAACCCCTTGCCGCTGCCATAGCACTTGCCGAACCATTCTGACTACCCCCATCCGACGGTGTCCCGGCTACACCTACAACCCGGTAGCAATTGCCCCTTATCCTGATGTCCTTGCCGAGCGGTTCGTCGAATCCGAACAGACCGCTCACGAGCTGCTCATCGACCACGCATACACTCTGCTGCTGATGCAGATCGATACTGCTCAAAAACCGCCCATGAACCACGTGAACCGGCGAAACCACTGTGTACCACGGAATGGTACCCACGATTTTGATAGCCACCTTACGAATGCCGTATCGTGCTTCCTGGTCGATTTCGCGGATGGGTACAACAACCTCGACGTCCGGCAGGCTGTTGCGAATTGATTCGGCGTCCTTATAGGTCAGACCGTAACTCCGCATTCGCCGCCCCGTGTCGCTGGTGTCGGCTCGCTCTTCGGGCGGCTCAACCGTCTCGACAATCAGATTTCTGCTCCCGAGCCGCGCTATTAGCTTCTGTGCTTCCTGGCTGGCTCCTTCGCCTATAGCAAGCATGGCGATCACCGAGCATACTCCGAAGACTATGCCGAGCATCGTTAGCGCAGACCGCAACCGGTGCATCCAAAGGCTCTTGATGCCTAACTTTACTGTTCTTTTAGCACCTGATAAACGCATAGTGACTAACTCTTATTGTACTCCTGCCGTTCTATTTGCCCATCGAAAAGTCGTATAACTCTCCCGGCCTTTGCGGCGATGCTGTCATCGTGTGTGACTATGATAAGGGTCTTGCCCTGTTGATGGAGATCGACGAGGATTTTTAATATCTCGGCGCCGCTTTCCGAGTCAAGATTGCCTGTCGGTTCATCAGCTAAAATGATAAGCGGATCATTTGCCAGCGCCCTGGCAATTGCCACTCGCTGCTGCTGACCGCCGCTCAATTCTGAGGGCCGGTGCTCGAATCTTTCGCCCAGGCCTACCATTTCGGCCAGTTCCTTCGCACGTACGGCACTTTCGCGTTCCGAGCAGCCCTGGTAGTACATCGGGACCTCTATATTCTCGATTACATTGAGCTGGTTAATCAGATTGAATGACTGAAACACAAAACCAATCCGGGCACCACGTATCAAGGATAGCTGGTCATCCTCGAGTTCCGAGACATTCTGGTCTCCGAGAAAGTAGTCGCCGCTTGTGGGATGGTCCAGGCAGCCAATCATGTTAAGCAGTGTCGATTTGCCAGACCCGCTCGGACCCATGATCGCTACGTACTCACCCTGCTCGATGCTCAAATCCAGGTTACGCAGAACGCGCAGTTCAAGCGAACCAAGCTGATACACCTTACATAAATTCTCAATAGCAACTATAGCCATACGCACAAAAAACCAAAACAAACTCCAATTTCAGCCAGGCCGCACGTTATTTCTCTGAGCCTTGCTAAGTTTTCGCCTCTTCTACCTGTTCTTTCGCCGGTTCTGACTCAGTATTCGCCTGTTCTTTCGCCGGGACTGATTCAGTTTCCGCCTGTTCTTCTGTTTTCTCCGGCTCCGTCCATTTGGGTGGATTCAGCAGCACCTTCTCGCCCTCAGCCAAACCACTCTTAATCTCAACGAAATTATCGTTGAACAATCCTGTTTCAACCTCGCGCTTTTGGGCGGGGCTTCCGGCAACATAGCAAATCTTCTTGTCCTCAACTGTGACGACGGATTGTATCGGCACGTAAAGAACATCGTGCAGCTCATCGATCATCACCGTGACCTTCCCGGTCATACCGGTCTTGAGAGAATCGTGTGTTCCGTCGATGCCCACGTCCGTTGCGTAAACTTTGAGGTCCGGATTCAGAAAGTCTTCCTGGTCGGCCAACGGCGCCTTTTTCAGCACCCTGCCTGTAAAGGTCTTATCCGAAAATGCCTGGACCGTTATAACGGCCGGCTGGTTCGGCTCAATCCTGTCGATCCAGGTCTCGTGAATCTTGACCTCGACCTTCATTTCGGACGCATCGGGTATTGTTATGATCTTAGTGCCTTGATATATTTCCGCTCCCTGCTCGATTTTTGTCCTTACATACCGTTGCGTGCTCGACCAGTAGACTACCTGGCCCACCGCAGTTGCCCGAATCATGCAAGCTTCAATCTGCTTGTGCAGTTTATTCAGACGCTGCCCCTGCACATCGAACGTTGACTTTGCGCTCGTAAGCTTTGCCTTGGCCTGAGCCAGTTGTGCACGCGCACGTGCATTAGTTCTGTCCAATTCCCGCTGGGCCTCTTTATAGTCACTCAGTAACTGCTCACTCTGCTTTGCAAACTCATAAAGCTCAAACAGTGTCAAAGCAATCCTGGCCTTTTCCTCTTCAATCTCAATGCGTTGCTTGTCAAGCCTGTCTTTCCTTAGCTCGGTTTCCGCTACATACTGTTTCGCGTAGAGTTTTTCGGTCCATTCGAGGGTATAAGCTGCTTTCTCCAGGTTCGATTCCGCCAGTCTGATATTGCCCTTTAGTTCCCGCAGCTTCTGCGAAGCCTCGCCGCCTAAACTGTTAGGGTCCTCGAGGAGCAATGCAGTATTGATACTTGAATTCGGGTCCGCGCCCGCATCCGCATCCGCAACCACCTTTTGCGCAACAGTTTTCCCGAGATACTTCTGAAGGTCCATCAAGGTAAACTTCACCTTCAACTCGGCAGCGGTAATATCACTTTCATTTTGCTTTCTCTGAATAAAAAACGATTCATTCGCATCGGCATTGGCTGCCTCGGCGCTGGTCAACTGGATTTCCCTTTGTGACAACTGTTCTTCCAATTCCGAAGAATCCAACTCAACCAGAACCTTGCCGTCATTTACATCTTCAGCAGTTATCATTGTGCCTTCAGGAACGATGTTGACTATAGACACCCTGCCTTCCACTTCGGACTTAATGTCCTCCGCTTTGACTGCCTTGATGCTGCCGCTTTCGGTCACGCTGATAGCTAATTCACCGCGTTTTACCGCAAACAGGCCTGCGCCTTGCTCCGAATTGTCAGAGCCGCTGCCCTTTTGGCGCAGGAGGCCGAACACACCTATGGCGACAACCACAGCCACGCAAATCAGTATCAGAAGAATCCGCCTCGCGGCCCTCGATTTGCGGGCTCCATGGTTACTTTGTTCTCTAACGTTTATTTGCTTCATGCTATTATCTCTCTCAATTGCAACTTCTAACTATTGCTCAATTGCTCGCGTGTTCTCTCCGGGTTCAACGGAAGATTCTCCGGAATCAGATTCTTCCGCGGGGCTGCTCTGCTCCCACATTCCGTCCGGCCTGACCTGCAAAATGCCTACATCCCGGAAGAAGCTCAATTTGGCGATTGCATGGTCCACTAAAGCGGCCGTAACATTGTTTTGCGCTCCCAGGAGAGCATCTTGGGACTCCAGCAAATCTCGAGTAGTCGCCCGTCCCGCCTGCAGCAAAAACGTGGTGCTCTCAACGCGAGTTTCGGACAGGTCCAGACTGTTTTTCTGGGTTCCGTATTGTTCCGCGTACTCCTGCAGTTGACGATAGGCCCTGCGGACATCCAACTCGACGTCATCTACATCACCCTGAAATTCCCGCCGACGTTGTTCTAATGCGATCAGCGATTCCCGATAAGCGTTACGTTCGGCTTTTCGGTCCAAAGGCAAATCCGCATCGAGACCGAGCATGTACGTGCCGTTATTGAATTGCAGCCTTTGAAACTCCGTCTCCGGAGTGGAATTTACGCCGGCGCTGCCGATAAGGTTTAGCTCCACGCCGAGATTGTCGGCGGCCACGACAACCTTGCGCTCCGAGTCCTGAACCGTATCGGCGCTGTTCGCTAAATCCAGACGTTGAGCCAATGCCGTTTCAATCGCCGCATCCAAATCATAATCGGACTTAACGACACCCTTCGCTTCCAACACCTTCAACTCGTTCTGGTCCAGCTCAATTTCGGCACGGGTCGGCAAAGACAGCATAATCTTGAATTCATCAAGCAGTTGCTCGTATTTCTGTCGAGTCTGCACTAAGCTGACCTGTGCCTTGAGTTCGCCTTCTCTTGCCTGGTCAACCTCAAAGGGGGGCTTGCGACCCGCTTCCGCCTCCATTTCCAGACGCTCCCTCGACGCAACTCTGCTGTTGTAGTCGTTCTCGGCATTGGTGACCGTGTCTCTTCGTTGAAGTACACGGTAGTAGGCGTCCACGATCGAAACCACAAATGTCTGACGATAGCGGTTGAACGAGCGTATCTGGTACAGGGCGTTTCGCTCGGCCTGTGTCAGGTTCTCCTGAGCGACCGTGCGCCCACTGCCGCGCAGCAGCGGCTGGGTTACGCTGGCGCTGAGAACCGAGCCCAGTGACGTCCGCGGATCGCCGGTTAGAAACCGCGTCCAGTCGATTGCGATGCTCGTACTGATTCGCGCTCCGTCGGCCAGCATCTGGTCAAAACCTGTTCGCACGCCGGAGCTGACATCTTCATCCGCACTGTCTCTGACGTAACTGGCGTCAACTGTCCCAAACCATTGTCGTACAAATCGATGCCGCACAAGTGTCAAATCCAGCGCTCTCAGGTAAAGCTGTTCCTTCTGGCGCTGGTAATCCCTGTTATGCGCGGTCGCTATGGCGATTGCCTCTGCCAGGCTGATAACACCTGAAACAGGCACGCTATTTTCGATCTGGATATCATCAGGCGATAGAGGAACATTACTATCGTCGATTATGTAATTGGACTTATGGCCAAAACCGTCGTTCCATTTGCTGTCGATAACCTGATAGACTTCTTCGTCGGCCTCGGCTTTATACTGCTCAGAGCTGCACGCGCCGACTATACCGAACACGACGGCGGCGGCGAAGATCCAACAAATCAAAGTCACAAGCCGAAATCTACAAAACATAAAACTTTTCTCACTCCTTCTGACATCGCTCTATACCTGATAGTCCACACTCACACGCCTGTCCGATGAACGGCACTAATCAAAATACAGGCTACATGAGTAGCTTTCGGAGCAGTTCAAAAACGCTCGCATCCCCTCCCTTTCGGTCTCGCAGACCACGAAACCCCGAAACGATTGGCAATTTGCTGCCTGACCAAAGCTGGATACTCAACTTGGTTATGCTATCGGTGTTCCATAAATTAAGACGCACCATTCGACACTATGTTACCATAAATTTCCCAAATTTTGGCGAAAATCTCGTATTTCCGGGATAATGTGCTGGAAATGTAACCCACAATCTGTTGCTTTGACTACAAGAATCCGGCATATTGGCGTCAAAGAAAGGCCCACAGGGCACTAAAATTACGGCTCCGGATACTGAGGCGAGGCTGACAGGCAAAATCTCAGGTAATCCTGAACATCATTGTTAGACATTCAATAAATCAGGGCTTTGCGCTTGCAGCAATATCGCCAAAAAATCTCATAACGCATAAGTTGTATGGGAAATTTTATTGCAATCCGGGTTAACTGATTGTAAACTCAAAGCTGTCCAAAATTGGCGGCGTAGCCAAGAGGCCCAAGGCGACGGTTTGCAAAACCGTTATTCGCCGGTTCGAATCCGGCCGCCGCCTGTTGTTTTTTCCCATGTCAGACGTTGACAACTGATTGCTTTCATTTCCTAAAACTAACAATTCTAAAGACTTACAGCTTTCAGCGGATTCTCGCCTTCTTTCTTGCTCAATGCCAACGAAAGACGACCTGTCACATTCAAAGTCAGCATTTTTTGTAAGTTTTTTGTAAGCTGGTTTGTAAGCGCTTCTGTCAGTTTTCACAGCCAAATCGTCTGTACCTGTCTTCAAGGCCACTGCCTTGTTTTCGCCAATTTTGGCGCCGTCCAGGCCCGGCAGTGCAGGTAATGAGTTAATAGCCGCTCTTTCATCATACAAGCCGATATGGGTGTAAGTATCCATCGTCAGACTTATGGTGCTATGCCGGAGCAAAGATTGTGCAACCTTGGGCGAAACTCCGCTTTGGTGGAGAATACTTGCGAAACTGTGTCTCAAGGAATGAAAATCAGCATACCGGCCAGCAGCATCCACATATTCAATCCCGGCGTCTTCAAGGTCAATTTTGAACATATCAGCAGCCTTGTTCGACTTGAATCCGGGGAACAGCTTCTCATCTTCTTTCGGTTCTTGCTCGGACTTCCAACTTGCCAACTCAAAGCAAATGTCGCCACGTAGCGGTAAAAGGTCTTCCCTGCGGTGCTTGCTGTAGGCTGCTAAGACTGTGACGGAGAGTGCAGGCCCGCAGAGATTGAATGACTGCCACGTTAGGGATGCCAGCTCGTTTGCTCGAAAGCCGGTATTCGCAGCAAGTTTGTAGAGTATCACACGCTCTTTAGCCGTTAGATTGTGGTGCTTCGTACCTTGTGCTGTTGTCTCAAGCAGTTTCGTCAGTTCATTGATCGTCAATGCTCTCCGGGGGTGGCGAATATCAGTTTTGGGATTTTGTCCTTGAAGGTAAGCTAATGTATTCTCTGAGGTCCTATGGTCTGCAACCATCCAATTTAGAAACTGTTTCGCCGCTCCCAAATAGAAGTTGCTGCTTCTGATACTCAAACCGCCCCGCCTGCGTTCGGCCAGATACCTTTGCACTCTTGAAGCGGATATATCACTGAGAAACACAAAACCACAGTTGACAATAACGGCCCTGGTTCGGTTATGAACCAAATGGGCCTGCTTCTCGGTGCTGCCCTTATCCATAAGGGTTTGTTTGAAGTCTCTCAAATGCTCCAGCAGCGGTCTCTTTCGATGCTCCTTGAATCTATCGATAATGCCGATCTGCGCCTGCTCCGCTTCACGCTCCAGCTTGGCCGCTAATTGAGCAGTTGCGGTCTTATCCTTGAAGCCCTTAATCCGTTTCCGCGTCCCATCAGCCGCCTTAAAATCCACGTACCAAAATTTCGACTGCTTTCGGATTCTCTTGCCGTCCTTGCCTTTTGCCGTATATCGCTGCTTAAAAATCGAAGCCATAATTTCAGTCACCTCATTTCTTTCGCTTTTTCTGGACCAACTCAAGTCCAAGGTATTCACATAATACATCGAGCGTCTTGGTGCTGCAACTGCCCGTACCGCTTCCCGTTGCAATCCGGCACAGAACCGCCTGGTCAATGCCGGTCGCTTTCGATATCTGGTAGCGGCTTTGCCCGGAATCCTCAATTGCTTTTGCCAACTGTTTCATAATCATAACCTCAATATAACGCTACTTGATATAATGTCAAGGATGAAATCCAGAGAAATCTTAACTTTTTTTAACCATGTATCTTTTTCATTGAACAGCACACTCTCTATAATTTCTTTTTAGTTCCTGAAAATCTTTGCAATATCTTACAAACTCTTGAAATATCATAAGACTTCTTATGACCTCTTGTTACCTCTTGTTATACCCTGCATTGGAATCATTGGTTATGGCTCGGATCTGTTTTAACACGGCTTTTTTCTTTCGATCAAATTCCGTCGTTGTGAGCTTTTTCCTTTTCGAGCCTGAAAGATTGACAACATAAGTGTAAGTGGAAGCTAAACCAGTTCTGCCTTTTTCAACAAGCATCAAAACACCCTCAGACAAAAGTAGGTTCAAAATCAATCGTCCTTGTTTCTGCCCCTTGCCTATAATCTTGCCTGCATCTTCCTGAGACATGAAGAAGCGGTTGTCTTGCCTTATCTGTTGCAATTCGTAGCAGGTATGAGCAATTAGTTGCGTTCTTCGGCAATCCAGATGCTCTACTTCCGGCCTGGGTTTATCATATTGCCTTGCCCGCTCTATGGCTAATGCAAGATGGTCTATCTTGGGGAATTTCACCCGCCTATTTTCCCAAACATCAATGAACTGTGCCCATATCTCAATGTATGACAAAGCCTCTCCATCATCATCGACAAGTAATCCATTACAAAGGTCATACCACTGACGAACATATAAGTCTAATTGCTCTGCTGTAATCCTCTCAGCATTTACAACACCCTGCAAGTGCTGACAGAGTATGAATACCGCCCTATTGCCGACAAAGTCCGAACCTTCAAACAGATCATATTCAGCCTTTGCTTTTTCAAGGGCTCTTGTGATTATATGCTCGTTTTCCTGTGCCATACCCTACCCGTTGCCCTCGTGGCCTGAGATCGTCGATTCTAACGGCTCTGGGTCGCTCTGAGGCGCTACTTGCAGAACTCTGGAGCGCGGACGATACGGATATAAAGGGCAGCCCAAATCAGAACACAGGTGGACTTCTTTGATTTGATACCCGCAACACTCGATGCAAAAACTATGCGTTGCCGCTTTGCGACTCCGGCCAGCCACTGAGCGGTCATACAATGCGCGATAGAGCATCGGGATTTGCGTACGTCTGGCTTCGATTTGATTTTGCCGCTCAGTACTCATGTTGACCTCCCTGAATAAGATCAACATATCGGCGCAACCGCCGCTCAAATAACTCCCAGCCGATTTGACTCAATCCTGGTCCTACCGGCAATTCCAGGCAGAATAATAACTCTCCGAGTTCATATTTGAGATTTTTGCTTGACGTGAGCACGCCGTTTCTGTATGTTTCACATTGCTGTTCGCTGGTTTGGGCTGTCGTTGGCGCGGCAGCCCGTTGTTTTTTTCTCAGCATTTCTCGGTCTCCTTTCTCGCCTTAAATTCCTGCTGGTCAGGGCAGTTCATTTCTATCCACTGCTCGATGTCCTGCCTTCGCCAGCGTATTGATCCTGCGATGTTCACAGTTTCTGGCAAGCGTCCTGCTGACCGATAACGCCAAACACTTCTGACCGAAGTTGAAAGCATCGCCGCCAGCGATTTCGCTGTAAGCAACTGTGTGTTTTGGCATGTCACTGTCTTGTTCATTTCGTGTAACTCCAATAATAGTAGTTGTCAATTGTTCGATACCCAAAGTATTGAACTAATGGTATTTTCGGGTCTGCTCGGTGGAGAAAATTCGGGAGCGAATATTTTCCGCGCAAGAAATTTGTAGATAGAAGCACAAATCCTGAAAATGACAAAAGTTGACACGTGAAAATATTTCGTGTCAGGCAGGATTTTCTTTATGCGGTAAAAACTATGGGGAGTTATTACCGTGTGTTTTGTCTATTGAGGGTGATCGCGACACCACCGTAGGACTGAGTTGTTGAGATACTCAACTTCGATACCTTCATCTCCACAGAAGTCGTCTTTCGAAACTTTTGCTTCCGAGGCGCGCTTCCAGTCGGTATTGTATTTTCGGCGCTTTACTGCTTCCGCCTCCTCTACTTTGTGCCGTCCTGGTTTCTTCTTCCCCGGCTTTTTGCCAGGCTCAGCCTTCACTAACTTCAATTCACCCTTTTCAATTTTTGCACTTATATCTGCGGCGTGATATCTAAATTGGTCGATACATCGCTTCATCGAAATCCTAAGCCGGATGTATTTCCTTTCTTCTTTTTCTTTATCTGAGCCCATTGCAAAAATTGGGCGGTGCAGTTGGTCGAACACCTGTGCCTGACGCAAAACTTGGTTGTATTCTTCTTGCAGTGACTTAACTTCATCCGTTTCGCCATATGGTGCCCACAGATTTAGTATGTTTCCCGCATGTTGCTCAAATAATTTCGTGAAGCCTCCCGAAAGCAACGATGGTCCGAACACATCCGTCAACTTTCCTAACTCAAGTAGGCATCGTTCTATAAGTTGGCTCTCACAAGATTCAACCATAAGGTCAATATTTTATCACATAGCAGTTCTAATGGCAAAGATTTGCAATGTTTTTCCTTGCTTGTCTTCCTCTAAATGGGTATATTGACAGGAGCGAGTAACAACTTGATCCGACACGGAAGTTTCGCACTCCTATCGAGATCGCTAAGTTCGTAGTATGCAACCGTTTGAAAGGGCAAGAACAATGACAAGAAAATCGAACATTCTGGGTACTATGGCTTTATTTGTTGTGGCATTAATATCAGGTTGTGCTTCACCGCCCAAAGGCAGTCTGTTAGTGAGTAATACAAGCGATCTTCCCCCTATACAGGCACAATATTCACATCAATTGTCACAAATTAAGATAGGGATGAATCTTCAAGAGTTCCGTCAAGTCTTTCCGGAAGCACATATCTTAGCTCAAGATGGAAATTCTACCACTTATGAGTTGGTCGGCACTCAAAGCTACGTATCACGGGGTGATATTTTTTGGCAAAATTTTTGGTGGGGATTCGGCAGCCCTAAAGCTCGAACGATCACAAAATCCATATACTTTTATTTTTTTGATGATGAATTAGTAAAATGGAGTAATCCAAAAGAAGTGAGCCACGAACCAATTACTAAAGAATCTGACGAGCAAAAGAAATAGCCTATTCGAGAAGCCGCTATCGAAATCGCTAAATTCGTACTCTCAAGACGTTCAAGAATCAGTGTGTACTTTGTGGAGGCAAAAATGAATAAAACATGTTTAAGAGCATTGATATTACTCTTGCTTGCATTGTTTTTGTCTGGCTGCTTCGCCAGCAACATGGTTGAGTTATCTCCCGATACATATATGATTAGGGTTGAGGATCACGCTGGAATATTTGCATTTAACCGAGGGAAGCTAAAGTCAAGCGCTATACAACAGGCAAATGATTTTGCAGCATCAAAAGGTAAAGTAGCAATACCTGTCGCTATGGATTTTCATCCAGTTGGTGTTCTTGGGGACTGGGCGTCTGTCGAATACCAATTTAGGGTTGTTTCGAAAGACGATCCTGAAGCGAAAAGAACTTCATTAACACCGAGAGCTGACATAGTAATCGAAAAGAATAGCGAGATTTCTGTTGATATAAAATCAAAAGACCAAACCGAAAAAACTAAAGATGTATATACGGAATTGATCAAATTAGATGATCTCAGGACGAAGGGAATCATTACCGAAGAAGAATTTGAAGCTCAAAAGAAAAAGCTCCTGAGCGGACAATGAACACATAACAAGTCGTAGGATTAATTAGGGATTTATTTTGCCCCTTTTTATGGATACGGAAAATTCACCCGCGCCTGATCCTCCTCGCGCGCACGCGCGTGGGCGCACGTAAAAGTGTCCAAAAATTAAGACTGACTCCCTGGCTCGGGTGAAAAAACGGGTGGCGACATTCCCTGTGGTGCAGCGAAAATCTCAGGTTTTCACTACCAATCTTGGCTTCATTGAATCACCTGGTTTTCGTTCATCCTTCATCTGGTTACTCAGAATGGTCTGGCCGCGACTGTCCTGAAAAACAATCAATGTCTTTGGAGTCCGCTGCTCATTATCTCGCTCAAACATACCTAAATAGCGGCACAGCTTGTCCAGTGCCGCAATTTTACTGTGCAGCTTAAATTTGATGCACCCGTCCTTATCTTCACTCACCTCGGCAATGACCGCTCGCTGGGCCTTACTCAAATTTGACCAGTCCGTCAGGCTGATTTTGCCCTTTGTTAGTGAATCCATATCGAGATATTGTGTTAGATCAGAAAAGCCTATTGACGCCAATTCGCGGATAATGTCTTGAGCCTGGACGTTACATTTTAGAGCCAGCTCATCCTGTTTTTTCTCGATAGCTTTTGCAATGTGACTTTTTGTGACCAGCCGCCGGGCGTAATCGTAGGACAGTCCGGCCTTTTTGGCAGCGACTTTGATATCCCCGGAATAGCTGTGGATGAACTTATGCTGCTTTATTGTAAACCCAGATTTTTTCTTTGTCGTCGCCATTTACTTTCTCTCCGTGGAGTGCGTTTCGATAAGTGCCTTGATAGCCGCTTTGATATGCTCCGGCAGCTCCGGCCAAACAGCTACTATTTCAGCTAAGTCTGGAGGCAGTTCTCCATCTTGATTTGTGGCTGCTTTTTGGCTCTTTTTCGATTTCGTTTGTAAGCTGGTTTGTAAGCACTGTTTTGGTGGAGTTGTAAGTTCTTTTATTGTCTGGCCTTGTGAATTTGCAGCGACGGTTTGCAAAACCGTTATTCGCCGGTTCGAATCCGGCCGCCGCCTGTTATTTCTTCAGGTTTCAAGTGAGAGTTTGCAGATTTTTACAATAAATACCTGCCCAATTAGCAGCTTTTCAGCCTCTTTTTAGATTTTGTCCCGATCGTCGCGATGATAAGAAAAATGAATAACGAATCCTCGCATATCGCGAAAAAAAGGGTTTTAACAGGCTGAAAACTAATCCGGCATAGAATCAAAAGCTTTTGTGCTGCGATTCTTTGTTTCTATGAACACTGGCTCATCGCCAATCGTATTGTTAATTATAGGACGGAACCTGATCAGGCCGAGCTTAGTTCTCTCCCTCTACTCCGCTCGGCCTGCTTTTTTCGCGCATAACATCATCGAACCTGTTTTGCCTGCTTAGACTTAACAGATCCGGCAAGCCACTTTTATCAAGATATCGTTATTAAAGCCCGCCTTTCCAGGCATATCTCCGGCGACATTTGAGCGTTATAAACGACTTTTTATTTACTCCCCTCAATGACAAAAACAGAAAAAACACGTTACATTCAGCATCGAAGGTGGCACTTAACTATAGTATTACTGAATTTCCCAGGGATGGAAGCAATATGGTATTGATATGTGGGCGACTATATGAGAGTGCTGAAATTCGTTTGGAAATGCTTGTGTCGATTGTGGCTATATGAAGGAAATTCAACCGGTATTGATTCACACAAGTGGGAAAGCAAAATTGAGACTTACAGACGTTTGTCGAGCAGACGTTATTAATCTTGTTCTAAAAAGCTATA
>Ga0210003_1001804_pt1 | contig 18556 bp, 17 predicted proteins | sample LantaG_FD_182804 | JGI IMG/M metagenome (GOLD analysis project Ga0210003, IMG submission 182804) | Deep subsurface microbial communities from Baltic Sea to uncover new lineages of life (NeLLi) - Landsort_02402 metaG (SPAdes) (version 2) | ecosystem: Environmental > Aquatic > Marine > Oceanic >...
CGACTGGGGCGGTGAATGCAGGGCCGATATCCACATGCGCATAACCGACCTGCCTCCGGGAAGATATGAGTTGACCAGCTACCACAACCACTGGGAACCCTGCACCAAGGAAACCCGAAACTGCCTGGATTGCACCTCTAATATGCCGCCTATGACGGCTGTCTATGCCACGTCTCTTCCAGTAGCCGGCTTGCCGGGGTGCGGAGTAGTCTGGAGTGGAACCGGCACAGGTGTCACATCGCTTGTCGAAGCATATAACATTGATGTAACGAGCGTCCTTAACGATGCGGACGTTGCAACTTCAATCATAGAGTTTGAGACGGACGGCAGCGACGTGCTGGTCGTTTACGAAGGCGGCGATAACACGTATCCAGACCCGGCCAGGCCGGACCGGGAAGGACACAAAGGAATTCTGAACGCCTTTGAAATCAGGAAAATTAACTAAGGCGGTGAAGACAATTTAGTTTGAATGGGGGGCACAAGCTATGCCGAAAGATTGGTTCTGTGAAATCCTTCGACGAACCAGGGGGTTCCATGGCCGATTCAAGCTCGACTTCACCGAGAACTATCTGAACAACCTCAGCATCGACAGACTAAGGCACATCCTTCTCGCGGCATTGATAAACACCAGACCAAAATGCTGACACCCCCCCTGCTTGCATCCCGACCCGTCGGGGCTGTCATCCTGAGCGCAGCGAAGTCGAAGGACCTGGCCCACGAACATTATTAACCCCACAAAACACCCCCACCCATATTTAGCCCCCAAATTTATTTGGGGGTCACCTTTTTACCGTCACACCGTGACGGCCGTATATAGCCCCGTCCTCTGGGCGGGGGCGCCCACGTCAGGATCGCTCAATCTTCCCCCCCACGACGTCTCCCCACGGTTCCTTTCTCCCGCAAAATCAGCCGCTAATGCCGGCAAAATCTCCTCTCGACGATAAAAGAGCATCATTACGCCATTTTTTTGCTTGCATGTTAATGGAACAATATAGTACACTAACTCTACGTTGCGGTGGTATGTGAAATACCAAGCGTGTTTCTACGAGAACATCGAAAGGAGTACTAATGGCGCAAAAAAAACTTGATAAGGAGCTAAGACGAAAGGTTTCCGACTCTCGCACACTAATTGAACAGGTTATGAAGGCTGACGGCAATGAAGCCGAAACCAGAAGAAGGGTCGAGCGCATATTTGAACTGCTCATGGGATACAATGCCTTTGACCACCTCAGCCGTGAAAGGGCTGTGAAGGGCGCAGGCGAGACCGAACACGTTGATTTTGCGGTCCAACTTACGCCTGGGACCGATATTAAACCGATTATGTTGGTCGAATTGAAACGCGTTGGTGTTGATCTCGCTCTGAAGCATCTCAAACAGGTTACTTCGTATGCTATCGACTCAGGTTGTGAATGGGTACTCCTCACTAACGGTCGCGACTGGCGCTTGTACCACGTTCAGTTTGGACAACCTCCCAAAACAAAACTTATCGAACACTGGAACTTACTTACCGATGACATCACAGAATTGGCGGCTATGTTTGAGTTGATCAGTTACAAGCAGGTTAAAAGAGGCAGCCTGAAAAAAGTTTGGGAAAAAGCTTCTGTTCTCTCACCGGATACCCTTCTTGCGGCATTGGCAACCCAAGACTCCGTTAGAGTCCTTCGCCGCGTTCTCAAAAAACACACCGGTGTTTCGGTTGCCCCGGAAGACCTGCTAAAGGGAATTGGCAAACTTCTTAATGAAACTTCTGCTGTTGCACTATCTAAAATAAAGATGGAGTTTTTAGAGAACACAAACCGCCACAGAAAATCGGCGAACCGCCCCCCTGATAACCCGACTGAAAAACACGCTATCGCAGGTACTGAGACAATTACAAACGACACACCACCGCAATAATAAACCTTTCGCACGGGATGAATTGGCAAAAACAGCAAACGCCCTCAGGCGACTATTTGCCCATAAATACCAAGCTTTCCCACTTCACAAAACGCTGCGCCTAAAACCTCACCAAGTTCTACATATTTTGACCCTGATCGCGATAACATTCATCCGTGCGTCCAAGCTTTCAAGTCAGGCAACATGGGCCATTGCCAAATGACCCGGCGGGCAAAGGCCGGATGCTTTCGCAGAAGTTTACTTCGAGAAAAACGCCGAGCCGAGCACGCCTGCTGACTCAAACCACTTCCCAACCAAATCCGCAAACACCTGTCTTAATCTGTGGTTCAAAAAATCTGTTTCCGTCATCTGTCCTCAGTCTTCAATCCTTTCCTTCTTCGTGTCCTTCGCGCTCTTCGTGGTTCAAACATATCCGTTTTATCTATTAACTTCTTCTTTCTCTTCGTGGCAAACAGCATCCTTTTCTTTTCCTTTCCGCCTTGGCGCCTTCGCGGGAAACAATATCTGCCATTTTGCCTTTTGCATTTTGATTTTCACTGCCGCCTTATGAGCGCCGTTTTCTCCGCCAGCCCTCCTTAGCCACAACATTTTCATTTTTAATCTGTCGATTTGCTTTTTGCGGTTTAATTTTTGATTTTGAGCGCCGCCTCCGCCGCTGGCGGAGCAAGCGCGCACAAACGTATTCACATTTCTTCAAAAATCCCCAAAAACCGCATGTTTTTCTCATTATTTCTCATTTTTTCTCACATTTGATGCCGCCGTCAAAAGTCCAAATTCCAAGCCCCGACCGTGAGGGAGGGGATAAAAACAAGCATTTTGCTCATCGTTTTACACTTTTGACGCAGGCGTCAAGTTTGTGGAAAGATAGAATAGCTTGAAGTATCAATCAAAACCGAACGCACTTCTTCGAAAACCCCCGCAACTACCAAAAATCCCTTACCCATTCTGCCACAAGCGCTTAGGCCATCTAACCCAGCCAAAAGCCCCGAATTTTCAACAATATGCGATAGGTCCACACCTATTATAGAAGGGCGCCATTTTTCTAAGCCCCTAGAAACGAGGATCGAGACTATGACAACAATCGCAAACATCGAAGATCGGAGTTTATCCCGACTCGTCGGGGATCTCCTCTTGTTTCGAGCCTTCTCATTTTCGTGCTTCGAATTTGTTTCGGATTTAGATATTCGGATTTCGTGCTTCCTCTCAATTTATGCAAAACAAACCCAATTTGCTGCACACCCAAATGAACGTAACTACTGCACTAACAACGGCTTATCAAAATATCAGACCATCCAGACACCTGAAAAACAAACCCAATTTCAACCCCACCGCCCCCGAACCGCCCAGCCGACTATAAAAATGCAAAACAAACCCAATTCCCCAAACGCCAAGATGAACCTAAGCCCCTATTGCAAAAAGGATTATGAAAAAATGAGCGTTCGCGAGCCGCGAAAAAACAAACCCAATCAAACCCAATTGGCGACCGAGGCGGAAATCCGCCCCCGCCGTACCACTGGCGGACTCTAAAGTCAGGATTGGAGTTTATTGAGTTCTTCGCGGCACATGTTTTTCTGGCCCGGGTCTGTGAGCCTGTTCAGTGCGGACTGGAGGTGTTTTATAGCGAGTTGGGGTTTGTCGAGGTATCGCGAGTAGATGATTCCGAGCATTAGTTGCACCTGCTCGACGTATCCGTAGGTTCGGTAGTGGGCGAGGAATTGTTCGTATGCGTTGGCGGCCTGCTCGTGCAGGCTCTCGCTGGCAAGCTGGTTTGCGATGTCGAGCAGATATTGCTGCGGGGGGATTTGCGTATTGTCGATTTCAATGAGTTGCAAATACAAGTGTGCAGCGGCGGAAAGATTCCGCTGGGTGATTCGTTGTGCGATTTCGGTTCGCAAGCGGTTGATTTCCTGCAGGGTTTGTTGGTCGAAGTGCGACTCGACCTGTTTAGCCTTTACGCTTTTTGTTGAGCGTCCGGTGTATGGGTCGTATCCGGTGGCGATTGTGTCTCGATAGCGTCTTCTTCGATTCCACTGCTTAATCATTGTCCAAAGGTCGAAGCCGCTTGTTGTGAGAAGCCCGGTTGAGACCAGAATGATTATTGCACCTGCTCCGAAGAGGTAGCCGGCGAGGTGGGCGTCATAGGCGACGGCGTCAAATGAGAATTTTGGTTCGATGATGTTGTCCCAGACGATGAGCTTGAAGAGGATGAAGTATAGTGCGGAGATTTCGAGTGTTCCGATGAAGAAGAACCAGTAGAGTACAGTGATGACGGTTTGTGGGAAGAGTATGAGGTATGCTCCGGTTATTGCGGCGACGGCACCGCTTGCCCCGAGGACGGGATTTGCGTGGAGCAAGGCGTGTCCTATTCCGGCGAAGACAGCTCCTCCGAGATAAAGGCACAGATAGCTGAGATTCCCGAGCTTTGCGTTTACGTTGTTACCGAAAAGATACAGGAAGTACATGTTTCCAAAGATGTGCAGTAGTCCGCCGTGGAGGAATGCGTATGTTAGGAACTGCCAGATTCTTGGCTGGTCGGGGTGGAGCATGAACTGTTCTGCACCGATTCTGAGAAATCTTACGGCGCCGGGTACGCCAGGGACGCGGTGCTGTCCGATATATGTCAGGAAGAAAATGACGATGTTGGCTACAATCAGGGCGTAGTTTGCGTATGGTGTTCGCTCTGGGCGGATGCTTGTACGAATGGGTAACAGCATTTCATAATCCGGTTAAGAGATATCGATATTGTTAGTGAAAACAGAGGCATATTCTAATATTGAGTGCGTTGGCGGACAAGCGCAAAAAAGGAGGACGGCACAGGCCGTCCCGCTCTTTCTGAGATTTTCTCCCCACGAGAAAACATCAATCAGCAGCAAATTATACCAGCCGGTTTCCTCCCCAGCAAGTATTTTTGGTTCATCCGGATAATGCGTAGGTTGAGTTGTGCAAATTGAAGATTCTGAGTTTAAGGTATTCGTCGTCCCGGTAGCCGTAGGTGTTACGTTGCAGGATTCCGATTCCGTTCCCCAATCTGCTGCTAATCCGATAATATACCACTTGCGGCACCAAACAGAACGCCCAGGTTCCTGATGATGAAGAAGACCATCACGCAAGCCACGACAAAATATATCACCCTCGGCAGCCACGTGGCGAACTCGGTAAACAGAAAATCCGCCGTCTCCCCGTTATTTTCCGCCAGTTTCCTCGTCATGTCGTCGAGTTTGCCCGTCTCTTCGCCCACCCGCCAGATATCCAGAAACTCCCCCGGCAGCTTCGCAGAAAACCCTTCAGAAATTACATTTCCCGCTTTTGCACTGGCTGCACCGCCAGCCAGAAGCTTCGCCACTGCGGTGTTGCCCATAGCCTCTGCCGAGACTTGAGCGGCATTGGTGGCGGGCACAGCCGCTTTGCAGAGCATGTGAAAAACCCAGCAGTACCGGCTGAGAGACAGCCGATATGTAGCCTTACCCAGAACAGGTATTTTCAGCACCACCCTGTCCAGGAGCGCCCGAAGATGGCCTCGCTTGGGCGTAAAGTGCACAATAACAAATATCACCATCGCCGGTATGTAAAACATAAGCAGTATTGCCAAAACCGAGGAAATATAATCATTGACGACCCAGTCGCCCAGAAAGAAGGTCGGCAGCGGTGCCAGCAGTGCCGTTGCATGAATCAGCAATATCGGGAGCATACTGCCGGAGAGTATTTTTTTAAAGATACGCTGACGGAATTCGTGCCATTTCGCCAGCAGTGCTAACGACTCGGGTAGATTGCCCGAAGTTTCTGCAGCCTTGATAACCATCACATCGAGGGGGTCAAAGACGTTCGGTTTTTTAACCATGGTCTCGGCCAGCGTATCGCCTCTGCCGACTCCTTCAGCGATGTCGATAAAGGCCCTCTTGAGCGACGTATCCAGGCCGGACGAGATCGTATTGATAGAACGAACCATCGGCACACCGGCCTCCAGCATCGTCGATAGATTATGATATGCAAGAGCTATTCTGCTCGCCACAGCCACTTCCTCGCATTGTAAAGTCCAAACCAACCAATTCGCCCAACCACCGCCTCAAACTAACAAAATCAATTATACCAAATCGGTTCAAAGTCAGCAAGATAATCGAGCATATCAACGCGTCGAGCTGCAAAACGAGTACCAATTGGTGCCGATAGAAGTCTGGGTGCGGCCTTGCTCGGCATGGGGGCTTTCGGTTTTTGAGGTGGCCGGCTGACTTGTTTTGCTATAATATATCCTGCGATATGGACAGTCGTCGGCTTATTGTTTTGTATAAGTCTTTAAGGTAAACCATGGTTGGTGAGCAAAAAGATTCCACATCCAGCGAGGCACTGCCAAAGCCTGTAAGGCCCGCATTGGTGGTCTCCAGGCGTTTGCTGGACGACTATTCGACATATATTGAGCACCTTCTTGTTGGCCTGTCGGCAGAATCGGTTCGCGCATGCTTAATATGCAGTGCATGTTCCCGCGCGGAGTCCATCTGCCCGCCGACAGTTGAGTTAATAAGATATCCGATTCTTGACCTGCCACTGATGGGACACTACAATAAAAAGCTACTGTTCGAGCGTCTCGATAAATTCAAACCCACGGTGTTTCACTGCCTGTGTCAGAGCAAAGCATGGTTGACGCGGCAACTGACGCGACATTTTGGTGTCCCTTATGTATTAACGGTCAATTCACTTCAGAAGCGGCGTTGGCAGCTATCACTATCACCACGCCGGTGTGCCGAGATTGTTGTACCAAGCAGCCATCTCGCCGTTGCGGTCAGGGGATATTATCCGCGATTTGCCGAGCGAATCGAACAGATAAACATCGGTACCTTCACCGCCGACACTTCTGAGTGCTTTGATAAGCGGGGTCGTCTGGCAAGCATAGTGATGGCCCATCCTCTCGATTATGCGGGGGAGTTCGAAAAACTGTTGGGGGCAGTCAGGCATCTTGTGATTGACGGCTATGAATTCATGTTCGTCATAACAGGCTCAGGCAGACAGGAAAGAGAGCTTCGCAAACTGGTAAACGGTCTCGGACTAACCGATGTAGTGCTCATCGTCCCTAAATTATTGGAATGGCGGTCCATTCTGGCGGCGGGTGACATCTTCATAAAGCATCAGCCCAGCGAGTCATTCGACCCTGTTCTGCTGGAGGCGATGGCCGTAGGCGCAGCCGTGGTATGCAGCAAGGGCGGGGTTGACGACCTGGTCGTTGACGGAAAGACGGGCATCCTGTTCGAGCCGGACGACGAACTGAGCATTTACAACAGCCTGCAGAAACTGCTGAACGGGCGTGAGTATGCGCGACAGCTTGCTGCTAACGCGCAGCAGTATTTGAGAGAGAACCACTCTGTCAGTGCCATGGTCGCCAACACTTTGCGGATATACCGCCAGGTGCAGCAGTGGTATAAGTCCAGGGTATAGCTGTTGTTACGATGATGACTGGTTTGTGATAAAGGCAAGAAATGCGGGAGTAAAAAAAAATAGTGAATACTTGACGGTTCGTTGGCGACTTTATTTATAGACCATGGAATCGAATGTGTATAATTTTGGGAGGTATTGTGATGGCGGAAAATGAAATAGTGCTGTTACGGCGTTTTGTTGAGAAGGGCGATGCCGAAGCTTTTTCTGAAATCGTTCACAGACATGCAGGCCTTGTTTATGGTGCCTGCCTGCGAATCCTCAACGACAGAACCAGCGCGGCAGATGCTGTTCAGGACACGTTTATGCAGTTGCTGCGTGACGCGGCAAAAGTGACCGAGTCTGTTCCATGCTGGCTTCACCGTGTGGCGACACGAAAGTCGGTAGACCTCATTCGCAGGGATTCGCGGAGAAGGCGCCGTGAAGCGAGGTATGCAGCAGGGAAAATGATCGACTCGCCGCAGTGGGAGGATGTATCCGTTCATATTGACGAAGCCCTGGATGAGCTTGACAGCGAAACACGCGAGATTCTCATAAGGCACTTCTTCGAAGGTCGCACAACAAAAGATATTGCAGCCGACAACGCGATATCCCAGCCCACGGCCTCGCGCCGAATAGACTCCGGTGTAACACGGCTTCGCACGAAACTCCATAATCGCGGTATCCTGACTGCTGTTGGTGCGCTGAGTTCTCTGCTGGTGGGCAATGCGGTAGAAGCAGCCCCGGCGGTGGTAATGAAGGAATTGGGCAAGATAGCCCTGGCAGGTGCAAAGGCTGCGGCGGCGTCGAGCGTTGCGGGGGCCTCAACAGCGGTATCGGTTGCGGCAAAAGCAACAACCGGTGTTGCAGTGACAACCGTAAAGGCAAAGCTTGTCACCGTTGCCGCCGTGGCACTGGCAGGTGTTGGTGGTGTCGTCACTTACAAACATGTTGCGGGCACTACTGCTGGGCCACCCACGCACAGCCCTGTCGTAACCGCCACCGCGCCGCGCCGCGAAACAGTCAATTCCCCACATGTTACGGCACGCGGCCGAACGGTGCCAAGCGTATACCGAACACCGTCGCAGCCCGACGAAGCCGATATGGCAGGTAATGGAACACAGCCCCGCAGCACAGCCGCACCGAATGTTGCGAACTCAGAAGATACGAAAGTTGTCCCGGGTGGTGGTTATGGGATGGTGGCGGGCAGCCGCGGCGGAACGAGGGCCTCGGGCGGCTTCGGCGGTGGGTACGGAGGATACTACGGCCGAAAAGCGACGACGCCAAAGGAAGAACCCAACACACCCGACAGCAACTCAGAGGGTAAAATAATGGTTATGCCACGAGCAAAATGACTTTCAGATTTCCGGGTGGTGGCTGGGAAAGGCCGTGAAGTTGACCTGAGGAACCTGAGAGCCAAACAGAACAAGGCAAAAAAAGAGCATTAGTACACAGTTTTCAGCAGTGCCGGCGCTGCGCCACTAACATAGGGATATTAGCGTGATAAACAATCTGTGCCGTTTTGGCTGGTATTAACTGAGCAGGCCGTAGTCTTCAAGGCCTTTTTCGAGGCGTGCCTTTTTGTCTTCTTCCAGCGGCAGCATCGGCAGACGCATTTCCTCGGAGCACATTTCAAGTATCGCCATCGCCGCTTTGATTGGAATTGGGTTTGTCGCGAGGCTCAGAAGATTTTTGCTGAGCGAAAAGAGCTTATTGTGCCACTGGCGGGCTTGGATAAGATCGCCCTGTAGTATCAAATCGGTCATTGCCTTGACATCGGCGGGTACGATGTTTGCGACAACACTGACGACTCCTTTGCCGCCCACCGATGCGATAGGCAGGGTAAGCGAATCGTCACCGGAAAGAATTGTCAGGTCACATCCTAATGCGATTTCGCTGACATGGTCCAGCTTGCCGGTGGCATCTTTCACGGCAACGATATTCTCAATTTCTGCCAGGCGTATTATAGTATCGGCCGTCATGCCCGCGGCGCATCGGCCGGGTATGTCATACAGCACCACCGGCAAATCGACTTCCTCGGCGATTGCCCTGAAGTGCTGATAGAAGCCTTCCTGTGTCGGCTTGTTGTAATACGGATCGACCTGGAGAGTTGCGTCGGCACCGACCTTCTTCGAAAAGGTCGCAAGTTCGATAGCCTCTGCGGTGCTGTTCGAGCCGGCCCCGGCAATTACCGGGACATGGCCGCCAACGGCCTTAACCACTCTCTCAATGACCTTCTTATGCTCTTCGTGGCTCAGCGTAGGGCATTCGCCGGTTGTTCCCACCGGGACTATCCCGTCTATGCCGTTTTCCAATTGAAAGTCGATTAACTCGTCCAGGGTTCTAAAATCAATTTCGCCATCCTGAAACGGCGTCACCAATGCCACGAAAGCGCCTGTAAACATTGCCGGTCCTCCTTGTCTTGTGTGACTTCAGCCGTCTTATTGAAAAGTTGCGTTACTGAATTTATCTATCAATTCGATCATTTGCGTCGTCGCCTCTCTCATCCCGACCAGTACCGCTCGTGCCACTATGCTGTGGCCTATATTAAATTCACAAAGTCCTTCAATTTGGGCGACAGGGGCGATGTTGCGGTACGTCAAACCATGGCCGGCGTGAACGATAAGCTTATTAGCCATCGCTATATCCCTGCCTCGCCTCAACTCGGCAAGCCTTCTTTTAACAGCGGTGCGGCTCGTGGCGTTGGCGTACATCCCGGTGTGCAGTTCGACCGCGTTACAGCCGGTATCGGCTGATGCAACTATCTGCTTTGTATCCGGCACGATAAACGTACTGACCAGTATCCCTTTTTTGTGCATTCTTTTGACAACCTCAGCGAGGCGTTTCTTTTGACCTGCGCAGTCCAGGCCACCCTCGGTTGTTAATTCCTGTCGCTTTTCGGGAACAAGAGTTACCTGGTCGGGTCGTATTTTCTCGGCGATTTTCACTATCGGCTCAGCCATGGACATTTCGAGATTGAGTTTGCCGGCCACGGTTTGCCTGAGCACCTGGACATCGCGGTCGCAAATGTGGCGTCTGTCCTGCCGCAGATGTACCGTTATTCCGTTTGCGCCGGCCAACTCGCACTGCACCGCCGCCCATGCGGGGTCAGGTTCATCCGTCTGCCGTGCCTGGCGAATCGTTGCTACATGATCGATATTGACATTGAGTACTGCCATTTGCTTATCCTGAAAAGACCCACTGCATTATAACTTTCGCAGAAGGTCAATCAATCAAAATATTTCTGCAAATCCACCCGGAAACTTAATCGCAAACAACAGCTTTCTGGTCAACGCTCCAAAACCGTCCCGAAGGCGACGTCAATGTTCTTGCCGAATCCGGGTTTACCGTTTAATATATTCGGCGACCGGGTTCCGTTGGCTCCGGGTGAGCTATTTTGTGACGACGCGATATCGTCGGGTGAAGTCATGCCTCGGTAATCGCATCTCACGGGCGGCAATGATATGAAACTGAATTGGGCAAACAGAATTACAATACTGCGAATGTTCCTGATAGTTCCCTTCGTAATCTGCATGCTCAAGACCAACGATGGTGAGCTTGGTCGGCCTGTGCGCGACGCCGCAAGATACGGTGCTTTTTTGGTCTTTATGATTATGGCACTGAGTGACGCCTTCGATGGTTGGCTGGCACGGAGTAAAGACCAGGTTACTCACCTCGGCGCCTTTCTTGATCCTGTTGCGGACAAATTGCTCATCACCTGTGCCTGCCTTCTTCTGGTATCTCACCGTGGCAAAGTAGAGGGGTTTGACCTGCCTGTCACGGTGGTTGTCCTTATAATTGGAAAGGACCTGTTTCTATTGATAGGTTTTGCAATTGTCTATCTGATTACATCGAAGGTTCGCATAGTTCCGGCGTCTGCCGGCAAAATCGCTACGGCATTGCAGTTGTCAATGGTAGCAGCGATTCTGGCGGCACCGGAAATCTCCAGCTTTTTCGACGGGTGGATTTGGGTGCTGCGGGTTCTATGGTGGTCCGCTGCCGCTGCTGCAGTTTTGGCAATGGTAGTTTACTTTCGTGCCGGTCTTCGCTATATTGAGCCTTCCGAACATAATGGTCACACAACGACTAATAAGTAATAGTGATGCTCAGTTGATTACTGAGGTACAAATGATGGGATATGACAGTGGAATTTAGTGAAATAGAGGAAATCCTGGAGGAACTGCGAAATGGCAGGATGATGATCCTCGTTGATGCAGAAGACCGTGAAAACGAAGGAGACCTTGTGTGTGCGGCCGAACACGTCACACCGGAGATTATCAACTTCATGGCGACACACGGCAGGGGGCTTATCTGTCTGCCGCTGACGGCCGAGAAATGTGATTCACTTGGCCTGTATCCTCAAACGACAGAGAATACCGCTCGTTTCCAAACGGCCTTCACCGTCAGCATCGATGCTGTGAATGGAATAAAAACGGGCATAAGCGCAGCAGACAGAGCCAGAACAATCCAGGTTGCTATAGACGATAGTGCAAAGGCGGTCGACCTTGCTCGGCCCGGTCACATTTTTCCGCTGCGTGCATGTAATGGCGGCGTACTCGTCCGTGCCGGCCAGACCGAAGGGTCCGTCGATCTGATGCGACTGGCCGGGCTAAAACCCGCCGGGGTCATCTGCGAGGTTATGAACCAGAACGGCTCGATGGCACGAGTGCCACAGTTGCTTGAATTTTGCGAAAAGCATCACCTGAAAATTACCTCCATCGCAAAGCTGATAGAATATCGGCTTCAGCGTGAAAGCCAGATAAAACGGATTGAAAGCGTAAGCCTGCCCACCGACTATGGCCACTTCAAACTTATCGGTTATGAAAGCATAACATCACCGGAGCCACATCTCGCCCTGTGCAAAGGTCGCGTAGGCGAACTTGATGAGTCCGGCAAGCCCATCGAAATCGATGAGCCTGTTCTGGTAAGAGTACACTCCGAATGCATGACGGGTGATTTATTTCATTCGCAACGATGCGAATGCGGCTACCAGCTTATAACTGCGATGAAAATGATAGAAGAAGCCAAAATAGGTGCACTGATTTATCTGCGACAGGAAGGAAGGGGCATAGGGCTGATCAATAAGCTTCGAGCATATAAGCTGCAGGAACGCGGTCTGGATACCGTCGATGCCAATATCAAGCTCGGTTTTGTTGCAGACAGGCGTGATTACGGCATCGGTGCCCAAATCTGCCGCGACCTCGGGCTGAGAAACATACGCATATTAACAAACAATCCGAAGAAGATAAGTCGCCTGGAAGTATATGGAATCACGGTCGTTGAGCAGATACCACTCGTGGCTGTCCCCGGAGTCCATAACATCGACTACCTTCGAACCAAGAAACGAAGGCTGGGCCATATGCTCGATGAGGATTTGTAGACTATGAAAGGCCATGTTTTGGCATTGGCACTATGTCTAATACCTCTGCTCCTGTCACAGACAGGATGTATAGTATCCCCTAACAATCCTCCCGAACCGACAGAGCCGAATTCGAATGAGCTTTGGGTGTACACGGGCTACATGGCCAATGGGATTGACATCATGCCCTTGACAGACTTTGTGCCGGCGCAGAGCGCCGAGCAGCAATCCATGATAGAAATTTACGTTGGCCTGCTTGACAGGTTCGGCTCGCAGATCAAGGCGCCTGGAGTATTCCGATTCGAATTGTATGAATATATCAGGCGTTCAGCCGAGCCTAAGGGAAAAAGAATCACTATATGGTCGGATATTGACCTCACTGCTCCAAACGACAACAATTTCTACTGGCAGGACTACCTCAGGGCGTACAGGTTTAATCTGGAATTCGAGCCTGAACAAAACACCGGTTACGTCCTGCAGGTAACATGCATGTGCCCCAGCGGCAAACGCCTGTCTGCCGACTTTGTGCTCAAAGTCAACCCCTGAACTGTTTCAGAGGAGACTGCTGCCTGCGTCAATCCCAGCCTTTGCCCCTGTTTTTTCAGTATAACCCTTTTGTCCGAATCAGATTTGTGGTATAATCAAAGGGTAACTGGGTTGAAACGCGGCTTTTGCAATAAAACCATGCCGTAGAAGCGTCTGCCCCCTTGTAAAGCTGTATGTCCAAAAGGATGCAGAACACGGTTTTGTGTTTTGTAAGCCGTTTTGGTCATGGTTTGACTTTGGTTTTTGGAGGAGGACGTTATGCAGAATAAACGGATTTTGGTGGTTCTTGCTCTGGCATCGGCTGGCTTGTTTGGTCGAGCGGACGCTTTTCCAATTCAGGTCGACGTAGGAAATGGGAGCGTCAAGGCCGGGTGGACACAGATGACGGGCAGCCTTGGCAATGATGGCGTCGTAACCGTTGATGGAGTTACTTTTACCGCTTCGTGTTATGTTGCAGGTGACGAGAAGTGGCGCGATTACGACGGCGGAAACCTCGGTGGCGACTATTTCGATTGTGATAATGGCTTCGGCAACCCCGATGGGAGTATAATTCTCCATATCAGCAACCTAACGGCCGGAGACTATATCTTCACATCCTATCACAACAATGCCGAGCCATCCTACCGCTGTCCGCTCAACATTGTCGTTACCGGTGGCATTTCAAGCTCCACTACCGCAACCAACGTTCCGGTCACTCAAAATACCGTCGATGATACAGGCCTCGGTTCCGGTACCGTCGAGTTCAGAGCGACCGGCAGTTCAGATGTGGTTATCAGCTTCGTCCCAACATGCGACACGAGGCCGCAGGGCATGATGTGTCTTAACGCATTTGAGCTTGATTTGGGCAGCCCAACCGTGCAGTTCGAGCAACCAGCTTCGGCAGAGCTTGAGAGTGCCCATACCGCCCAATTACCTGTGACACTTTCAGAATCGGTTGGCGAGACTGTAACCGTGCAATATGCCGTTACAGGGGGAACCGCAGCCAACGGTGTCGATTATACAATAGCGTCAAGTCCGCTTGTTTTTTCTCCGGGCCAGACAAGCAGAACGATTGATATAACAATCGTCGATGACGGCAACGATGAACAGGACGAGACGATAGAAGTCACGTTATCTTCGACAGCCGGCGGCGGTGTTGTTCTCGGTGGCCAGAGACTGCATACTTATACGATTATTGACCCAAGACCAAAAGTTACGTTTGACTCCTCGACAAGTGTTTCAGCCGAAAATGTTCCCCTCGCAGCGGTGCCGGTGAGCCTGTCGTGTTCATCGGGCGATACTATAACCGTCAACTACGCCGTGACAGGGGGCACAGCCACAAACGGCGGCGTCGATTACACGCTTGCCGGCGGTACCTTAACGTTTGCCCCGTTCGAAACGACTCAGGATATCAACATTGCAATCGTTGATGACCCCTGTCAGGAAGGCCCTGAGACAATCCTGCTGCAATTGTCCTCTCCAAACAACGCAACATTAGGCGTCACAACGACTCACACCTTCACAATCAACGACGACGAGTTGGGCAATACTTTTATCAATTCGGTCGGTATGGAATTCGTTCTTGTTATGCCCGGTACTTTCACGATGGGCTCGGGCGACGGGCACAGAATCCAGGATAGCGGCAGCGACGACTACGACGAGCAGCCCGCACATCAGGTCACGATAAGTAAACCTTTTTACATGCTTAAAACAAAAGTCTCGCAGAGCCATTACCAGATGTCCGCTCTTCCGGATACTGCCACCGATGTTAGCTGGAACGATGCCAATTCATTTGCGCAGTGGCTAAGCTCAATAGACGACAGAACATACCACCTGCCAACGGAGGCACAGTGGGAATATGTTTATGAAAATCCCGGCGTGGTCGAGGATATGGCCGGCAGAGAATGGACACGCGATTGGCACGGTCTTTATGGGCATAATGATGTTGTTGACCCGGTAGGACCGGAAAACGGCGTGCTGAAGGTAATCCGAGGCGACGGCCAAGACCGGTGGACTTTGCCCACCAACGCGACGTACGACCCGTGGTTTCTTGCACAGGCCGGTGCCTGCAGTTTCCGCTTAATAATAGAGTTTGCCCCTCCTGAATCGCCGCATGTTTCGCCCGGGCCGTTCTGCCAGGCCGCAATCAGGCAAAACACGGCCGTGGCCGGCCAGGGGCCGGACCCGGCCATACCATACTTTACCGTCCGTTTCGCCCTGCCTATACCACCGGATAACATCACTGACGGCGACGCTTCCCTGCTCGGATGCGACCCGGCAACAGTGCATCACAATCACTCACCGGGCTTTGAAATAATGCCCAACGGTGACGCATTGGCTGTTTATTTTTCGGCAGCAGGCAGTGAGTACGGCGACGACGTTCGATTCATCCAGGCACGTCTGCGTTACGGTGCCGAGCAGTGGGATATGCCGGAACTCTTCTGGGACATGAAGGGGATGAACGACGAGAGTCCGCTGCTGTGGACCGAACCCGACAGTACAGTACATCTGTTTGGCGGCGGCAGAATCGATAATTCCGACAGACGTCCCTTTGTGATGGCAGTTTCTACCGATTCCGGAGCAACCTGGGACCTCAAGCGTCCGTATTTTCCCGTTGCCGCCACCGATTTCACCGCCCAGCCGGTTACGAACGCCTGGCGGCGTGACACCAATACTATTTATATGGTGACAGACGGTTCCGACTCACAAAGCATAGTATGGGAAAGTACCGATAATGGTGTCACGTGGCACGATAAAGGCGGCGCACCAACGGACGTCACTCGACAATCGTTCCAATCGGAAATTCCGGCACACTGCTGTCATACGGCGGCAAGAACAGCGATATCGGCGGCTGGACGCCGTGGAACAAATCCTACGACTGGGGCGCCAGTTGGCCGGACGAAGGGCCAACCGTTTTCTCACCGCTCGGCAGTAATCAGAGACCCAACTTCATCCGACTGGCAAACGGAAAGCTTGCTTTCTGCACCGACGCCCAGCACAGAGACAACTACAAGCCACCGGGCAGCACTTACGATTATGGCTGCCTCGTGGCAATTTCGGATAATAACGGCCTGAACTGGCATATAAAGAATCTGCCGGTTACACTGCCGCACGAATCCGACAGGGACTACGGAACGTTGGGTTATTCAACAATACGTCAGGCTCCCAACGGGACCATCCATATCCTCACAACAATGACACATCCGTGTCTGCACTATGAGCTTAACGAGGCCTGGATTTATTCCGAAGAAGGTGACATTACTCCCGAAACCACCGGAGGAACGGTAAACCAGTACAGCGAGTATTATCCCGGCGGCGCGATAAAGGCAACGTGGAGTGCCAGAATATGCACCAATGGACGCTATTTGCTTACCGGCCAGGAAACCGACTACTATGAAGACGGGACGAAACAATATCAGGTTACGTACCTCAACGGCAAAAGGACCGGCAATGAAATCTTCCGGGCACCGGACGGAACCAAAATGTGGACATGGCAGTACACCGGGAACACCGCCACGTGGAGTCATTACTGGTCGACCGGCTACAAGCGAATCGAGTCAAGCTGGAATACATACCCAACCGCAAGAGACCTGCCCAGCAGGAACTTCATCGGTAAAGAGGCTGAAGGCAATGCATACCACTGGGGCCGTTGCGGCCAGCCGGAGCAGGCATGGAACTTCCATGACGGCGAGCTTGTCGGTTCTACAGAATTGCCGCCGGCGGAGTTCAGACCGGCTGATTTCGACAGTAGCGGCATCGTTGACTCGAACGACCTCAGGACTTTCAGTATGTGGTATCTCAGCGAATGCATAAGCAGCGGTGAGGACGCCTGGTGCCAAGGCACCGATATAAATCAGAACTACAAGGTGGACCTGAACGATTATGCCCTGCTGGCATTCGAGTGGCTGAGGACTTGTCCATAGGCCGGTGGAGCATTTATTTTGTTGCGGGATCCAAATACTGGAAAAACTCCGAATCGCTGGGGAGAACAACTGTTGTGTTGCGGCTCAGTGACTTCTCGTAAGTTTCCAGCGTCCTGGTAAAAGCATAGAACTCAGGGTCCTGTTTATAGGCTTCGGCGTATATTGTAATTGCCTGAGCGTCACCTTCGCCTTTTAGTTTCTCAGCTTTTCTGTAACTTTCCGCGAGCAGGATTGTCCTTTCCTTATCGGTGATGGCTTTAATTTTTACTGCTTCGCCCTCACCCTCGGAACGGTATTTTTTGGCAATTTTCTGCCTTTCGGCCGTCATTCTCGCATATACCGAGTGAGCAGCCCCGGTGGGTAAATCCGCACGTTTTATACGCACATCTATAACCTCAACACCGTATTCGCGAGCCTTGATGTCGCACTGTCGGCCTACCTTGTCCATTATTATCTGGCGATTGATCGAGACAATTTCGGTAAGGCTGTGCCGGGCAAGTTCTTCTCGTATTTCAGAAAAAACTATGTCGTCGAGTCTGGCCTGTGCCCCTAATTCATCGCGTACCGTTTGATAAAGTTTTAACGGGTCTACTATTCTCCATCGGGCATAATTATCAAGAACAAGCTGTTTCTTGTCACTGGTGATGATTCTTGCCGCCGTTGCATCATATTCGAGAACCCTGTCTTCGAACCTGTGCACGCTTTGAATGAAAGGAAGCTTAAAGTGCAGGCCCGGATCAGGCACCTTTTTTACGTATTTACCCAACTGTGTAACAATCACCTGCTCTGTCTCATCTACCGTAAATAGTGAAGTAGCCAGCAGTATCACAATTACAAATGCCAGGACAATTGTAATGATAATTTTTTGGTTCATTTTTCACCTCCCTTTTCAAGCGGCAGGAACTGCAGGACGCTGCCGCCCACGTCGGGGTCAATGATGAATTTTCGAATGCCCGGCAGAATGCGCTCCATCGTTTCCAGATACAGTCTCTTGCGAGTGACGTCTTTTGCCTTTGTGTATTCTTTCAGAATTGAGAGGAATCTATCGGTGTCCCCCTGGGCGTGTTTTACGCGTTCAGCCTGATATGCCTCCGCCTCTCTCTATTTTCTCTGCCTGAGCCCTGGCCTTTGGCATCACATCCTCGCGATAGCCCTCGGCTTCTTTTATGAATCGGTCTCTATCTTCTTTTGCACTAACGACATCAAGAAAAGCCGCAGCCACTTCCTTTGGTGGGCGAACGGTTTGCAGCTTTACCTCCACTACCTTTACGCCGCTTTTGTATCGATCTATTATTTGCTGCAAAAGCTCGCGGACATCAATCTCGACTCAAACTTCGGGGTTTTAGCATAAGGTTCTTCGCAGCATATCTTTGTGAAGCCAGAAACATGTATTTATTGCTTCGGTCAGGCCCGTTATTAGTCGGTACATAAGAAAATCAGGCTTGTCCGGCAG
>Ga0210003_1001807_pt1 | contig 18525 bp, 17 predicted proteins | sample LantaG_FD_182804 | JGI IMG/M metagenome (GOLD analysis project Ga0210003, IMG submission 182804) | Deep subsurface microbial communities from Baltic Sea to uncover new lineages of life (NeLLi) - Landsort_02402 metaG (SPAdes) (version 2) | ecosystem: Environmental > Aquatic > Marine > Oceanic >...
TTGCTCTTGAGGATTCGTATGTTTTACAATACGTCCTTTGATTCGCTCTAAGTTCGCAATCATTGCACCTGTATCTGGCTGCATGTAGCGGATAAGATCACGATCACGTAGGACCATTTCTCCGAGCTTTTCTGCCATCGCTACTTTAGCCGCGCCTGGAATATGACTTGGCTTCATGTCTTTCCAGAACTTTAATGTGGTCAATTCTCTTGGGAATTGAGCCCATTTTTGGAAGAACCAGCGTTTTCCTGTATAGCGAACCTCGTAATGTCCAGTGCCTTTTGGTTCAACAATCTGGAAGTGCTTATTTAGTTTGAAGGGGCGCCAAGTATGAGTTAGATCTTTGTAAAATTGCGAGGAGCTCACAACCGAGCCACCTGCAAGTGGGCCTCCAGCTTGGAAAGCATCAACACCTTGTTTTACAGCTTCATTCCGAAGAAGAGAGGCCGCTTCAGCAAAATTCTTGGTAATTGCAGCTGCTTCAGTGGCTGTCGTGTTTAGGACCATCTTACCGCTCATTCTTTCAAATGCAGCTGTAATACGAGCTACATTATTAGCAGAGTCCCCGACGATATTGGCCTTATGCTCTTTAACAAGAGCAACAAGATTGGCTGTGTCTGAGACTTTTCCTTGTCCAGCCTGAGGCTTCATAAAAAGACGAAGAGGATGCACTCTCCATGGAGTAGAGCTTTCTGAAACGGTATATTTTTGGCCGTTTAGAGCTATAGCATTACGTACAATATGGAACTGCCTATCAAAGCCTTTCCCATAAATAAGCCCATCTTTTGTAGAAAGATGGTTAAAGAAATCTCCTGTACTGACCTGGGTAGTAGGGAGCTTTACACCGATATCTAAAGACATATTATTCTCCTTGTTATTATTTTTTCTGTACATATTTTAACACAATCCTTAATTAAGAAAAACGCCATCAATTATTTTATTAATGTTAACTAAAACATTTTCTTGTTTTAACTAAAGTCTATATGTATAGTTGGGAGCTATGCTCATTGATCTGCAGGCGGATGCCCTTTACTTTCAGGCCCTTGAAAATGGTGTTGGCTTCGCCATCCATCAAGAGAGGGTGATGAATCCAAAATTTAAGTATCATTTTGGAGCTCGTGTTAAGGCTGGAGCTACTTTAGGAGACGACTGCTGGGAGCTTTCTGCTGCCTTTTTGCACTATCATGCCAGGACATGCAGGGAATCCTGGGGGCAGCTCTGGCGCCTACATATGGGGCTTGCAGACTTAGCGATCTCTCGCAGCTGGACAATCTCTAACACGCTAAGCATTAACCCTTTATGGGGACTTCGCTATGGAGAAATCCGCCACAAGCTCAAGGAGGGCCCAGCTGTTTGCATGAAGAACAAGTTCTTTGGGATAGGGCCCAAAATGGGCTTTGAGGGCATTTTTTCGCTTTGCTCCCCTTTAGACCTTTTCCTGCGAGGAGGAGTGTCTCTGCTTTTTGGCAAAATCTATGTCCACCAGGATAGGCTTCCTCTCAAATTCTACGATGAGTTCCACCAAAATAGGGCTATGTTCGAGTCGGCCTTGGGCCTTCGGCTTACTAAGGGGTGCTTCTACGGCCAGGCGGCCTTTGAGATCTATCTATTCCCTGGTCAGAATCAGCTAGCCCACTTCACGCACGTCCCAGGCAAATATGTCACCAACCAGGGTGATCTCTCCCTCCATGGTCTCTCCTTCGGCCTCGGAGCCTGTTTTTAGTGATACTCCTTTTTCTTTGAACTTAAATTAGAAAGAGCTCTAACATGCTGGGAAATCAACCTCGGAGGCATGTGTTGGACGTGAAAGATGTTGTACTTCTTCTCAAAGAAACGTTTACTTCTCTTATCCCATTCTTTCTAATTCCCCCTATTCTTGGCTTTGGAATGATCAACTGCCTTTATGAATTATTGGATGGTATGGGGATCAAGATAAAGAAGGATAAAAAACTAAAATGCTGGTTATACACCAGTTTAATTTTGTTTCTTCTGGCCTTTCTTATTCGTGCATTTTCATCTACAAAAATATAGGCGGGTATAATGTTAGCAAAAGCAATTTTCCGATTTAAATCCTTTGGAATGTTTATTTCTGTATTTTGCTTGTTTGCAACCACTGGTTTTTCTCATGAAGACTACTCTTTTGATGGCTCAACCTGCTATGACCATGGTTGGGCACAACGCTATTTGGAAAATCTTGATGAGTCTGTGCCTATTGAAGAAATGGTCGATTTTCTAGTCGGATTGAAAACATATCTTCAGTCTCTTGGATATGAACCTCCATCTATTTCTACATTATGTCTAAAGTTAAGAGACGAACTTCTACAGCAAGAATTAAATATCGAAGAGGCTGTTTTTGATGAACTACATAGACAAATAGCTTTGAAGGAAAATGCTCTGTTAAAAACCAACAATTTTTCTCTTTTATCAACCTACATTTCCAACCCAAAAACAATGCTAGTGAAGAAAGAATTTGAGGTTTCTGGAAAATTCGCAATCGGCTTCACTAAAGCTCTTGGGGGAGCACTTCTCTGTATTGTCCCTCATCCTGTTGCTTGGACCGTAGGTGGCGGACTCGTCACTAGTGGAATTATCGATATGATGGAAAGTGCAGAAGACAATTCTAATAACGAAAATGGGAACTTCGAAGATAGGTTTCGAAACCTTCCTCCTCCCCCAAACTAAAGAGTACTCTTGCTAAAGGATGGGGACAAATTGTCACCCTCCTTTTTCCTGTGAAGCAACGAGGCCTTGCAATAATTGAATAGGCCCTGCGAGGAGGGCGGAGTCCCGATGGAGTGCTCTCGCAGCCCACATCTCCCTAAATAAAATCCTCTTCCAATTCCTTCTTCAAACTATTTAAGAAGTCGCAGCCGTACATGCCGTCGACGATGCGGTGGTCGAAGGTGAGGCAGAGATGCATGATCTGGGCGATGGCGAAGGTGTCGTCCTCTTGGGGAACGACTTTCTTGTCGATCGAGCCGATGCCGATAATAGCCACTTCGGGGAAGCGGATGATGGGGGTTCCGATCTGGATGCCTGACATGCCGAAATTGGTGACGGTGATGGTTCCGTCTTGCACGTCGTCTGGGTTTAGGGTGTTGGTGCGGGCTTTTTGAGCTAGGTCTGCGATAGTTTTGGCTATCTGGGGCAGGTCCATTTTCTCGGCCCCTTTGATAACGGGGACTAGGAGTCCACCTTCTACGTTTACGGCCATCCCAAGGTTGATGAAGTGTTTGACGATGATGGTATCATCTTGGAGGGTTGCGTTGAGCAGGGGGTATTTAGCGAGGGATTTTGCTAAGGCCTGCATCATTACGGCTGTGATGGTGAGTTTGGCGCCATGTGTTTGGAGGAAGGCTTCTTTTTGTTTCTTGATCGAATTCATGGCTTGTGTCACATCGATCTCTGCGATGAGTGAAGCATGGGGCGCTGTAAAAAAGGAGCGGACTAGGTTATCCGCGATAGCTTTGCGCATCCCTTTCATTTTGATGTGCTCGGTGCCTTCTTGAACTGCGAGGGGGCAGGGTTTTTGTTTGGTGGTGATGTAGTTCTCGAGGTCTTTTTTGGAGATGCGTCCACCAGAGCCTGTACCGGTGATTTTGGAGAGATCATCGAAGGAGATTTTGTTTTCACGAGCGATCCGAAGGACAGCTGGTGAGTAGTAGTCTTTGTTGTCCTCAGAAGTAGGAGCGCTGGTAGTGGGGGCTTTTTCCACTTTGGGGGCATCTGATGAGACGCTATCTTCTGTTGAGATGGTTGCTAAGGGCTCGCCCACGTTTAGCTCTTGATCGGGCTGGGCATGGATTTTTTTGAGGATGCCGGAGACGGGCGAGGGTATCTCGCTATTGACTTTGTCGGTGGCCACTTCGAGTAGGGGCTGATCTTTGCCGATCTGCTCTCCTTCTTTTTTGAACCATTGGACGACTGTGGCATTCATGATGCTCTCACCGAGTTTTGGTAGGGTGACCTCGATGTCTTCAGACATTTTTAACCTCTTGTATTCTTTTTTCTAAGTGCTCTTTGCCAAATGTGGGGCTTAAGGAGATTTTGACGGGTACGATGGGCAAATGCAAGTTTTTTGGTAGTTTTACGGCATCTTTTTCTGTGCAGACTAGGATAGAGGCCCCTTTTGCTCGGTTAGCGAGCCCCTGGAGCTCTTCGGGGGAGAAGGAGTAGTGATCGGGTTTTTCAATGGTTTCTACGATGTCGCAACCGAGGGTTTTGAGAGTTTTATAGAAATTCTTAGGATTTGCGATAGCTGAGAAGACGGCAACTTTTTTACTGGAGATTTCGTGGCTGTTTTCTACGGTTAGCTCCATGGCAGTAATGGGAGCATTTGTGAAGGGGCGGAGCTCTTTTTCAATTTGCTGGAGGTGGTCTTTGTCTTGGATCCCGTTTAGGAGGATATGGTCTGCTGATCGGAGGCGTTTGGGGTGATCACGAAGGAGGCCGCGCGGGAGGAAGTGTCCCCCACCGAAGAGGTCATCTGCCTGCATGACGATGATTTCGATGTCGCGGTGGAGTTTTCTGTGCTGCATCCCATCATCGAGGAGGATTACTTGAGCGCCTTTTTCTTGTGCGAGGAGGCCTGACTGGACTCTATCTGCTCCTACGAGGATGGTAGCTGCCTGTATTCTTTGGGCTAAGAGATAGGGCTCATCACCACACTCTTCTACGAGCGAGTCTGGTGTAATGAGGATGTTTTTTCTGGATTTGCGCCTATAACCTCTAGAAAGGATGGCGATTTTTTTCGGAGCGAGGGCTTGTGCCAGGTATTCGATGACGGGGGTCTTGCCTGTGCCTCCGGCGACGATATTGCCAACGCTGATGACGGGCGTTTTTAGCTTGGTTGGTTTGTAAAATCGATCAAAAGCTGTATTGCGAATGCCAACTCCAAGCTTATAGCCATGGCTTACAAGGTTTAGTAAGGCTGAAGTAACGGGGGCTTTTTTCTCTCCCCGGATGATTTTTAGGATGTGGGTTTCAAGCTGGCTCATGAAAGAGTTTTTTTTCGACCATTTCGATGATGATGTGGATTGCTGCCATGTGTGCTTCTTGGATCCTGTCTGAGTATTTAAAGCCGTCTACTATCCACTCGAGATCTGCGATCCCTTTGAGTTTACCGCCGGTCTTTCCTAGAAAGGCGAGGACTTTTAGTCCTTTAGAGTGCGCTTCTTTCACGGCCTCTACTAGGTTTTGGGAGTTCCCGCTGGTGGTAAGGGCTACAAATATATCGCCGGCGTGTCCATAGGCCTGTACCCCACGGGAAAAGACTCCTTCAAACCCAAGATCATTGGCAGTACAGGTTAAATGACCGGGACAAGAAAGGGCTATGGCTGGAAGAGCTCTTCTTTCTTCACGAAAGACGCCTGTTAATTCTTCGGCAAAGTGCATCGCGTCGCAAAGGGATCCCCCATTGCCAGCAATGAGGAGTTTGCCTTTGTTTTCAAAGCAATTGGCGATCATGTGGGCTGCTTGCTTGATGAAGGCAATGGCTTTGGGATCACGCAAACACTGAATGGCCCGTATCCCCTCTTCGACTGATTCTAATATATGTGCATCCATTGCTTGACTCTGGGCTCGCTTGCTTTTACTATCCGGCATTATGCAGAAAGAGACATTTCAGATCCAGGAGCTTGATTGCGCTGAAGAGTGTAATCTTCTAAATAAGGCATTAAAAGGGGGCGAGGGTATCGAGCAGCTCGACTTTGATGTGATCAATGGCCAGATGCACGTTACGTATGATCCTAGTGTGACCGACTCTGGGAAGATTTTGGAGATGATCCGCTCATGCGGCATGCGGGCAAGCCTAAAAAGTGAAACTGAAAAGCCTGAAAACTTATCTTTTTGGCAAAAGCATGGCCGGCTCATTCTTTGTATTACCAGTGGATTCTTTCTTTTACTCGGCTTTATTTTCCATATGATCTCTCCTACTGATTTTGGAGATGTAGGCGGCTTAGAGCCCAACTATGAATTTCCCGAGTTGCATGTTGCGATTTTTTATCTGATTGCGATTGTCTGTGGAGGCTGGTTTGTCGCGCCTAAGGCTTTAGCAAGTGCTAAGCGATTCTCCCCTGACATGAATGTTTTGATGGTGGTGGCCGTTTTTGGTGCGATTGCTATCGGGCAGATGTTTGAAGGGGCTGCGGTCACATTTTTATTTTCTTTGGCTCTTTTATTAGAGAGCTGGAGTGTCGATAGAGCGCGCAAAGCCATCAGCGCTCTCTTAGATTTAACACCAACTTTGGCACGCGTGATGCAAAATGGCGATCTTGTGGAAAAGAAGGTTGAAGATGTGGCCCTCGGTGATCGGGTGCTTGTTCGCCCGGGAGAAAAAATCCCTCTCGATGGCGAGGTAGTAGCGGGATCATCTTCGGTCAACCAAGCTCCGATAACGGGCGAGTCGATGCCTGTGTCTAAGGAGGTTGGTGACTCGATTTTTGCTGGAACGATCAATGAAGATGGCGCCTTGGAAATGACGGTGACCAAGGGAGCCAATGACACAACGCTAGCTAGGATCATCCAGATGGTCCAGGATGCTCGCCAAAGACGTGCTAAGAGCGAGCAGTGGGTCGACAGATTCTCAAGAGTTTATACCCCGATCATGATGGTGTTAGCCCTTATTGTTGGAATCGCCCCTCCCCTATTTTTTGGCGAGCCTTGGATGGAGTGGATCTATCGGGGCCTCGTGATGCTTGTGATCGCGTGTCCTTGTGCTCTCGTGATCTCAACGCCTGTCAGTATTGTCTCAGCCTTAACAGCGGCGGCTAGATCGGGCGTGCTCATTAAGGGGGGTGTCTATTTAGAGGCGATTGGCAAATTAACGGCCATTGCGTTTGATAAGACGGGAACGGTGACCATTGGCAAACCCAAAGTACAAAGAATTGTGCCGCTCAATAATCACACGGAAGATGACTTGCTTGAGATTGCTGCGAAACTGGAACAGCCGAGCGAGCACCCTCTAGCGCGTGCGATTTTAGAAAAGGCTAAGGAGCGGGGGATTTCGGTAGAGCCGGCGCAAGATTATCAGATCTTTAAGGGTCTTGGCGCTGAAGGGACAATTGATGGTCAGCGATTTTGGATTGGATCGCATAGATTCATGCATGAGCAGAAAAGGAAAGAATCCCCCGAGGCACACGAAGCGGCACTGGAACTAGAAGATGCAGGGCATTCGGTCGTTGCCATCGGCGATTTCACTCACATCTGTGGGCTCTTCAGCATTGCAGATGAGGCGCGCCCCAATATTTCTGAAACTTTGTCGGCCATCGAAAGCCTTGGGGTAAAAAAACTAGTGATGCTCACGGGAGATAATCAAAAGACGGCTGAAACTCTTGCAAAACAGGTAGGCATTAAAAGTTTTTACGCTGAGCTGATGCCAGAAGATAAGGTAAGCGCGATCGAAGAGCTTAAAAAAGAACATGCCGTTATTGCCATGGTTGGCGATGGGGTCAACGACGCCCCAGCAATGGCTGCCAGCTCATTTGGAATTGCGATGGGAGCAATGGGAACGGATGCCGCTTTTGAAACGGCAGATGTGGTTCTCATGACCGATGATCTTGCGCAGCTGCCTTGGATGATTCGACATGCTCGGCGCACACTTAAAATCATCAAACAGAACATCATTTTCGCCTTAAGTATCAAAGGGCTTTTTATTTTACTTGCTCTGTTTGGGTTAGCCACTCTTTGGATGGCAATCGCAGCTGACACGGGCGCATCGCTGCTTGTGGTGTTTAATGGTCTTAGACTTTTAAAGAGGAAACCATGGAAGTCCACGGCAATTTAGTCGACATTCACAAAAGAGAAATTTATTCAGCGGTGATCACCATCGAGGATGGGAAGATCGCTGCGATCGAGCCCAATTCTCATCGAGGCAAAGGCTTTATCCTTCCAGGCTTTGTTGATGCCCATATTCATATCGAGAGCTCGATGCTCCCCCCTTCAGAGTTTGCGAGGATCGCTGTGCGCCATGGCACAGTAGCTACTGTCTCTGATCCTCACGAGATCGCCAATGTCTTAGGGATCTCAGGCGTTGAGTATATGCTCGAAGATGCAAGCAAATCTCCATTTAAGTTCAACTTCGGCGCCCCCTCTTGTGTTCCCGCGACCACTTTTGAGACATCCGGCGCAACTCTTGGCCCTAAAGAGATCCGCGAGTTACTTGAAAAGTCCGAGATCAAATACTTAAGTGAAGTGATGAATTTCCCCGGCGTCATCGCAGGCGACCCTGACATGCTCGAAAAGATCGCTATTGCTAAAGAGCTCGGTAAGCGGGTTGATGGCCATGCACCTGGTGTGTTTGGCGAAGATCTAAAGAAGTATGTCGCCGCTGGCATTGAAACAGACCACGAGTGCACAACGCTTTCTGAAGCGAGAGAAAAACACACCCTTGGCATGAAAATTCTTCTAAGAGAGGGCTCTGCTGCCAAAAATTTTAATGCTCTCTTCCCACTCATGCAAGAAGATCCTGCTATGTGTATGCTCTGTAGCGATGACCTGCACCCAGACAACCTCATCCTCGGCCACATTAATTTACTTGTGCGCCGGGCCATCGAAAAAGGGATGGACTTGATGGATGTACTCACCATCGCCTCTAAAAATCCCGTCGAGCACTACGGTCTAAATGTAGGCCTTTTGCGTGTGGGCGATCCAGCCGACTTTATCATAGTCGACAACCTGGAATCTTTTAGGGTCCACGAAACGTACATCGATGGAGAATGCGTTTTCCAAGAGACCTCACTCTTGCCTCGCATCAAAACGCGCCCGATCAATAAATTTGAAACGCATAAAAAGAAGATAGAAGATTTTAAGGTTCCTGCAAAAGAGGGTGACTTGCACGTCATTGAAGCGATCGATGGCCAGCTCATTACGAATCACCTCACTCTTCCCCCTAAAGTAGAAAACAATGAAATTGTTTCTGACACTTCGCGCGACATTTTAAAAATCACTGTGGTCAATCGCTACAGCGACGTAAAACCCTCTGTGGGCTTTGTAAAAAACTTTGGACTGAAAAAAGGAGCGATTGCCTCAAGTGTCGCCCACGATTCGCACAATATCGTTGCCGTTGGGGTATCTGATGAAGATCTTTGCAACGCGGTCAATAGTATCATCGATGCAAAGGGCGGGATAGCCGCTTGCCACAGCAAGCAAATATCGGTTCTCCCCTTGCCCATTGCCGGACTCATGTCAGATCTAGAAGGAGAAGAGGTGGCTGTGCTCTATGGCAATCTCGACCAAGCAGCCAAAAACCTTGGCAGCCCGCTCAAAGCCCCCTTCATGACCCTTGCCTTCATGGCTCTTCTTGTGATCCCCGAGCTAAAAATGAGCGACCTTGGTCTCTTCGACTGCAAGAGATTTTCATTCACACCTCTGATTGCCCCCTAATCTTTCGAAAAAAGACAATGGTCATGAATTCATATATTCTCTAGACTGTTTCTCTAAAATTCGCTAATTGGTCTAAAAACATATAAGGAGAATTTATGTCTAACCAAACTCTTGATTTCATGCTACCTTTTCTCGAAAGGTTTATGCATTCTACATTAAAATATGGCACGCTCGCGCTTAATAATGCTCAAGAAAAAGTGTTTGATACCTTTCATGCAAACGGAACTCTCCACACAGCAGGAGATTTATTATCGCCCGTAGTGCAAAAAGTTCGCGAACTTCTTGTGACAGATAAAGGCTTCCTGGGAGAGAAATTTGCGCAATTTACTGAATTTGTCTCGGAGAATCCCGATACGTTTATGAGTCGTGTGATTGTTTTGACAGCAACAGCTTATCTAGCAAAACGCTGCTTTACAGCTGCATGGTATCCCAAGTCCCGCTTCAATCCTCAGTGGGGAGCTATGATCAAATCTCAACTTCCTCTATTTAAGAGGATTCCTCTCTATCTCGTTTCTTTGGGAGCGGCCACAATTACTAGCTATGAAGTTATCACGGCTCTCTCTGGAAGAGCGACATGTATAGAGGGATTTCACGATTGCGTGCTTCCATTTTTTGTTGGAGCAAAAGCCTGAAGATTTCTTCGTATCCATCAAGCCTGAGATCTATACCGAAACACATGGAAGAATCGTGAATATGACAAGAAAATTGCTTTAGAATTTTGGTCTGAAACAAGCGGCCATTGCCCAAAGGCAAGACGCGAGTGAAGACAGGAATTCTAAGGCAAAGCCGACGTTGTCAGAAATCGGTTCTTCCATGTGTTTTTAGTATATCTTTCGCCCAGTGCAAGATGATGATCTCGGGCTCTTTTTGCTGCAAGAGGTCTAAACAAATAAGTTTTTTAAGGTGACCACATCCTGGACTATTTCCTCGGCCCATGCCGTTTTTTTCAGCCCCACTGTAGTGATTAAAGCCAAGAACAACTCTTTCTCGCTACGAAATTTCTCTTCAAATATGTCCATTTTTTTTAAAAGCTTCTTTGCATATTGCTTATCCAAAGCAAAGAGCTTCTCTGAGTATTTGATTTCGCATATTGTTATGACTCCATCCTCTCGATCAAATAATAGATCTATTTGAGCGCCCTCTTCAACACTTCCTTTTTTAGGGACAAATCTCCAAGCCCCTGTTTTGCATGCGATTTTTTCAAGTCCCAGTGCTGCTTGGATTTGATGAATATGTTTTAAGCAAACACTTTCAAAGGAAAGCCCTGCCCAGGTAGAAATCTTTGGAGTCTTGACTAGATTTTTCCAATAATCACTCCCTATTTTCGTTCCTGTTTTGCGCACTGGCTCAATCCACTTTAAATAAAAATAAGAATACTCATCAGTAATACGAAAATATCGATCTCTCTCCTTTTTGCCGTAGGGCACATAGGCCTGCACAAAGCCAGACGCTTCGAGTTCATTTAGACGTTTTTTAAAATTCCCTCCCGAAAAAAGATGGAGATTTTTAATGAGGTCTTGTCTGGAAATTTTGTTTCCTTTTTTAGCAATTTCTCTCACGATATCAAAATGCAGATCAGCATGATCAAATAGCGAATAAAAGAGATTTTCAAATTCAGTGTGTAGTAGCCCATCTTTTTGGAAGCAAATTCTATCGATAAGTTGTGTAGCAGATTTTCCAGATTCGAGTTCCTTAAGGTAATACGGGATTCCCCCCATACACATATAAAGATCGACAACCTGCTTTTGACTTAGCTTGATTTTTCTACTTTTTAGAAATTTATCTACCTCCTTCAAATTGAATGGTTCTAACAAAATCCGTTTGGTAAGGCGGTTGTGCAATCCCCCCTTCGCTTGGATAAGATGCTCTAGCATCCAAGAGGCTGCAGAACCACACACAACTAAAATTAAATTGGGAAATCGAGACCAAAATTGATTCCAAAAATAATCCAGAGCTTGAACCACTCCAGATTTTGGAGTTGCAAGCCAAGGAAACTCATCCATGAACAAAATGATTTTTTTTGACTTTGGATGCTTTTCAATTTGTTCTGTTAACAGCTCAAAGGCCTCTTGCCAATTTTTGGGGACTTGCAGTGGCGCATTCTTATAAAAAACTCGGGCAAGAGCTTTGACAAAATTTTCAAGTTGAATGGAAAGCGGAGCGTTTTTTAATCCTGAGAACTCAAAAAAGGTCCCTTTTTTAGAAAAATATTCTCGAACTAAAAATGTTTTGCCCACTCGTCTTCTTCCATATAGGGCAATAAATTCTGCCTCTTTGGACTGCAAAGCCTTCTTGAAAGTCTTTTTTTCTTGCTCTCTTCCTATGATAACCACTGCCTATTCTCCAATTTTATGGCCAGATATAAATCAGTATATGCGGCCACAACTTTTTTGAAAAGAAGTTGTGGCCAGATATAGATTTTTATAAACGGCCATAACTTTTAGTGATTATTGGTGGAATTCTCAACGACTCTGCCATCGTCAAGTTTTAGGATTCGGTCTGCAAAGGAGAAAATCCTGCTATCGTGGGTCACGATAATAAGAGAGCAATTTTTCTCGAGCACTTCTTGGCGAAAAAGCTCCATTACCTTTGCCCCTGTCTCTGAGTCAAGGCTACTTGTCGGTTCATCGCAGACGATGAGCTCAGGCTCGTGAATACAGCTTCTGGCAATCGCAACACGTTGTTGCTCTCCTCCTGAAAGGTCTTTCGGGTACTTGTCTACCTTATCTTCTAAGCCATAACGTTTGAGCAGCTCAGCAGCTTTTACCAGAGCCTCGTCATACTCAACACCATTTAAGAGAAGCGGAACGGCCACATTTTCTGTCGCAGTTAACATAGGGATGAGATTAAATGCCTGAAAGACGAATCCAATTTTCTTCCCTCGAAATTGCGTAAGAGCCGAATTTTGCAGCTCTTTTAAATTGCGGTCTAAAACACTGCACTCCCCTTCTGTAGGATCCAAAATCCCTGCGATGATGGAAATAAGGGTCGTTTTACCAGAGCCTGATGGTCCGACTATCATCAAAAGCTCTCCTTGCTTGTGCTCTAAATCAACGCCACGGAGGGCCTCGACACGCGAAGCCCCATCACCAAATGCTTTTGTCACTCCTTTGCAAATAACTGCTGCTGCCATATAATTACCGCCTATCCCCCTTTTTATATGAAAATAGCAATTATAGGAACGTGCGGAAGTGGAAAAACCACTTTGGCCAAAAGACTTTCTCGAGAATTAGACATCCCCCATGTTGAGCTCGATGCTATTAATTGGGAGCCCAATTGGAAGCAGGTGGAGGATGATGTGTTCTACGATCACGTTAAAAAAGCTGTGGCTGGCGAAAAGTGGGTGACCGATGGTAATTATAGTAGAGCGAGCCACGATCTCATCTGGCCAAGAGCAGATGTCGTCATTTGGCTCGACTATCCTCTTTACGTAATACTATATCGCCTCGTGAAACGAATTACGCGAAGGGCTTTCACCAAAGAAATACTCTGGGCCGGTTGCAAAGAGAGTTTGCGTAGGCAATTCTTTAGTAAGGATTCGATCTTTGTCTATGCCTTTAAAGCCTATTGGAAAAGGCGTCGTACCTACCCATATTTGCTCTCCAAGTTTGCTAATTTGAAGATCATTCGAGTCCAAAATCCTAAACACCTAGAAAAGAAGGTGCTGGATTTGATCCATTCTACAAAAAGCACTTACTTATCATAAAGAAGTCCAATCAACTCTTGAAGACGATGGCGGGCTCTAGGCGGCGTATTTTGTTGATGCTGATGTAGGCGGAGATGAGACAGATCACTAGGAGCGCGATATAGCTGCCGAGGTAGAGCTGCCAAGGGAGAAGGAAGGAGAGCTGTGTTCCTTTTGAGACGATCCCAAAGAGAGCGGCGGCCCCAATGCCAATACCCCAGCCAAGAGTGCCCACGACGGCTGATTGGAGGAGGATCATTTTGGTGAGTAGGTTGTTGTCTGCGCCCATGGCTTTGAATGTACCGAGGTAACGGAGGTTATCGAGGGTGAAGTTGTAAAAAGTTTGGCCTGCAATCGCAATTCCGATGATGAATCCAAGTAAAATGGCGACGCCAAAATTGACGGGTATGCCCGTCTGTTTGAGGAAGTAGTTGATGGTGAAGCTTCGAAACTGCTCATCCGTGTAAGCAGCGAGTCCTGTGATCCTTTCAATTCGATCGCAGAGCTCTTGGGGCTTGATCCATGGTGCTGATTTTATAAGCACAAAGGAGAGGTTTTTCCTCACGATGGGGGAAAACCGGATGGCACGCCTGAAGGTCGTATAGACAACGGGCTGAGTTTGGAAGGTGCGGGAAATATCACAAATACCTACGACAACAGCTCGGTTATCATTGATTTCGATAGATTCCCCGATTTGTAGAGGAATTTTTTTGTTGGTTTTAGGATCGATTCTAGCTAGTTGATTTTCTGCTCCTTCCCTGCTCACGATGATGGCATCTGTATTGCGCAAGTTTTCGATATTTCCTTCCAAGAGTATTGGAGGACGGCCGATGAAACTTGCTGTATCGATGCCGATGACGATGGTATTCTGGAAATTGCCATCTCCCACACTGGAGCGGATGATCCCTTTGAACATGGGCACGGCCCATTCAACCCCTTCGATGCTCCGTACACGGAAGAGTTCATTGACGTTCATGGGCTTGATATCATCGACGAACTTTACTTTAGGATCCATCACCCAAATATTGGGTTGGGATGTGTCTTCAATGAATCCGATAGTACGGGTCATTAATCCTATAAAGATGGCAGCTTGCTGTACGATGATGAAGGAGGCAAAGGTAAGCCCTAGGATCATGCCAATATATTTGGCTTTGTCTCCCATCAAGATTTTTATTGCGAAGCGAAACACTCCCAGCCTCCTCCTAATGCTTTATACAACCTGATGAGTTGCAGCATCACTGTCCCCTGACTCTCTATCATATCTTTTTGTGTTAGGTACAGGTTTCTTTCTGTATCGAGCACGCTATCTAGAGAAATGAGTCCAGCAAGATATTGATCGTATGTGAGATCACGCGATAAAGATATGGTGCAAAGTTGCTCCTCTAATGCGATCAGCCGCTCTTCTTCCTTGAAGTAACCGACGAGCCTATCTTCTACATCTTTGAGGGCGTCATTAATGGATTTTTCGTAGGTAAGAATGGCTTGTTTTTGTCTTTCGTTGGTCACTTCGATTTGAGCAAGTAGGCGTCCCCCGGTAAAGAGATTCCAAATCATTGAGGGGCCAATACTCCAAAAACGACTCGGCCAAACGAAGACTTTGTCCAAGACATTAGCTTGTGTTCCAAATGAGCCGAGTAGGGAAAAGGTAGGAAAAAGCTCCGCTTTGGCTTGCCCTATTCGAGCGGTAGCTGCCGCAATTTCGCGTTCTGCCCCGCGGATATCTGGCCTGCGAAGAAGGAGATCGGAAGGAAGATCAGAGGGGATGAGGCCCGCTGCCATGGGGATACACCCTTCATCGATACAGAAATTTTCTGGGGCTTTGCCTAGGAGTATGGCTAAGCCATGGATGGTCACTTTGAGTTCTTCCTGCAAAGGGGGCAGGGTAGCTTTTTGCGCATCGAGCAGAGCCTTGGCCTGCGTCACATCCAAGTATGAGGTTAACCCTGCAGCGTATCTGCTACAAGCTAGCTCTAGTAGATCTGCTTGCCTCTCAATTTGCTCTTTTTTTGCTTGAATTTGCTGCTGAAAGGAACGGATATCGACATAGGATCTAGCTACATCACTAACTAAAGTGATCTGCACATCGAGGGCATTTTCTTGGCTCACCTCAAAATCGTGATATGCAGCCTGGGTTTTACGCCTATTCTTCCCAAAGATATCGATTTCCCAGGAAGCATCAAAACCCACTTGAAAAAAGTATTGAGTGAGAGGACCCGTAAAGTCGGTCGGAAAAATTTCTGTTGGGGATTGCGTCGCCTCTACAATGCCACTCCCTAAATTTTCTGACCTACGATCTCTAATGGCCACCATATTTCCTTGGATTTGGGGATAAAGCTCGGATCGATCGATCTTATACAAGGCCCTGATCTCTTCGATTTTGTGCAAGGCAATCTGCAGATCATAGTTACAAGCAAGAGCTTCTTCTACAAGTTCATTGAGGAGCTGGTCGTCGAATTGATGCCACCAGATGGCCAGATCTACAGGCTCAGTATCACAAGGGGTTTCTTCATAATAGCTGGGCAAGCAAACTTCTGGCGTTTGGTGATCGGGGCCAAGGGTGCAGCCTGCCAAAAAAAGAAGGGGAATGAGCTTTTTCATACGCCCTGAGAAGGTTTGGCTTCAATGAAGATATCGAGCAATTGTCCTAAGTAAATAGGCAGATCTTTTTTCTGAAAGCGGTAGATAAGCTGGAGAACACGTGTATCGACCCGCTCTAAATTTTCTCCAGTGAGTGTTCTCTTAGGGATCACATAGGGCTCGATCCGAACAAACTCTAAGGGAAAACATATTTCGCTATTACCTCGCACATATGCTACTGCCGGAGCCCCTTGGAATACGCGCCAGGCATCGTCTTCATCCACATCGATGCGCACATGCATCGGATCGATAGCGCCAAATACCATAATCGAATCCTGGAAAATTGTATCTTCTCGTGATCCTCTAGCAAAGTCCCCTACATTGATGTTGACCTGCATCACCATCCCATTAAAAGGGGCCCTTGTTGTGGCCCTTTCTACCTGTGTACTTGCCACATTGAGAACGGCGACAGCCTCTTCCACTTGATTGTTTGCAATTTTGATATCTTCGATCCAAGCTCCTGCCTGTAAAAGATCCAGCTCGGCCTGTGCTTGTCTAAGTTCGGCCTTTGCAATGCCTGCGGCATACTTTTGCTGATTGAAGTCATTGAAACTAATCGCCCGTTTATCGCAGACATTCTGAAAAAGCGAGTACTGTGTAAACTCATCTGAAAGGCGCAATTTCGCCTGCTTAACTTGGGCCTCTAAAGGAGGAATCTCTTCTTGGCGGGGCTGGTTCACCAATCTGTTGAAATTAGCAACGGCCACTGTTTGCGCAGCAGATGCTTGCTTTTCATTTGCGACAAGATTTCTCGTATCGACTCTAAAAAGTGGAGTCCCCTTTTCTACGATATCCCCGGGTTGAACGAAGACGGCTTCTACAGGCCCTTCGATGGCTGTAGATACGTTGATGTTGAGTGAGCTCGCCTCAATGATTCCCGATCCTGCCACATAGTGAAGAAATGGAGAGGTAGCTGGGGGATGATCAATTGGCGGAACAGGAGGCTTTTGCAAACCAATGATCACCATGATCAATGCCATCAAGGCACCCGCGCTTGCTAAAATAGGGATCAGGTACTTCTTAAGCATATATATATTTCTTTAATCGCTTTTTTCATTTAAGTCCAATAGTCTAGAGATATGAAAATGGCAATTGTGGGCGCCACTGGCGCCGTTGGACTTGAAATCCAAAATCTTCTACCTGGGGAAGATTTGGTTTTGTTTGATTCCAAGTCCTCCATTTCCTTTGAAGGGATTGGTTTAGCTTTCTTCTGCTTAGAGGCGAAAAAAGCTAAAGATTTGATCGCGCAAGCTAGAAAAGAGGGAGTGATTTGTATCGATGCGAGTAGTGCCTATCGCAATGACTTTTCAGTTCCTTTGGTCATTCCAGAAATCAATGCCCATGCTCTCGATGATCATCCTGGAATTATCTCCTCACCCAATTGCACAACGACACTCATGCTCCTTCCCCTAGCTCCCCTGCACAAGAAATATGGGATCAAAAGAATTGTCGTATCGACCTATCAAGCTGTCAGCGGCGCTGGAAAAAGAGGCATCGAAGAGCTAAAAGAGCAAACTAGAGCTTCTCTTTCAGGAAATTCATCACCTCCAAGCTGCTTTCCCGTCTCTTGCGCCTTTAATGTCTTTCCTCACGAATCGGCAGAGGACGAAGAAAGGAAAATGGGTGAAGAGACGCGTAAGATTCTCGAGAGTGAGAACATTGGTGTTAGCGCCAGATGTATCCGCGTTCCGGTTTTTCGGGTCCACTCCCAGGCGATCAATGTGGAATTTAATCAGCCCATTGATTTTAGGGAAGTTTTAGAACTTCTCCATAGCGCCCCTGGCGTCCAGGTAAAAGAAAATCCCACTCCTCTTGACGCAAGTGGGCAAAAACCGGTACTCTGCGGAAATATCCGTTTGGATAAGACGCAGAAAAATACTCTCGAGATGTGGGTCGTAGGCGATCAACTACTCAAAGGGGCCGCTCTCAACATGGTGCAAATAGCAAAGTGTTTAAAATAACTGACAAAAACCGGAAATGGTGGGTACTGCTTGCCATGACAAGCGCCATCTCGATGATTTTCATCGATGTGACTGTACTGCCTGTCGCCTTGCCCACGATTCAACGGTCTCTCGCCCTTTCTGAGCTAGGAATGCAGTGGATTGTCAATGCCTACATCCTCGTTCTCTCAATCTTCTTGCTAGCGGGCGGGCGGATTGCCGATCACGTAGGACACCGGAAGATTTTTTGCTTTGGCCTTGTTCTCTTTGCAGTGAGCTCTGCTCTTTGTGGTTTGAGCTATTCTGAGTGGTGGTTCATTGTTGGGAGAAGTTTGCAGGGGGTTGGCGGGGCTCTTCTCATTCCTAGCTCTAGTGCGATCAACTACAACGCCTTCCCTCCTCGCCAAAGAGGGAAGGCCATGGGACTTTATGTCAGTATCGGTTCTATTTTTCTAGCCCTTGGTCCATTTATTGGCGGGCTTTTTTCTCAGTATTTTACTTGGCGCCTTGTTTTCTGGATCAATCTTCCCATCGCAATAGTGGGACTTATCCTTACGCTCATTGTCGTACCCAAGAGTAAGGGAAAACCCAATCATTTTGATTGGATGGGGTTTATTACATTTAGTTTGGGAATCAGTGCAATAGTCGTAGCCTTGATGCAAGCCAAAAGTTTGGGCTGGGTCTCCTATTGGACCATTGGTCTGATCGTTTTTGGATGCTTCCTTCTTTTTCTTCTATGGAAACTCGATCGCGACGTCAAAGATCCCTACATCGATTTTTCCCTCTTTCGCAATAGGACCTTTGCTGGTGCTATCACCGGCATTTTTTGCACTCAATTCATCCTCATGGTCACTGTTTTTTGGGCTATTTATTTTCAAAATG
>Ga0210003_1001808_pt1 | contig 18518 bp, 17 predicted proteins | sample LantaG_FD_182804 | JGI IMG/M metagenome (GOLD analysis project Ga0210003, IMG submission 182804) | Deep subsurface microbial communities from Baltic Sea to uncover new lineages of life (NeLLi) - Landsort_02402 metaG (SPAdes) (version 2) | ecosystem: Environmental > Aquatic > Marine > Oceanic >...
CAGAGCGACGCCTACGTCCTGTTCGTCAAGGAGCCCGCCGAGTACACGAGAAGGGTCAGAGCGCAGACCGCAAAGTACCCGCCGCCGTCGTGAAGTGGTTCGGATGGAGGAGGGGGAGCAGGGGGGGGAGGCCTGGGAGAGAGCGCGAGAGGGGAGGGGGGGGGAACTGCAGCTGCGTTACAAATTTTTTTGTTTGGTTTTTCTGTCAATGTTTTATAGTCAAAGCTCTCTCTCTGTTTACACAAGGCCGCTGCTCTCTTTCCCTTCTCTCTCAAAGAGGGGGCGCGCCCGACGGTATCTGTACGCCCTAGAGTGGTTTTTGGTTTCGATGTTTTATTTCAAGTGCTGGCAAAAAGGAGGTCATCAAAATGGGTTCAAAAAAGAAAAAAAGGTTCAAAAATGGTCAAAAAGAATTCGAGTGTTTTCTGTTGCTGTTGCTTGCTGTTGCTTGCTTGCTTGCTGCTGTTATGTTTCTGCGCGTCTCCAAAGGTCGTGTCTCGAGAGAGCGCGGCTGCTGCGGCAGCAGGGAATTGGTTGGCGGTAGGAAAAAAATGGTGCCTCCCTTTTTGCGCGCTTGCCCTTGTGTTCCATCGAGGTTTTGACGAAAAAAGGAAAGACAAAATCTCAGAGGGGCTCGACCCCCATCGCCCTCAGGCCCGCCGCCGCCGCGGCCCACACGGCCGCGTCCGCGCTCGGGACGACGGCAACAGCGGAGCCGGAGGCGTTGCTTCCCCCCTCCCCTTCGCTGCCGCTGCTGCCGCCGCCGCCGCTTCCGCCGCTTCCGCCGCCGCCGTCGCCAGAGTCGGCCGGCGCCGGGCTCCTCCTCGCCGCCGCGGCCCCCGAGGCTGCCCTCCGCAGCAGCCCCTGCAGCGCGCTCGCGGCCCCGGCCCTCTTGGCGTGCGCCGCGTTGGCCTCGTCGGAGGACGCGTACGCGGCCAGGAGCAGCGCCGCGGCGTCCGCGGGGTCGTCGGCGGAGACCCCGCCCGCCCCGGCTCCCCCCGCCGCCGCCGCCGCCGCCCCCGCCGCCCCGGCCCCCGCCCCCCGCGAGGGAGCGGGGCCCGCCGCCGCCAGGTGCACCAGCAGCGGCGTCGCCTTGGCCAGCTCGTGCTGCACCACGCGGTCCTCCAGGGGGAGCAGCGCCGCCCAGAGCAGCCCGACCAGCCAGCGGCCCCGGGGGGAGAGGCGCGGGTGCGCGAGCAGCCTGGCCGAGAGGTGCACGAGGCCGAGCGCCGCCGCGGCGGCGGCGCGGCCGCTCCTGCCGCCGGCGTCGCCGCCCGCCGCCTGTCCCGCGGCCCCGACCCCGGCCGCCGCCGCGGCCGCCTCCTCGGCGGCGGCCTGCAAGGGGTCCCGGGGGGTCGTCGTGTCGAGGTAGAGGAAGGCGAGGGCCTCCTCTGCGGCGGCGGCGCCAAAGGTCGGGTCGGCGGCGGCGGCGGCGCCAGAGGTCGGGTCGGCGGCGGCGGCAGCGGCGCCAGAGGTCGGGTCGGCGGCGGCGGCGGCGGCGACAGAGGAGCCGCCGCCGCTTCCCTCGACCATCGGGACCGAGGGCGCTGCGAGCACCGCTGCCCGCAGCAGCGCCACGCACGCCGCCGGCGCGCCCCTCGCCACGGCCTCGAAGAGCAAGGCGGGTTCCGCGCTCAGGTTCACGAGGCAGCCCGCGGCCGCCGCGGCGACGCGAGGGTCGTGGCAGCAGAGGAGGCCGACGGCGGCCGGGACGGCCCCCGCGGCCGCGACGGCGCGGCGCGCGCCGCCGCAGCTGCCGGCCCCGCCTGCGACGCCGGCGAAGCCGCCGAAGTAGGCGACGTTCCCCAGGGCCGAGGCCGCCGCGGCCTTGGCCCGCTCCCTCCCCGGGGAGTAGTCCTGCTGCATCACGTGGACGAGGAAGCGGAGCGCCCCCGCGGTGGAGGCGAGGGCCGCGGCGCCGGCGGGGAAGGAGGGCGAGCAGGGGGCGCCGGTTCCGTCGGTCGTCGTCAGCGACGAAAAGTGCTGCAGCCGCTGCGCCGCGTGCGTCTGCGCCCGCGGGTCGTCCGAGCGCCAGAACCAGGAGAGGTTGCGGAGCAGGGCCGCAAGCTCGGCCGGCGGGGCCCGCGGCGGGTAGGCGAGGGCGCCCGCGCCGCGGGAGGAGGGGAGGGGGGGGAAGGCGAGGGGCAGGGCTGACGGCGCGGTCGCCGACGCGGCGAGCAGCTGCTGCTGCTGCGCCGGCGGGGGGAGCGCGAGGGGGGTCGTGGCAGCTGCGGCTGTGGCCGCCTTTCCTGCTGCTGCTGCAGCTGCCGCCGCCGCCGCTGCCGCCGCCGCCGTCGGCGTGATCAGGGCGTCGGCGCCGGGCGCGGCCTCCCCGCTCGAGGAGCCCTCGCGCGGGAAGAGGTGGTCGGCTCGAGCCCCGCTCTGAGGCGAGGAGCCGCCGCTGGCGTTGTCTCGGGGGGGTCGGGTCCGCTGTTTTTTTTCCCGTTTTTTTCCGTTTTTCGTTGAGGTTGAGAGAGAAATAGGAGAGGGAAAGGGTGAGCAGCCTGTTTTCTTTCTTTCCCATCAGCGGGCCCTCGTTCCTGTTTCTTTCCTCTCCGCCCTCGTCGTCGATACGATCCTCGATGAAACAAAGACACTTTTTTTTGGGAGCGAAAAGAAACAAGGGAAGATCTTCAAGGTCGAAAAGAGGCCCGCCGCCCCTTTTCTCTCTCGCCGCAAAGGGGCAGCGCCTCTCTGAGCGTCGAGAGGCCCCTCGTTTTCGTTTTCCGTCTTTTCCGTCCGTCGCTCCCTCTCTTCGCTCGCTCGCAGTCAATTATCTTCTCTCTCGCGCGCGTCCGCCCTCTCTCTTTCCGGTCCTCTTTCTCCATCGCCGCCGGCTTGGCTTCGATCCACTCCCTCTCACCTCGTCGACAGTGACCGGCGCGATGCCCTCAAAGGGCGCGAAGAGCCCCTTTCCTCCGTCGGCAGAGCCAGCGACGGCGACGCCGTCGATCTGCGCTCCGAGGAGACCGTCGACCTGCATCGCGGCCATGCTTCGCTCGGGTAGAAGAAAGCGATCTCTCGACAGAGAAGTCTTCTCACGCTCTTCGCTCGTTTTCGATACGAGAGAAGCGCGATCCCTGGCGGCTATACGGGTTGCGCGTTCTCTCTTTCGCTTCTGTCGTCAAAAAGAAGAAGAATTCTCCTTTTCGGTTTATCCACGGCCTTGGCCTCTCAACGGATGAGACCCTAGTTCTTCTTCCCTCGGGCTCGAGGTGCTCCGGGAGCGCAAGGTGGAGACCGCAGGCGAGGACGAACGAAGAGAATCGCAAAGGAAGCAACGACAAGGGAGCTCCTGCACGTGCGAGAGAAGAAGAGGAAAAGTGAAGAAGTTGCTTGTTGCTCTGGCGAAAAAATCAAAAAAATCCGCCCTCCAACTCGTGGCTCTCTCGCTCTCCACGCTCATCAGTGCAAACTACTAAAAGTTTCGAGGAGATCGATGACATACTCATTCTCTTTAACGATTGAAGAGCGCCTCCGCCTCCCAATTTCGATGCCCTAGGCGCGCGTCTCGACGTGATATTTTCTTCTCTCTCGCGAGAGAGACAGACAGAGAAAGGAAAGAAGAGCCGGAGAACGACAGCGGCGACGGCTGGGGGCGACGAGACTCCGGCTGCTCCGATGGCCGACGAGCCGCCGTCGCCCGCCCCTCTGCCCTCCCTCTCTCTGCCCCCTCCGTTTCCTCGCCCTGCCTCCTGCCTCTCTGTAGGCTTGGACTGGGACCCGGGCCTCGACGCCTACCTCTGCGAGTGCTTCGGTCCCGAAAAGTGGGAGCGCACCAAGCGAGCCCTCGCCTCGCCCCCTTCCTCCACCTGCCTCCGGCTCGCCTCGGCCGCCGAGGGCGCCGCGGCCGTCGCCAGGGCCGAGGCCCGGGGTTGGGAGGCCTTCTCTGTCCTCGACCCCCCGCGGCTCTCGCGGCTCAACGTCGTGCTCGTGAGGGAGAAGGAGAAGGAGAGGGAGAGGGAGAGAGAGAGGGAGAGGGAGGGCAGCAGGAGCGGGGAAGAGGGAGCAACGCGGGCCTCGACTGCGACGACGAGGCCCCCTCCTCCGCCTTCGGCAGTCATTATCGTTTCGCGCGTCGCGGCCGAGGCCGCGCTGAGGGGCGCCCCCATCTTCGCCCCCGGGGTCCTCGCCTGCACCCGCGGCGTCTCCGCGGGGGACTGCGTGGAAATCAGGGTCGCGATCGAGCCGCGGTTCGTCGACAGCAGCGGCAGTGATTTCGCTGGAGGCGGCGGCGCGGCCGCTCCTGCCGCCGGCGTCGCCGCCCGCCGCCTGTCCCGCGGCCCCGACCCCGGCCGCCGCCGCGGCCGCCTCCTCGGCGGCGGCCTGCAAGGGGTCCCGGGGGGTCGTCGTGTCGAGGTAGAGGAAGGCGAGGGCCTCCTCTGCGGCGGCGGCGCCAAAGGTCGGGTCGGCGGCGGCGCCAGAGGTCGGGTCGGCGGCGGCGGCGAGCGCGAAGGCGCCGAGGGGGGGAACACGGAGGGCGCCGCGACGACGGGGACGAGGAAAAAGAAACTCAGCAACGCGCCCTCCTCGGTCCGCCTCCGCGCGGGCCACGGCATCAGCAGGGGAACCGTCTTCTCGACCGCCGCCGAGGCCGCACGCGCGGCGCCGCTGCTGCTCGGTGCCGGGGTCGCGAGGATGGGCAGGAAGGAGATGACGGCGGCGGAGACGGGGAGCGGCGGCGACGGCGGCGGCGGCGGGGGGAAGAGAAGGGGCGTCGCCGTCATGCTGGAGGAGCCGAACGCCGAATTCGGCTGGCGGCGCGCTCCCGCAGAGGCCGACCTCCTCGGGAGCAAGGAACAGCAGGAGGACGGCGGCGGAGGGCGAGCGGGAGAGAAAGGCGAAAAGGAGGAACGCCTCAGAGGGATGGCGCAGCACCTCGCGTCGGTCGTCGCCGCGGCGGCGCTGCTGCTCGGGGAAGGGGCCGGCGACGCGGGCGCGAGGGTTTTGGACATGTGCGCCGCGCCGGGCGGAAAGACGACGGCGATCGCCGGGCTGCTGCTGTCGTCGTCGTCGTCTCCGCCGGCGGGATCCGCCCCTTCCCCGCCCCCCTCCGTGCTCTCCCTCGACAGGACCGCGGCGAAGGCGGCGCGGATAGCCTCGCTCGCGGAGGAGATGGGCGTCTCGGGCGTCGTCACCGCCGCCGTCGCCGACTCCCTGAGGCTGTTCCCCTCGGAGACGGACGGCCCTCCCGGCGCGGGCTCGAGCCTCCTCGTCGCCGTCGACCCCGGCGCCGCCCGCAGCGAGGAGGCCAGGCTCCGGAAGGAGGCCCGGAAGGCGGCGACGAGGGCGAAGATGGGGGCCGGGAGGAGGAGGAAGGGGAAGGGAGGGAGCGGCGGGCACACCAAGGAGGAGGAGGAGGAGGATTTCCCCCGTTTTTCTTCTGCAGCAGCAGCAGCAGCAGCAGAAGAAGAAGAAGACCAACAACAACACGGAGAGAACCCCCCGCCCCCGCCCCCGACGCGCCGCTCGCTCGCCGCCGACCCGGCGCGCCTCGTCCCGGGCTCCTTCTCGCACGTGCTGCTCGACGCGCCCTGCTCCGGCCTGGGACTGCGGCCGCGGCTCGCGCAGCACGCCGACAGGGCCTTCGTCGCGAGGGCCGCGGCGGTGCAGAGGCAGCTGCTCGCCGTCGCCGTCGCCGCCGCCGGGGGTGCGGGAGGGGGCGCGGGGGCCGGCGGGGCCGGCGCGGGCGAGAACTTCGGCGCGTGGACGGGCGGCGGCCGCGTCGTCTACTCGACGTGCTCGGTCTCCCCGGAGGAGAACGAGGCCGTCGTCGCCGCGGCGCTGCGGCGGTTCCCGAGGCTCGTGCTGGAGGACGCGAGGGGGGCCGCGCCCGCGGGGTCCGCGGGGCCCGGGCTGAGCGGCGAGGGGCCGTCGCTGGCGGCGTTCCGGGACGGAGGCGGGCGAGGTGGAGCGACGGCGGCGTTCCTGCCGCCCGAGCTCGCCGCCTTTGTCCTCCGCTTCGACCCCGCGAGCCCGCGCGGGCGGGCTCCGATCGGCGGGTGCGACACGATCGGCTTCTTCGTGGCCGCGTTTTCCGTCGCGCCGCTGGTGCCCGCGCCGCTTCCCGCGCCGCTGGTCGCCCCCGCCGCGGCGGGAGAGGAGGAGGGAAGGAGAGACGCCGGCGCCGGCGCCGGCGACGAGAGCGAGCGCAAGAGCAGGGGAGCTCGCAGCAGAGTCGGGGAGCTCCCCCGCTCTCGCTCTCTCTCCTCGCCGCTTGATACGAGCGTTCCTTCTCTTCGTTCTTCTTCCCCCCCCTTGTAACTTGTAAGATAATGCAACAAAAAAAAGCAACGAGAAAAATAGTGTTACACAGAGGAGGAGCAAGGGGGGGAAAAAGAAAGAGAAGGAAAAACGTTTCAAAAATCTCACAGCTTGGAGACGGGCGGCGCCTCTGCCCAGGCCCCCTCCTCCATCTCCCCCGCCGCCGCTCCCCCGTCGTCGCAGACCTGGCCCTCTTCCTCGTCGCCCTCCTCGGACAGCGAGCCCTTGACCCCCAACAGCGAGGCCTGGCGCCTCTTGATCCCCCGAAACTGCGAGCTCGCCCACCGGTGCAGGGAGTCCGGGTAGGCTATCGCGCTCGCGGCCGCGCTCTCTCCCTGGCTCCAGCGGGAGAGCACGACGCGGTTGGCGGAGACGTGGGCGACGAGCTGGAGGAGCAAAGCCGGCATGTGGGAGGACTCGAGGAGGTCGGCGTGCTGATTTTGAGAGAGGGTTTTTTTTTTGAGGAAAGATAAGTTTTTTCGCATCAACTTTTTCCAAAAAGAAAAAAAAACCCAAAAACTCTGCCTCCCAAACCAAAACTGGGAGCTAAAAAACACGCACGTCCACCACGATCGCCGCCGCCCTCTCGTTCAGCGGCTGCAGCACGTCCCGCATCCACGTCCGGTACACCCGCGCCGTGGCGCCCTCCGGGTCGCGGCGCACCGCCGAGACGAACGCGGCGGCGGAGCCCCCCCCGTCGGGCGAGTGCGCCCGCACCATGGCCTTGTACGCCGTCCTGGAGGCGTTGACCGTGGCGAGGAGGGGGCCGTAGAGGTCGCGGACCTGCTGGTTGATGCGCTCGATCTGGGCCTTGCGCTCCTCGGTGATCTTCGTGTTGTAGTAGGTGAAGAGGTAGCCTGGAGTTTTTGAGGTTTTTTGAGAGGCGTTTTTGGTTGAGGTCGAGAGGTTTCGACGTTCAGTGTCATCGTCGCCAGTGAAAACTGGCAGCTCAATTGCAACGCAACAACACTCTCCTCCTGTCTTCTTCTTCCTCTTCTCTGGCTCTCCTGCATCGCTCGACACCACCGAAAGGAGATCGCAGAGAGTGCATTGAGCACGCGAAGGAAGAAGAGCTGCGCGACGACTCACCGCCCAGCGCCGCGAGCAGCGGCGTCGGCACGCCCATTGGAAACCGGAGGGCGTTCTTCTTCGCCCCCCCTTTTGTGCCTTTTTCAGAGCTCTTGTCTGTCTGTCTTTGTCTGTGCGCTTGCCTGCGTGCGTCACGAGAGCACGGAGGCGATAGACGCGCTCGAGATCCCAGCCCTCGCGGCAGAGGAGAAGCGAGAGCGAAAGAGAGAAGAGGCAAAGAGAAAGAATTGGCAACGACAAGAGAGAGAAGTTGTGGCGTTTTTCTTTTCTTTTTCCCTTTGACCTCTCTCCTCCGCCAACCCCCTCGCCTTTGCATTTTCAAATCACGCACGCACACACGCACAACTCAATTTTTCTCCATTACACGCAAGGCGGGATGAATATTTTTTTGGTTAAGAGCACCCAGGACAAGGGGGGGAAGAGGAAGGGAACTCATAATCGAGAAAGGGCCAGCCTCTCTCTCCCCCCCGTCTCTCGAAAACCAAAAAACCCGTTGTGTTTGCTCTCTCTCTTTCTCTCTCTCTTCCCAACTCACAATTTTTCTCTCTCTCTGATTCTCCGAGCGCGCGCGCATTGCGAATATTCCCTCTTCAAAGAAGAGCATCGACGACGGCAGTGTGAAATGTGGTCATGAAATATGGTTGTGTTGTCGAAGTTTTTCTAAGAAGAAGGAACATTTTTTTCCTCTCCCAAGTTTTTGATTTTGTTTTTTTTATCGGACCGTTTTCTCTCTCCCCCTCTCTCCTTGACTCTCCCTCTCTGAAGCAAGCGCACAGAGAATCAAGGAGCTTTTGTTTTGCGTCAATCGTCTTGAGCGAGTGTCGGATTTATAAAGCGTCCAGTTTTTTTTTCTTTTCGAAGTCGACCTCGAAGCTCCCGCCAAATTTAAAAAAAAGGTTCAGGGAGAGAAGTCTCTCTAGAGGCGGAGCAGGCGGCGGGTCCCCGCCAGCAGCGCGCTCACGTCGGGCGTCGATGCCGACCACTCGGCGATGGACGAGGTGTACTCCTGCGCGGCGGCGGCGGCGGCAGAGGAGGCAGCGGCGGCGGGCTGCTCGGCCTCTGCCGCGGCGAGCTCAGCTGCGCGCGAGGCAAAGTCCGCCGGGATCGCGGCGGCGTCGGCCTCGGCCTCGGCGACCATCATCTGCTCAGCGTCTGCCGGGGCAGCGGCCTGCGCCGCCGCGGCGGCGTCCTCGGCGGCGGCCTGGAGGGCCTGCTTGAGCTCGGCGACCTCTCCCGAGGAGGCCGCCTCGCCGGCCTCGGCGTCGACGGCGGCGAGGACCTGCGTCGAGGGAGGAGGGAAAAGAGAGAGAGAAAAGGAGAAGAGAGGAGAAGGTTGAGTAATTTTTTTCTTCATCTCCTCCTGGAAAAGAAGAAGAAGAAAAGAGAATGATCAACAGCGCACCTCGAGGAACTCGGCCTCGACCTCCTGGGCCTCGGCCTCCGCGGCGTCCGTGGCAGCCTGCGTGGTGAATGGCAGAGAGAGAGAGAGAGGGAGGGAGATGCAGAGAAGGGGCATGTGAGAGAAGGGGAAGAAGACAGGAAGAGAAAGAGGAAAAAAATGAGAAAAAACAAAAAATTCCGCGCACCTCCTGGTCGGCCACGGACTCCATCTCCGCTGCCTGCTCCGCAGAGTGCACCTCGTCGGCGGCGCCCTCGGCCGCCTCGGCGATCATCTGGGCCTCCTGCTCGAGCTGTGGAAGTTTTTGTTTGAGGGACGGCAAGGGAGAGAGAGGGGGATGAGTTTTTTTCGTTTCGTCTGCGTCTCCCTCCCTCTTTTCAAACAACTTCAGAAACAATGAAAGAGAGAAAGCAGAAAGAAAAAATGACGCACAGCGGCCTCGGCGGCTCCGACCTCGGCGTCGGCGGCCTCCTTGACGTCGGTGAGGATCGCGTCCTGTCGTTTTTGGAGACGGTGTTTCGAGCCAAAAGGTAAATCGAAGAGAGGAAGAAAAAAAGAAGTGAGTTTTTTTTTCCTTCTCTTACCTCCTTTTCGACCCAACCGAATCTGCAAAAAACAAAATCCAAAAAAACTGAAACTGCTTGCTCACCACGTCCTCGTCCTCGGCGACCTGCACCGCCGCGTCCCCGGAAGCCACGGCGTCTTCGACCATCGCCGCGAAGGCCGCGGGGGTCACGACCGCGACGTCAGAGGGGGCGGCGGCGTCAGCCGAGTCGGCGGCAATGAGCGCCGCCTCCGCCGGGGCCGCCGCCTCCTCGGGGGCGGCAGATGCCTCCTCCATCATCTCCGCCTCCATCGTCGTCATCTCCTGGGCCGCGGCCGCGGTCTCGGCCTCGATCTCTGCCTCCTGCTTCTCGGCCTGTTTTGTTTTTCGTTTTCGTTTTGGCGGTAGAGGAAGAGGGAAAGGAGGAAAGAAAGAGGTGAGAGTTTGTGGTTTTTCGGGCGGGGTGGAAACAAAAAACAGACAAAAATTCGACTCTTCTCCTCTCTTCTCACCTCGGCAGCGGCCGCGACGGCGCCGGCCACTGCATCCACCTCGTCGTCGGCGACGATCTCCAGGGAAGCGTCTCCCGCGGCCTGGGTCTCCGCGACGAGCGCAGAGAACTCCTGCGGGGTCACGACGGCGACGGCCTCCACGGGGGCGAGCTCGGCTCCGGCCTCGGCGGGGACGGTGGCGGCCCCGGCGGCCAGAGCAGCCGCCTCCTCGGGGGCGGCAGCGACGACGGCAGCGTCGGCGGCGGCAGCGACGGGCGCGGCAACTTCCTCGATGGCGGAAGGGACGGCAGCGGCCTCGGGGACAGCGTCGGCGGCAGCAGCGACGGGCGCGACGGGGGCAGCAGCGTCGGCGACGGGGGCAGCAGCCTCGGGGGCAGCGTCAGCGGCAGCAGCGATGGGCGCGGCAACTTCCTCAATCGCGGCCGGGACGGTATCGGCGGCGGCGCGATCGACGATCGATCCCACGGCGTCCGAGGCCCTCGCCATCGCCTCCTCGACGGACGCCTCCATCTCGTTGGGCCAGGCGGCCGAGGAGCCGTCGGGGGCCGCGGCGGCGGCGGGGGCCGCGGCGGAAGCCTCGGTCGCGGCGACGGCGGCAAACGCCGCGGTCGCGGCCTCCTGCGCGTCGACGGCCTCGAGCGCCTGCGCGGCGAGCTCCTCGACGGCTTCGGGGTTGATCGCGGTCCCGTCGGCCAGGGAGGACTGGGAGAGGGCGTCCATGGCCTGGGCGATGGAGTCGTAGGCGGCCTCGGTGGCGGAGGGCTCCTGCCGCGTGTTTTAAAAGTTTGGTTGTTGTTTTCTTTCTGTTGAGATGGGAGAGGTCGAGGTCGAGAACGACGCGCGAACCGGGCACCGTCGCGTGCGAGACGCAATTGACAAGAGAATCTCGACACGCATTTTTCCGCGCTTGGGCTCCTTGCCGCCGTCCGCTCACAGACCCGGACAGAAAAACCCTATCACTCTCAGCCCCTCGACCGGAAAAAGCGGAGGTCTGCCGACTCCGTCGGGCCGGGACAGGCGCCCATTTCGTTCACTGGCACTGAACAGAAAAAAGGCGTGGTTGAGAGACGCATTGGCGGCCCCCCTTTTGAGGTTGCCTCCTCCTCCCCCCGTGCGGCCTCTTGCCAGTTCTCACCTGCGCCCGGACCGCCATACCGCACACCAGCGCGGTGAGCGCGAGGGTCACGAGGAACTTTCTGCAGAACATCTTCTGTGGGAGGCAAGAGCGCTGGGAGAGAGTTGGGATGGAGGGGGGAGAGAGAAAGGAGAAAAGGAAGATGGTTCGAAGAGAGTGTAACTCCGGCTGGGCTCCGCGGGAGCACGAGCTGAGCGGAGAGGAGCTCGACTCTTTTCCCCCTTTTTCTCTCTCGCGCGCCTGTCGTCACCCCTCCCTTCCCTCGAAACACACCCCAGAGAGACAAGCCGCTTTTTCAAAACGTTATAATCATGTCATAAACGAAAGGTATTGACAAACAGGGGGAGGTGGGGGGGGGCGATCTTCTCTTCGTTTTCTTGTTCTTTTTTTAAAAATAGGGGGGGCAGCGAAAAAACAGGAAAAACAGCGAGGCGAAGAGGAGAGAGCGGCCGCTGCTCTCCCTTTCTCAAAGAAAAAACGAAAGCATCGCGCTCACGCGAGCTCCCCTCCGAGCATCTTCCTGCCCAGCGGTGCGAGCGACGCGGTGACATTGCGGTAAGTGGCGCGGACTGTTTGAGAGTTGAGAGAGGCGTTGGGAGGCGTTTTGGAGGGATGAAGAAACGAGAGAAAGCGCAGTGGCCGTCGCCGTCTGCGGGAAAAAGGCAACGCCTTTCTCTTTTTTTTTCTCTCTTTCTCTTCCTCTGTCTACACAGGGACATCACTCACCCTTGTTCGTGACGTTGACCTTGCCCACGGTGGCCCTCGGAGGGAGCACAGCGACCTGCACGTTTTTAAAATCAAAATTTGTTCATTTTTCAGGGTCAGCCTTTTTCTTCCCTCTTTTTTCGACACTTTCTCCTCTCTTTCCTGCCCCTTTCTGCTCGCTCTTCTGAAACAACAACAACCACCTCCTACTCACCTTGTAAACGGTTGCGTTGATGGCCTTGCCGATCGTCAGGTTGTAGACGGTGTTGGTGGTCTGTTTTTTTGAGAGTTTTTTCTTCTTTTTTTGAGCGTGCGAGGGTCTCTCGGCCGGCAGAGAAGAGAGCGTTTTTCCACCTCGCCCCTCCCCCCCCTCTCTCTCTCTCTCTTCACACCTTGATGGCGTTGTTCGCGGCCTGGGCCAGGTCGCTCCCGAGGCCCGCCACGGGGCTCGTGAAGTTGAGCGCCGTCGCCGTCGCGTTGACCGCCGTCCCGACGACTCCCACGGCCTTCAGCGTCGCGTTGGTCGTGTTTTTCAGTCCCGTCGCCGGCACGTAGCCGTAGACAAAGGGGTAGCCGGTCGCGTTCACCAGCGCCTCGGCGCGCTTGAAGGTCCTGTAGCCCGCGGGCTGGAAGATGATGCGCTCGTTGACGTGCCAGTTGACGGTCGGGTCGACGAAGTTGGGAGGGAAGACGCGGGGCGGGGTGACGACGACCTCGGCGGCCGAGGCGGGGGCGGCGACGAGCTGAGTTTTTTTCCGGGAAAGAATTTAGGGTTTTCGTTTTTCCGTCAGCAAGGGGGAAAGACAGCGGGAGGGAAAGGGCAGAGGGAAAGGGCAGAGCGCCTTGACCTCTTCTTCAATTTCGTCGGCTTCTCGGAGAGAAGATGGTCCGGGCTCCTCCAGAGGAGCCGCGGCGTGGCGTCGGAGTCATGGGGTGGGCGGCAGCAAGAGCGAGCAGAACGAGCAGAGAGCGCGCGAGAGAGGGGGAGAGCGCGAGAGAGGGGGAGAGCGCGCGAGAGAGAGCGTAGGAGAGAGCGCGGGTGCAAGAAAAAAGGGGCTCGCTGTCGCCATGCTGCTTCTCGTAACTCCCTCTTCTGCAAAGTCGCCTTTCGCGCGCCGCTTCTTCTTCTTCTCTGCCACTTTTCGCGAGTCCTGCGTCTTGCAAAACGACGCTATATTGCAAAAAAAAAGGCTCTTTCCGCGCAGATGAGATGCCGGGCGAGAGAGGCTGAATGAAAGTTCGTGCAATTGAAGCCGCGGCCGCCGTTGGCGCGACGTGCTTCAATGCATTTCTCGCGCTTCCCGAGGAGTGCAAGATGCCAAGACGGGCATCGAGAGCGCCTTTCCGACCGCCTCTCGAACACTGATAGACGTTTGAAAGCCTCTGGAGGCAAAAAAGAGCGGAATGCGAGCCGGGAAGGAGGCCTCGGCGCGAGCGAAGTCCCCGGTCTCTTGGCAGTTGGCTAGAGAAATCCTGCTTTCTAAATTTCTCTTCTGATTTTTTTTGCTTTTTTCGTTCTCGTACTCAACGTACCACGGCCAGGCACGCCAGCACGCAGAGTACAAAGAATGCCACGACTCGAGACATTTCGTGGGAGGAAAGGCGGAGGGCGAGAGGAGAGGAAGGACTCCGCGAAGAAAGAAAACAGTTTTCGTCTTTATGTGAGTCGATCCTCGACCTCTGTTTTCCCTCTCCCCGCGCGTCGCCGCCGCCGGTCTCTCGACCAAACAACCAGAGAGAAGAGAAGAAAGGTTCGCCATTTTTTTCCGTTCCTGCCGTCGCCTCCTTCCTCCAAGATCAGAGGAGGGAAAGGGAGACAAATAAATGAAAAAGTAGAGGAGAGCAAACCCGCGCCCAAAGCTCGGGACGATTTCGATAACAGAAAGGGAGGAGGGAAGTAAAAAGAAGAACAATTTCTCGTTTTCGCGACGATACTTTTCAGGCCGCGCCTCTCTCTTCCTCTCTCCGCCGCCTCTCTTTCTCTTTGTCGTCATATCATCTCTGCCACGAGCCGTGCGCGCGTGTTATGCGTGGGATCAAGTGCGTGTTTTGGTGCGCAAGGGGGCATTTTTTTGGGGGGGGGCATGTTTTTTGAGGTTGGGGACTCGGAAGAGGAAGCGGAAAGAAAAAGAAAGAGAGGAAATGGAATGATTCCTTCCTTGTTTCTCTCCCCTGCGCTCTCTCGACTTTTTCGCCTAGCCCCTGAGGGCATCCGTCACGTTGACCTTGCCGACGGTGGCCTTGGGGGGCAGGACGGCGACCTAAAGAAGTATTTTTAGATTGAAGTTATTTTTGAAAGGGAGAAGAAAGAGGTGAGTTTTCTTGGAAAGAAATAAAAGCACTCCTCTTTCTCTTCTTCTGCCTTTTTTTTCAGTTTCCCTCTTCTTCTGTACCTTGTAGACGGTGGCGTTGATGGCCTTGCCGACGGTCAGGTTGTAGGCGGCGTTGGTCGTCTGTTTTCGTTGCATTTTTATATTTGTCGGAGAGGTCGAGAGAGGTGAGTGGTTCCGTCTTTTCCTTTTTCTCTTCCTCCTTCCCTCTCTCTCTTTCTCTCCAACTTGACGAAATACAACAGCAGAAACAAGACCAAAAAAAACAAAACCCAAACACACCTTGATCGCGTTGTTGATCGCCTGGGCGAGGTCGCTGCCCAAACCGGCGACGGGGCTCGTGAAGTTGAGCGCCGTCGCCGTCGCGTTGACCGCCGTGCCGACAGCGCTGACGGCCGCCAGGGTGTAGTTGGTGGTGTTCTTCAGGCCGCTCGTCGGGACGTACCCGTACACAAATGGGTAGCCGGTCGCGTTGAGCAGGGCCTGGCCCTGCGTCGAGGCCGTCTTCTCCTTGGCGGTCAGCCTCGCCCAGGTCGGGACCGGGTAGGCTGTGGCGTTCGTGGTCGGGTCGATCGCGGTGAAGTTCTTGACGGGCGGGGTGATGACGACGTTGCCGTTCGTGAGGGTGACCTTGAGCGGAGTGGAAGGGACCTGCAGTGGGGATGGATGGAGGGAGGGAGAGGGGTTGCGAGGAGGACGAGGAGGAGGAAGAAGGCGAGCAAGGTTCAGAGAGAGAAGAGAGAGAGAGAAGCAGCAGGCGTCGGTTTTTTCCTTCATCGTTCTCGACGAATTGACGCGACTTGGGTCGCTTCGAGGAAGACTCTGAGACCGCTTTTCGCGCCCTCTTTCTCCGAGATTTGTTTTTCTTTCTTACCTCAGCCGACACCTGCGACAGCATGATAGCGTGGAGTTCAGAATTGGGGATGAGAGAGAAAGACGGAGATAAAGGGGACGTGAGCGCGAGGGGATCTCAGTGGGGGTCGTCACAGAACAATTCGCGACCGATAAACAGTTTCACTCGAGTGGTCCGCCGGCCAAAGAGCCCTCGCATGTTCCTTCTCAGGCCTTTTCCTCCCAAAGGGGAGCACGAAGAGGAGAGCTCTACTCGTTCCGTGGGGGAAAGGTCGGGAGAAGGTACTCCAGCGGCTACGGAGCGGGATGCAGACGCGAATGTTTTTTTTTTAGAGGGAGAAGAGAGAGAAGAGGCTGCGGGCATGGGCACAACCGAAGCCCACAATCGCTTCCAACGGCCGTACCATGGACGCGAGAACCGCCACGCAGAGAGCGAGGAACAGGAGGGCGAAGCGCATTTTTGTTGAAAGGCTCTGGGAGAGATTCGAAGAGGATGGATGGAGAGACGCTGCGCGGCGTTTTTTTTCTGCTTGCTTCGCCTGCTTTTTTTTTTTCAACAGTGAGCAAGGAGAAGGAGAGAGAGAGGGGCGTTTTTTTTTCCTGCTTGCTCGCTTGCTTTTGTTTTTGTTTCGTTCTCCTCTCTTTCCCTCGGGAGACCCTCGGGCACTCTTTTTTTTTCTTCTCTGACGGAGAGTCATCGATCGAAGGGAAAAAGAACTTCGCCTTCTCTTCTGCGCCACTTTCCCCGACGATGGCCGGCGGCGGCGCCCACGAGGTCTCGATCCTCGAGACCCCCATCATGATGCTGGCGGGCGTCATGGCCTTCTTCCTGGTCGTGACTGGCCTGTTTGAATTCGTGAGTTGTTAGATTGCAATTCGTGGCTTGTTGGTTTTGCTCTCTCCCCTCGTGCCCTCGTCGTGAGGCCGCTCTTTTTTCAACCTTGACCTTCAACCTCGACCTCAACCTTCAACCTCCTTCTCCAAAAATAAAAAAAAATAAAAAATCAGATGACTCACAGGTTCCGGAAGCATCTCCTGTCGCGGAACAAGCTCGGGCTCCTCGCCGCTCTGGACTCGATGACTAATGAAATCATGCTCCTGGGCGTCGCGTCGCTGCTGCTGATCATGGTGCAGAAGAACGTCGCGGGGCTCTGCTGTGAGTTTTTTTCTTTTTTCTTTCGTTCGCTGCTCTCTCTCTCTCTCTCTCGCCTTCCCCCCCCCCTTTCCCCTCCTCCGGCTAACAAAAATAAGAAGAAAAAACTGCAAAATCAAAGTCGCCGAGGGCGACTACAGGCTCCGCACCTGGCTCGACTCGGTGGACGGCTGCGCCTGCTGCCTCTCGCGCACCGAGGGCGTCTCCGAGTGCTTCCTGAGGGCCAGGGGCTGCGGCGGCGCCGCCGCCATGAAGGCCTGCTGCGCGCCGCTCGAAGGGAAGGGAAGGACGTGCGAGAACCCTGGGTACTGGGAGGAGGTGCTGGGCGCCGCGGAGCAGTCGGCCGCCGCGGCCGGGGCGAGGGCGCTCGGGGGGGGCGGGGCTCCCTCGGCAGGCGCCGCCGGCGCTCCGCACCGCCGCCTGCGGAACCTCTTCGCCTCGGGAGGAGCTGCTTTCGGAGCGGCGGAGACGGCAGAGACCTGCGCGGGAAGGGCAGAGATCGGCGTCGGCGGGTGCCCGCCGGGGAAGAGGCCGGCCGTGACCGTGACGGCGCTCCACGAGGTTCACGGTGAGATTTTTTTTACCTCGAGGCTTTTTTCCGACGGGAAGGGAAAAAAAAACTCCGGAAAAAAAACTCACTTTTCTTCTTTCTCTCTCTCCCTCTCTCTCGACCTCAATTTCTTTCGAAACAAAAAGTCTTCATCTTCTCCATGGCCCTCACGCACATCTTCGCCTGTGTCCTCCTCATCGTGATGTCCAGCCTGCGAGTACGGTCATGGCGGCGGTGGGAGGAGGGGGCGGCAGACGGCGGCGGAGGGGCGGCGGCGAAGGGCCTTTCCCCGGCTCCTCCTCCTGCTCCTTCCGACGCCTCTGCCGCCGCCGCCGCCGCTGCCGCCGCGCTCGAGGCTGGTCCCTCTGCTTCCGCCCCCGCCGTGGAGATGGGGGCGGCGGCGGCGGCCCTCGGCCTGGGCCTCTCTAGGAAGCGCGTCTCCTTCCCGGAAGAGATCGAGGGAGGACGCGGCGCCGCTGCTGCCGCCGTAGCAGCAGGAAAGAAGACAGCACCAGCGACGGCGACGACGACGACGACGACAACAGCTGTAACTCCCTCTCAGCGCCGCCGCTCCGTCCTTCTCCAGCGCGCTGATAAGCTCGACGGCTTCTGGCCCAAGCTCGGCGAGGTAGGCATCTGCATCCTGAGGCAGCTGCTCGTGCTGTTCCCCGTGACTAAGAGGGAGTACCTCGAAATGCGGGAGGCGTGGATGGCAGCGCACGGGCTCGACGGGAGCGGCGCTGCCGCTGTCGCTGCCGCTGGCGGGAAGGGCAAGGAAGAGGGCGGCTGCTGCTGCTGCTGCCGAGAGAGCAAAGATGACGGCGACGGCGGTGATGGATGCGGCGGCGGCGGCGACGGCAAGGGAGAAAAGTGCTGCTCCTGCGGCTGCGCTGCTTCGGGTTCCCTCCCGCCGATCTGCTTCGCGGACTACGTGATGAAGTCGTTCGACGACGATGTCGCCGGGATCGTCGGATTGGTAAAAAGAGAGTTTTTTCTCTTTCTTGTTCGTGTACGACGACGACGGAAAAATCTCAACCTCGACCTCCTCTCGACCTCGATCTCGACCCGTTTTTTTTTCAAACGAAAAAAAAAACTTCTCTCTCTTTCCCAGGGCATCCCGATGTGGATCCTCCTCATCGTTTTTCTGCTCCTCTCGGACCGCATCGGCTGGTGCATCTGGGTCTTCCTCGTCGTGGCCGGTGCGCTGCTGCTCGCGCTGGCCGTCAAGCTCGCGTGGATCGTCCGATACACCTCTCGCGCGCGGGCGACTCCGTCACTCGAGACCTCCGAAGTCCCCGAGTCCGGAGCCGGGGCCGCTTACTCTCTTCCCGCTCCTCCTCCTCCTCCTCCTCCGCCGCCGCCGCTGCCGCACGACCTGGACCCGAGCGCGTTTTTCTTCCGGAGGCCGTGGCTGATGCTGCCGCCGATCAAGCTGCTGCTGTTCTTCGTGTCGCTGGTGAGAGGGGAAGAAGTTTTGATTGGAGTTCACGGGCATGGGCCGCGCTGTGGCCCATGCCCGTGCCCATGCCGAGGTGGCAGAAGGAGGCCCCCCGCGGCGAGCGCGGAAGTTTTGTTTTTCCCCCTTTGCGCGCCGCCGCCACCGATTTTTTCGGTTTCCTTGTTTCCAACCTCGAAAGAAGAAAAACTCTCACCTTCTCCTCTCGCACTCGCGCACACCCCAAAACATACGAACAAATGATCAATCAAATAGGTCTGGAGCAACGCTCTCTTCTTCTCGCAGAGCTTCGGCCAGCGCTCCTGTTTCTTCTCGCGGAAAGGTTAGAGAGAGAGAGAGAGAGAGAGAGAGAGAGAGAGAGCAAGACAAGAAACTCACTTTTTCTGCACCCCCACCCCCTCTTCTTCTCTCTCTCTCTCTCTCTCTCTCTCATTCTCCCGCCCCCCAGGCCTCCAGTCGATTCCGGTCAGCTGGTGGGGAGTAGTCGCCGCCTCCGTCCTCATGTTCGTCGCCCTCGCGGTCAATGTCA
>Ga0210003_1001809_pt1 | contig 18508 bp, 8 predicted proteins | sample LantaG_FD_182804 | JGI IMG/M metagenome (GOLD analysis project Ga0210003, IMG submission 182804) | Deep subsurface microbial communities from Baltic Sea to uncover new lineages of life (NeLLi) - Landsort_02402 metaG (SPAdes) (version 2) | ecosystem: Environmental > Aquatic > Marine > Oceanic >...
CACCATCATCAACGGTGGCCGCAAGGGTAGCGTAGTGACCTTCGAAAGCGGCGAAACTTCCGAGGCCGTACTGACAGGTTTGACCATCACCGGCGGATATGGGAAAGCCGTTTCTGAAGTAGGAAGCAACATTTATTGGGGAGCGGGCATCTTTTGTTTCGGTACTTCGCCGACCATTAAAGGTAATATAATTACTGATAATATCGGTGCGCTCGAAATTATTGGAAATAATCAGGCGCAATGGAAATTGTGCTATGGAGCAGGAATCGGTTGTTTAGAATCCAGTGCGATAATCACTAACAATATAATCAAGAACAATTCCGGATACGCCGGCGCTATTTTTATGTTGGGTGACGACAAGATTTGCAATAACCTGATATACGACAATTCTGCGGTTGTTGGTGGTGGCGTTATCCTGTTCGGAGGACGCCTGATTAACAATACCATTGTAGGCAACGACACCAACGCGAGCGCTCAGGCCGGGTCTGGGCCGGGAGGTAATATTTACATAGTAATGGATAACCAGTTTTCTCAGGGCCTGATACTTAATAACATAATCTGCAATGCACCGTCAGGAGGGGGAATATCCGGAGAGGGTGCTATAGATGAGTCTATGATATCATTTAATGATGTTTGGGGCAACTCGCCCGGCAACTACATGGAATTGTCGGATCAGACGGGCACTAATGGAAATATCTCGGAGAACCCGCTGTTTGTCGATGCACAGGGTAAAGATTTTCACCTGCAAATGGACTCTCCATGCATAGATGCCGGCGACCCTGATTATGTCCCCTATCCGTGGCAGCTTGACATCGACGGCGATAATGCTGCGATGGGTGAACAGATCGATATTGGCGCGGATGAGTACCTCGGCTACATGAAGCCCGTTGCCGATGCCGGCCCCGACATACACGTGGCGGGGCTTGATTTGGTTACTCTCGACGCAAGCGGCAGTTTTCAATACGATCCAAATAATGAGCTGATATATGAGTGGGACCAGCAATTCGGCCCGGCGGTGGAACTTGACGATCCAGAGAGTATGAATCCGTCGTTCATGCCGGAAGTCGAGGGTGAATATCGATTTGAGCTTGTGGTCTGGGACGGCACGCATTTGAGCCGACCTGATGAAGTAATGGTTCTTGTGGGTAACAAGGTGCCCGTCGCCGACGCCGGTCTCAACAGAGTTTCGCCCGTACCCAGTCAGGTTCGTCTAAATGGTACCGGTTCCCACGATCCCGATGTCATTGATGAGCTTATATATACATGGAAACAATTAGAGGGTCCACAGATTGCTCTTCAGAATGCGGATACTGCCAGACCCTTCTTCGATTGCAACGAGCAGGGATCGTATGCATTTGAGCTGGTTGTAAGCGATGGCTTTGTTGACAGCGGGCCCAGCGTCGTCCGGGTGACGACTGTTGCCGTGACAATGAACCAGGATTATATAGATGCCGGCTATGTAACTGATGATTATTTTCACTATGCGGATATCTCCGGCAACAAGGTTGTATATTGTGTCGGGCCATCCGTTAACTACACCTGGAACATCAGGAGCAAAGACCTCGGAACGGGCGAAATCGATGAAGCGTTTATTGACGGTGGACTCGATACTCAGCCGAAAGTCGATGGTGATATCGTTGTTTGGGCCGGCGGCCCGGGCATGTCGGATTTCCTTGGGCCGGAATGCATCAGTATCTTTCTGAGGAATACCGCTACGGCAGCGCAGAAGATCTTAAGGCAGCACAGTAACTCGGCATCGTACAGCCATCCGGCGGTCTCGGGCAATAAGGTCGTCTGGCTGGAGCATCTAAATATAAACAAGTACAATGAAAATAACTACCTTAACATGCCGTACAGTATCTGCGGCGCCGACGTCACCGACCTGGACAATCCCGTCTATTTCACAATCGCTGGCAATGTCGGCAGACGAGATCCTTATGCCTACGAGGCATACATGGAAGACTTTGACGATGTCGTGGATATATCCGAGGATATCGTCGTTTGGGAAGCCGAAGGTGACATTTTCGGGGCCGATATCTCGAATATCGACGACATCAGAGTCTTTACCATTTGCAGCGATTCCGCCCGCCAGTATGATCCATCCATTTCCGGCAATCTGGTCGTCTGGACGGATGAGCGTAACGATGCCGGTGACATATACGGCGCCGATATTTCCGATACGGAAAACATCCGGGAAATGGCAATTATCAGGTCCCCCGGCAGTCAGCTTCAGCCGGACGTTGACGGCTGCCTGATTGCTTATGTCGATGGCGTCAATACCGGCGGCCAAATCAGAGTCTGCTGCCTGACCAAAGAAAAGGGCGTTATGGATATAGAGCTGCTGCAATCCCTCTATGGAGTCGGCCCGGCAATAGACGCCGGTACAATCGTCTGGCAAACAGGCACTTTCGGCCAGGTCAATTCAATCACGCTGGAGTTTGGTTATGCCGCCGAAGAAGGGCCGGTTGAAAATCTGACGACCGGTGAACACTACGATTACATCCAGCATGCCATTGTCAGAGGCCAGGCCGGAGATAAAATAGTAGTCCCCGAGGGAACCTATAAAGAGGACATCGACTTGATCGGCAGAAATCTGACCCTCAGCTCAACAGACCCCAACGATCCGGCCGTCGTAGCGGCAACGATTATCGACGGCGGGAGCAGGGCGGTGACCTTCGCCAATGGTGAAACTGCAGACTGCATCCTGAGCGGCTTTACAATCACAGGCGGCAGCAGGGGCATTTACTGCACAAATAATGTCTCCCCCAAAATTGACAAATGCACGATTACGGGCAATCTTGGAGCCGGTATCGAATTGTACAGCGGCGGCAATCCGATACTTAGCAATTGCACCATTATTGCTAACGGCGGTTCCGGCATTGAAATGCGCCCGCGCAGGGCCGGACGGTTCACATATTATAACAGTCCCCAAATGAGCAATTGTATCATCGCCGCAAACGGCGGGCACGGCCTTCTCCGGGGAGTTCCCACGGTAACGAACTGCACGATCGCCGGGAACCTCAAGAGCGGCATTCAGGAATCCATGCCGACGGTTACAAACTCCATTGTTTATTTCAACGGCGACGGCGCCGCTCAGATTGTCGACATTATCGGCACGGTGACATACAGCGACGTTCAGGGCTCCTTCCAGGGCGTCGGCAATATCGACGCCGATCCGCTCTTTGCGGACCCCGCTAACGGCGACTATCATCTCAAATCGCAGGCAGGCAGGTGGCACCCCGGCAGCGAAACATGGATTTCGGATGACCTGACCAGTGATTGCATTGATGCAGGCGATCCGGGCAGTGAAATAGGTTTAGAGCCCAGCCCGAATGGCTCAGTAATAAACATGGGCGCCTACGGCGGAACAACCCAGGCCAGCAAGTCACCATAACCTGACAGTCTATATTAAAACTAACCGGAGAAGCAGTTTTGAGTCGACTCGTAGCACGTAGGGTACGATGAATCGTACCATTTGCTACTTGTTACCTCGCTATATTATACTGCAAAAGCCACCGCTATAGATCATTTCAGTTTTCGATTTCCCATAGTAGCCTCGGATAATAGAGCAACTGCTCGCTGTTAAGGACGGTATAGAGTAACTGTAATCTCAGGCGTGATACCTATCTGACCATCATTATCCATGGCTTCGGCCCAGACTATCCACTCACCAAAATCAGCATCCTCCGGCCAGGTGAATTCAATTTCCCAGCCATCTGATCCATCAAGGTCCCCAAAGCGGCGATATCTTATATTGTTATCGCTCCTGTATTCCAAACGGAACCAAACCTCGTCTACTTGGCCGTCAACATCGCTTGCTTCGGCACGGAATGTCGTAGAACCTCGCCAGGTGATTCGATCTCCATCCTGTGGTTCGATGAGCCTTATTGTCGGAGGGTTATTCACCAGGTCTTCTCCCCGCATCATCCAATGTGAGATTATTATCATGAGGTCTTCAAAATCGACCACGCAGTCGCCGTTAATGTCGCCCGCTATTATCGTTTCACAAACAGGTTCACCAAAGTAAGATTTGCTTGCTTTGCCACCGGCGCCATATGCCCCCATGTTGAGGCGCCCGCCGTTGGGGAACGGCTCAATACCGATAGGGCTGTTCGGATCGCCGGCATCTATGCAAGGACTTGTCAAATCATCCTGCACCCATGTTTGGCTTTGCTGGCCCCAACGGCCTGCCTGCGATTGCAGGTGATAGTCACCATCCACCCAGAAATCGTCAGTTGTATCCTCAGGCGTAGCATTCTTGTCCCAGTAGCCCGGCAAAACAAAACATGGATCGACGTCAATATTTCCTTCGCCGGGCCATCCTTCTTGAACGTTACAGTATCTCACAAACAGTTCCTGCTGCCCGCAGTCTATCGCGGGCTGACTGTTGCCCCAGAAAATGCAGTTTGACACCTTGCCCCCATCTCGAAGATTCAATGCACTGCCGTCACGTTCACCGGAATTGTTGCTGAAAGTACAGTTTCGGATAGTAGTGTACTGACTGTCTGAATAAATTCCTCCGCTCCAGATACCATCTATGTTACCTGCAAAAACACAATTGGATACAACCAAACGACCTCCACCATGTTCAATCGCACTGCCAATATTACCTATAAAAGCACAGTTATCTACGATGAATTCTTTTTCAACCCTTGCGCTAACACCAGCCACCCTACTCGCAACATTGTTCACGAATTTGCAGTTGTAGAGCCTGAGATTGTTTCCCCAAAAGTTGATTGCTTCTCTCGTTTCCGTTATTCCGTCGCCAACGAATGTGCAGTCTTGTAGTGTTAATTTGTCTTGAAAACCGCCGGAGATTCCCACCTTATTGTCAATAAACAGACAATCATTTAGTGTTAATAAGGTGTCCCCGGAATGATGAATTGCCTCAAACCAGTGACCTTTGAATGTGCAGTTGGTCAGTGTTGGACTGCAGCGCAGATTGAATATCCCCGTATTTGCATTAGTAAACTTGCAGTTCGCCACAGTAGGATTACCAAACCAGTTGCGCATACCTCTACTGCCGGCAGTAATCGTGACGCCATTGAGCATAGCTGTCTGGTCAGTATTACTGCCGTTTACAAGACAGATACTGTTTTCTTCTCTGGTAGGCTCATCAAATAACTCTTCCGTGTCGTCAACATCAATATCATCCCCAGCTAAATCCCCGCTTAGGACAGTCTTGAATGCCTCGACGTATCTAGCATCTGGTTCTATGGATCCAACACCGGCAAAGCCTCCGAGTACTGTGACACCACTGATTAGCTGGAATTCCGCACGCTGGTCTCCCGGCGTAATTCCAATTCCCTGATCAGGCGCGTATATGCCCTGAGCCACTCGGATTTGGACGGGCTTCTCGGCAGAATTAGCGTCGGCCAGGGCATCCTGTAAATAGACATATGCATTTTCCCAGCTTGAGCCGTCATTTGCACCGGCGGCATCATCGTCAACGTAGATGGTCTTGCCCATAGTAGAAACGCACAGTATCAAAAGCAGAAGCACTAACGAGACCAAACAGCATCTTGAATTTGATTTATCAGCCATTTTGAATCTCCTTTTCTTCCCCTTAGAGCTATTATTATCCCGCGTTTTATCGTTGTTCTGGACATTTTAATGCTTTCTTCACTTATTCAGTCAAGACCGGAATACAGGCCGGCAATGACAAGTCCCGCTAATATCACTACTATTACTATGACTGAGACAATCACATGCTGGAAAGTAATGCCGGCCAGGATCGCGCTGATTGAGGTGACAATGGCAATACCCATTTTCGTATACAGCGATCCGGTCAGCGTCGCAGCGAGGCCAACATTCAGTGACGCTGTATTGACCGAACAGGCAGTTGTGGTCGCTTTGGTCGAAAGGGTCAGGATTCCAAAGAAGCCGAGCCCCGTCAGGAGCAACTCCTTTCCAAAGCCATTTCTGGACAGATGTTGTCTTAGGGCGTGCCTGGCCCGAAAAAACAAGACCCTGGCCCCGAATTCCTTGCAGTTAATAAGCTGAGCAATTTCAGCAAAGGACAGCTCCTCATAACAACGCAGTACCAGGATGTTTCGATAGGTAAACCTCAATTGAGCAATGGCTTCATAAATGGTCTCAGACAATTCAATACGTGCCGACTGATCGAGGCCGTCGTGATGGTTTCGAGCGACATATTGTTTGAAATACTCCCGGTTCAGGGCCTCGATTTCGACCTGGTGCCTGCGTTTTTGATCCCGATAGTAATGCTGAACTTCACCCATGGCGTGCCTCAACAACCAATACCAAAATTTATCAATATTCTTAAGCGTCTTAAGCGATTGCACCATCTTCACCAACGTCTTCTGGCACAGCTCTTCGGATATATCCTGGCTCAAGGTCAGTCTGAAGATATAGGTTAGCAGCCGAGGCTCCGCAACCTCGGCCAACTGACCCATACTTGTGCGATCTCCCTGCTGGGCCCTGGTTACGATCGCAGCAAGGCTCTCTGCCCGGCCAGAATTTTGATTATTCGTTTCATTCATGGTTCTTTATATAAAAGTCCATGTCCTCCTCCATGCGTTACACTTTTTTTACCGAATATTTAGATAATGTGAAATATTCGTTTACACCGAGGTATCCGAGAGAAATAAATGGCCCCGGCAACTTTTTCTTCAAGAAACCGATCTGCCGCTGTAAAACTCACCTTTTTACTCCTTCTTTTATCGCTCGCTAAAGGTTGCCGGTTAATATTATACCCAGTGAGGCGTATCTTCCGAGCGAAATATTGATATTATTCCCTAAAACCAAGAGTGCATATATAGCGTATTTCTTCTTCGATGAACTGGTTGATCAAAGCCCGGGTTTCCTGATTTCGAGCGAAATCCTTCAGGCCACGGTAAAAGATGACAGCCTCCCTTGTTCTGGTAATGGCGTCTTTGACAATTTCGGATAGAGACTCGTGTCCGGAGAGGGTATGAAGGGGATAAAATTTATCGGCAAAGACGGACAGGTCGGCTATGACATCAGGATGGTTTCGAAAGTAATCGCAGTCATCATTCGGCATGAGCCCGGCTTTTTGTTTACCGAACTGCTTTCTTCGCTGGGCAAGTGTGAGTTCCCGGCCGGCCCTCCAATCTGCCAGGTCCTCGCACAGATTCCTGCATCGTGTTTCGATAAATAGCTTTGCCATTTTCGTATAGAACTGCCTGCCGTTATGCTCAAGCCTTTCAGCTATTTTCAGAACTTCGAGAACGCCAAATTCAGTTTCCATTGCCGCTTCTCTTTTAAGGAATTTCATTACAACAGCTCATAAATTCCATATGACTGAAATTATTCGTATCATTCGCAATTCTATAAATAAAAGTCCATGTCCTCAGGCATTCGTTACACTTTTTTTGCAGAATATGTGGATAATAGAAGACTTTCGTATCATTGGGGCTGTTGAAAAACGTTGGACTTTCAACGTATTTACTCGACTTCGTTGGCGTTTTTTGTGAGAAAACTCGTTGTGGAGGCCAGAATATTGTTGACATTGAGATAAAGATACATTGTTATTATAGGACATAAAGTTTACAGGAGTGATTCAGTGAAGTGTATATGGGAAATCCCAGGATAATCAATTACGGAGACTGTGACATATGGGAGTGCTACTTATGGAGCTGAATAGGAAAACCAGGTTAAGAAGTGTTCTATTAGTATGTGTGTTGTGCCTTGCATCAGGCGCAGTGAGGGCAAAGACTCAATTCGCCGTCTTTGATAAGGATTATGGAATAGGTGGAACGGCAGGCAACTATACAATCCGAGTGAATGGCCAAGGATTCGATAGAACCGTTTCTGCAACACTTACGAACGATCAAGGTTCCAAACATCAGGCAGTTCAATACTACCGAGTAGGTCCGGAGATTCTTTATGCAACATTTGACTTAACCACAGCTCTTCCGGGCCTGTATGATGTCGTAGTTGAAAAGGGTTCCACAGCAGAATCATTAGCGATAAGGCCCGGACTACAAGTTATAGCTGGCGGCGGAGGAGCGATTGAACTATTGGTGGTAACTCCAGATGAAAGCAATCCTACGCCACCCACTCCGGTGAACGACGGTAGTCTTATAGAGTTTCAAATCGTGTGTCAAAATACCGGCATCAACGATTCATATGTTCCTGTGATTCAGTTTCGATCGGATCAACCTTTCTCCGAAGTAGAAGTGCCCACAATAGAGGATGCGGATATGCAAGTTTATCAGTTTAATGATATTTGGTATCCATTTCCTCAGTCGGATGAATCATGTCCTGGAATTGTGCTCCCAAACTCAGGATACGCTCGAAGTTATTGGATGGAATCCGACGGAACCGACTCAGGCGGGAAACTGCTTGAGGGCATTGAACACAGTATTTCACATAAGTACGCAGAGGCCGAAGAAATCAATTGGGTTGCTTACCTCAAACTACATAATGGCGTAACGGAGCAAGAATGCTTTTCCATCATTGAGAAGTTGCAAAGCAAAATGAACAATAAAGTTTCAAGTTTCTATGCCATGCTTTCTGGAAATGCTCAGCTTGTTAACAGAGAAGACTTGGTCAATGATCTATCGTACTATCACTTGGTGAGACTTGAGATTGACAAAGTACTCTCTTCTATCACAACATCCATATCTGGGCGTCTTTCAGCTGCAAGCTTTGAAACACCAATCTCGAACATCAGCATAACAGCCAATAATTTGGATACGGGCGAAATGTTCAGAACGACCTCGATGTACGATGGTAGCTTCCGCTTCAATAATATTTCTGGCGGTTCTTATGAAATCTCTACTGCAGAGGTCTTATCCCTGGACGGTCTAACGAAAGTACAAGTTCGCAATCGTGAACAGATTGCCGGCCTTGAAATCCCCGTTGACAACGGGTATTGTGTTGACTTGCTGGTAACGCTCGCAGATGAACTCGTTCAATTGCCGGCAGGTGGAACTGCATTTCTCACGTGTAAATGCGAACCTGATTGCGACAATGCTTCCAGTAGTAGCAAGCTCCCCACATTCAAACGGCTGTGGGGCTTCACCGAATCGAATACACTTCGTATATCAGGGCTTTTCGCCGGAGAGTATGATGTGGCAGTAGATATTCCCGGATATGCCGAGTCTTTTGCTTCATTTACTCTGCTCGAAGGGAGTGAGGGTATCGAAGAGATTCCGGTGAATTGTGTCCCTGGTATCACAGTCACCGGAACAGTCACCAGCGAGTTCGGACAAGTGTTGGATAAATTTGCCGTCCTTGAAGGCGCCGACGAAGGGAATAGCAGGCATATCCACTTCGCAGAATGGAATGATCTTCGGTTTGAGTTCCAGGACGTCCTTCCGGGCAACTACAAGTTGTCGTTCTCGGCATCAGGATATGCAACGATAGTCGAGCAAGTAGATGTTGAAGCAGATAGCACCTCATATGAGATTGGGGAGTATGATGTTCCACCAGAGCGGATGTTATCCGTCAGGTGGACAGGCGGTTTTGCGAATAAGGGAGACGATGCAACTGCGATTATTTTCGACCTCCGGGGCAATCTGATCCGCGCATTACCAATCCAGATCGGCACAGATTTTACTATAGACCGGTTGGCAGCCCAGGAGTACTCTTTTGGCATTTTCGATTCAGGGACAGGGTTATTTGAAACGGTTGTTAATCTGGCCGATTCTCAGGTTACAGAATTGCAAATCAGGTCGTCAAGCATGGCGGGAGCGGTGAGCAGAATGACGCTGAGCGGAATGATTACGAGCGAAATCACACTGGAGGAATTCGACACAACTACCTGCTGGGAACTTGATCCGATTGCTGATGATGATAATCTAACCCCATTATTGCCATTCGTTGAAAATGACTGTTCGGCAACCTTATGTAAAGCACAACTTCATAAGGTACTCGAACTAAGAGAGACGGTAATAAAAGTCTCGCAACAGATCTTTAACACGCATGATTTAATTGATGTGGCAAAGGCCAAACTACTCGAAATATGCCTTACTTATAAAGCCCTGTGTCCAGGGGGATGGACAATTGCGTCCTTGTCAGATGATGGTGGGGAATGGACAATTGCGTCCTTGTCAGATGATGGTTTTGATGTGTGTCCTGAACTCTATTATAACGTAAGCTTATGGGCTCATGCGATAAATAACGCAATAGCACACCATAAATGGTTAGTCGAAGTTTATAAGGATGGCGCGACCAAATTCGAATCGGCCCGGAAAGAATACGAGTGGTGCAAGACATATGCGTGCGACATTGATCTCTCGGGCACCTGGTGGGGCTTGTGGTGGAATCCTACAACTGGAGAAGGTGGTCACATGATCCTTGGTCTTAATAAGAAAATCTCCAATCCCACTTATTATTCTGGTACTGCTTATGCGACAGGCACAGGATTTACATTTGATGACGAGTATGCCAGCTATAATCTTGAAGCTGTACTCAAAAACAAAAATACTATAGAGATGTCTGGGTCGCTATACATTGACGCCTCCGAAATTGAAGATCTATGGTTTATTGCCAGTTCAGTATTAAAGCATACTGCTGCAAGTATTGTTGACGGAACGATGTGGGGTACATACACTACCGACTGGTTGATGGATTATGGTGGTGGAGAAACTGAATGGGGTCTTGGAGAGGGATGGTTTTATCTTGTTAAACAATGACCTGATTGTAGTGGATAATTGATAATACTCCTGCAATATTAACAACCCGTAGAGAACAACTAAGGACAGTGGAGCTGTTGAAAAAGTCAATGTTATTCCTTTATCCGGATTTTTGGTCATCCGGCCTTCATCGGCGAGAAGCTTCTCTTGAAATTGGTAAAATATTTGTTCACCACAACATCAAATAGCCTCTGCGCTAACAGGTTACAAAAATAGAAGTAAAATTACGCATAAAGCAGGCCCACAGACACTGCAAAGTGCTTGAGTTTGTTAACCACACCTAATTCAACTATGTAAAAGGCGGACCGTGTGGAATTCGAAGGAACGAAATGAGCAGTCACGGAGACCTTGCCATTTACTATTTACGATTTACCCCGTGAGATGGCGGCTTCGCCTATCTCATGGAGTGAACTATTGATTATTTGATTTCTTCTCTTTGACCTTACCGACCTCTGTGGCTGAATAATGAACGCCGTGTAATGGAGATTTATTTGGAATATGGCCGACTTTTATTGTGCCAGTTCGTATAATACTAAACTAAATGATTATTGATTAATGATAAATGATAGGTCCAATCACGCAGAACGCAGTCCTCGGGACTCCTTACGGAGTACGAATTTTAGCCCGCACCACTGGTGCCGGGTCCAAAGAATTGAGAATTTAGAATGTAGAATTGAGAAATATAGAAGAAAAAAAGGCGGAATAATGCAAAAAACAGGTGAAAAAGAGTAGAAAACGACGAAAAATTGAGCTTAAGTTGAAAAAACAAACCCAATTTGCGAATGGGCGAAATGGGCTTAAGTATCTATATGAAAGGTGATTATGAAGAATTTCATGCTTTGAGACGGCGAGAAAACAAACCCAATTCAAAGCCAAACAAAGCCAATCTTAGTTAGCCCCCAGATTTTCTGGGGGTTGAAAGGGCTATTTGAAAAAACAAAGCCAATTTGCCGGAGGGCTAAAATGGCGCAAGCTCTTATTTGAAAGGGTGATATGGCAATAAACCGCCCTGCGGGGCACAAAAAAACAAAGCCAATTCAAAGCCAATTTCTTAGTCCTTTCTAATCCCAAAGGAGTAGAAAAAAGGTGTCTGGGAGATTGCTTAAAAACTTCGTTTTAGCGGCCAGTCGATGGCGAAGAAGCTGGATTTCCATGCCGACTTTGTTCGTGGATTCGGGCTTTTTAAAAAGCCCCTGCTTCAGGAGGAAGGAAGTCTGTGAATAGCAGGGGCTATAAGATAGTGAACACTATAGCCATTTTATCAGATTGAAGAGCAGGAAATCTATTGTGGTGACTACGTAATTTTGCAAAAAAAACCCCTGTTTCATGGAGGAGAGGGACTGTTAAAACAGGGGCTTGAGCGATAGTGCGTACTCAATACACTATACGACCTCCATCCATGGAGAACTAATCGTTAAAGACTATCATTAAGTGCCACCATGAATGCTAAATGTAACGATTTTTCTGTCTGTAACGATTTTTTGTATATTTTTACCGGTAAAACAGCGTTGGGCCTGTTTTTTTCTGGTGTTTAGTACGTTTGTTGTATTGAGCATTTTAAAAGATAATTTTCAGGTGCCATTGTTGGCTAAATGTAGCGTTTTTCCCGTCATTCGACCGGCGAACCGGCTGCCGAGAAACCGGGTGAAGGAAAATTCGCTGGAAAAGGTAAAGCATATGAGGACACCCATCGGGTTGTAGATGGTGTAAAGCAGAAGCTATGCCGAAAATGCAAAGAATGGAAGCCGGAGAGCGAGTTCCATAAAAATGCCTCATGTAAAGATGGCCTGGCGGTATCGTGCAAAACATGTAAAGCCGAGGCTGCAAGAGAGTATCGTAAGCGACGCAAAACCGCTAAGGGTTGACCGCCACTTATGTGCTGAGGTCCGGATTCAATATGTCACTTCCGGAGAAGCTTGCGATTCAACCTCGTTTAGAAATCGGCTCTGAATAGTCTTAGGAACCGGCTTTGATGTCGTAAGCCAATAGAGCATCGCCATGACGGATATACAACCGACCGTTGGCGATCGTCGGATGGGCCCAGTGCTCGTCGGTTCCCTCCGAGACGGCGAATTGGCCGACAGGCTCGAAGGCCCTGGGATTGGGCTTCACGAGGTATACCGTTCCGTCCCCTGCATAGACGTACAGCATGCCGTCGGCGGAAACGACTACGCCAGATTTAACTGCTGGAGCGTTCCACATGACGTTGCCGGTTTTCCAATCAAGGCAGACAAGACCTTTGTTGCCGCTTTGGGCAGTCCCGTAGATGCAGCCGTCAAGGAGGACAACGCCGTGCATCTGGGGATCCAGCGTCTTGTCCGTCCATTTTGGTGTCACGCTCAGGCCGTCGTCTGCAAGGGCCAACTGAATGCCGCCCGATCCGCCGCCTGCGCAGAAATAGATCATGCCGTCGGCATAAAGCGGCGGACTTGACCGGACGCCGAATCGGTTCGGCTGCTCGTGCTGCCAGAGCACTTTTCCGCTGTCCGGATCGACGGCAACTATGCCCTTCTCTACGAGAGTGATAACAAGCCGCTGGTCTCCACGGCTGATGAGGCTGGCCGAGCAATAGGCCGACTGCTGGCTGAGTCCATTAGTCTGCCATATTTTCTCGCCCGTCTCCTTGTCAATAGCCATAAGCGACGCATCGGGGCCTCCGGGTGTGCAGATGACTTTCTTACCATCAACCAGCACGCACTCGGCGAAACCGAATTTTGCCTGCTTGGCACCAGACCGCTCCAGGAGATCGACAGATTTGAGTAGTCGGCCTTTCTCCCGCTCGAAAATTATCAGCTTACCGAAGCTGCTCATGACGAATATCCGGTCGCCGCTAATGGTTGCTGTACCACGCGTACCAGCCACGGCAGGCCCGGTCTTGTCCATCTCCGGACCATAAGGCGTCTTCCACTTTGGCGAGCCGTCAATGTTGAAGGCAAACAGATACCCCTGTTTCTGGTCATCCATTCCGGTGACGTGGACAGTGCCGTCCACGAGCGTGGCTGACGAGTAACCTTTACCAAGGTTCTTTATGGACCAGGCGAGCTTTGGTCCGCTCTCGGGCCATTTTTTCAGCAATCCGGTTTCTGAGAACATACCGTCACAGACCGGTCCTCGAAAACGCGGACAATCCTCACCATGGACTATGGCTGCCAAAATGATCATTAAAAGAAACGCTGATAAAAATGCAATTCGCTTCATTTTGTAATTCCTTTCAATCTAAACTGATATGCCTCAGTTAAAATTATAGATTACTTACATATCTTTCACAACTATTTCTTCCGCTTGAAATAGCAAACCATTACGCTGGCTGAACCAACATAAGGGGGCTGGTCAACTAAGTGATCTTAACGGAAACAAAAATCAGAAAAAAGGCGGGCAAGATACGCTGGTCGTCAGAAATAGCTCATTTTGAGATCTTGTCGAGAAATAATTCATCATTCATAGTTTGATGCTTTCTAAAATCACTTTTCTGAAATGATAACAGCTATTCTAAGATTGCTCTGCTTTGACTTTCTCTTTTGATTTGGCCGGCTTTTTGAGAATAAAACTTGCTGTTATGAGTCCTGCAATAAGTCCGAGTGTAAAAGTCAATAAAAGAAGCAGCACCCGGGGCATCGTTACCGTAGCGAAAAGAAACCTGGTTTCTACTGCCTGCGTATTTTGTAGGGAAACCACGAGAGCTATCAATAAAATTATGATTACCAAAACAATCTTAACTTTCTTCATTTTTTACCACGTCCTTTCTCGTTTCTGGTCTGGATTTGTCGTTCATTTTAATTCTGGCGGTCAGATTCCTTACTATCGAAAACGGAAAACTTATCATTTGGCGTAATCCGTCGACGGATGACAGTTGTCGTACTTGTCCGCTGACCTCTGCGAACAGCTCGTTCATGACGACCTTTTCTTCGACTTCCCCGACTTCTTTGATCATGGCCAGTCTGTGAAGTGCGTATAATCCGATCACAAAAGCAAGGGCGAAAAAGAAATCCCACTGCTGGAGATTTAGTGTCGGTAAGACAAATTCACCTGTAGGGCTTTTATAATTGAGCGTCCATGCCAGTTCTCGGCCTGCAAAAAAGTCCGCAAATTTTCCGCCTAAAATGGGTGCTATACCGGCAGCAATAGAGTTGGCTATCGTATTGGTTGCAAGATAAGCCGTGGCCTGTCCTTTAGGAGCCAGCTTCAGACTTATGTTTCCTGATGCAAGAGAAACTCCCGCTGATGAAAGCCCCATTACAATGTGGATTAGAATCAGCAGCGGTATTGTCAAAAAGTATTTTTCCGGCATTGTAGTAAAAGTCCAGGCGAGAATCGAAATTATAAACAACGGGCCGCATATTGCCAGGACGGATTTGTTGCTGAAACGATCTGTATATTTGCCCCATATTTTGAGAAACAGGAAGTTCATAACCTGGCTTACAATCGAAAGGCCAATTATGAAAGACATGCTTAAACCTAACCTTTTGAGCATATAGACCATAAAGAACGGCCCGGCCAGATTGACCGCAAAGTTCCACGAGCACATAAAGGCTATGAGCTTTCTGAAATTTTCATCTTTGAAGGGTAGTGAGAGCAACTTTAATATCTTCAATTTTTCCTGAGCTTTCGGCATCCGTATTTCCGGGGTTTTTGCCAGGAAGAAAAGGCCGAGCACTCCCGCTAAAAAGCCAAGCAGAAACAAAATCGAATAACCGGCTAATTCCTGCTCTGCAAACTGCTTTTTCCAAAGATCCAGATACAAAGCCGCAAGGATGCTTAGTGCAATTCCAATTCCGGTGGATATCCGCATTCTTTTCGAAAAGAACGAACCCAGTATATTTTCCGGGATAAGGTCCCTCATCCATGAGTTCCAACTGCAGCCTGAAACCGCTCCGAAAGCCGAAACCGCCGCTAACAATATCAATAAAACCGCAATGGCAATCTTTGCCGGAAAGATAAAGGGGCTCAGAGCAATAATCAGCCAGCAAAGCCTGCTCAAAGCTGCGGCTACGATTGTGATCAGCCTCCTGTTTCGTATTTTTTCAACAATGAATATCGAAGGCAACTGAAGCAACTGTGCTAAAGGGCCGATTGCCGCCAGCAGGCCTATGACAAAATTGGAAGCCCCGAGTTTGACAGCAAAGGCAACCAGAAAAGCTCCGCCTGTTAGTATGCCCATGGCCTGTGATGCTACACCATCTCTTATAATATTTTTTAACGCGGATTGGACTTGGTTCTCGCTAAGCGTTTCGTCCGTGTTGAACCACATATCAAAATCCCTTTTCATTCAATCTTAGAAGATAAATATAAAGTGTTGTCAATTATAGTGATTTGTCAAGGTTATAGCTCTTGATTGTCGAAAAAAATTCTGCCGGTATGAAAAAAATGTATTGTAATTTGTCGATACCGGCCACGGTTTGGGTATTTCGCCGGGCATGGAACGCCTTGCAAGCAAGGCTTCTATTCCGAGATTTTAACTTTACAAGGTATAATGATATTGTATTTGTATTTATTGTTCTAAATGTCCTATACTATTTTAAAGAATATGCATCAGATCCTTTCGAACGGTTATATATTTGGTTGTGCTTTTAGCGTGCAGACGAAGAATATTTCCCAACAATGATAAACTTGCTGTTTTTCATCAATAATGTTCGCAATTTTTAAAAAGTTCTGTTTGAATAGATTAAGTATTTCTATTATAAGCTTTATTTTTGTTGTATATGGTAATTAACAATTATGGCACCACAAAGAATCTGTCAGGATTGTATCCAAAAGCACGATTGTCAAAGGATTTATGAGCAGTTGGGGGATTCTCCAGGGCCATGCGTCGCGCTTAAGTCTATTCTTGCTTTCTTGCTGCCGTTAATAGTTTTTATTGTATCTTTAGCAGTTTTTGAAAGAGTGCTCGCCGGCGAGATCGCTACCGAACAGATGCAGACAGCCCTCAGCTTCGTGTTGGCCCTGCTGGTAACTTTCGTTTGCGTATTGATTACAAGAGTGATAAACAAATAACCTGGTTTAGATAAATAATTCAAGCTTCAAGAGTATGAACGTTAATTCGAGAGATAGATTTACATTTAGCGGGGGAGTACATCCTCCGGACAACAAGAGCCTGACTTGTGATAGCCAGATACAGCCGGGCCCAGTCGTCAAGCAGGTTGCGGTAATGCTTAGCCAGCATATTGGCGCTGTCTGCCGACCGTTAATTCGAAAGGGGGATACTGTCCAGGCAGGTCAGAGAATCGGCGATTCCGATTCATTTGTTTCTGCACCTGTTCATTCGCCTATTAACGGGAAAGTAAAAGAAATCGCCTTGCGATCTCATGCCGTTCTGGGCCGGAGCCTTGCGATAGTTATAGATACATTGCCCAATAATCCGACAAATCGGTCATACTTCAAATTAGACAATGATTTCGATGTGCGCAGCTATTCCGTCGAACAGATATGTGAAGCTGTCCGCGGGGCTGGCATCGTTGGTATGGGTGGGGCCGGATTCCCGACAAGGGTAAAAATAGAGCCAAATCCGCGATTGCCCAAAGAGGCGTTGATTATAAATGGTTGCGAGTGCGAGCCGTATATTACCTGCGATTATCGTATTATGCTTGAATGGACCAGTAAGATTATTGCCGGTATCAAACTTGCCAGAAAAGCATCAGGTTGTTCGAAGGTCTTTATCGGTATTGAGGATAATAAACCGCGGGCTATAGAGGTTATGAGTGCGGCACTGAAAAATTCCGGGGACGCCGACGGGATAAGAGTCATTCCGGTGAAAACAAAATATCCCCAGGGTGGCGAAAGACAGCTCATTAAAGCGATTCTAAAGAAGAATGTTCCCTCCGGCGGTATTCCACCTATGATCGGTATAGTGGTGCTTAATGTCGCCACTACTGCGGCAATTGCTGAAGCAGTCGTTTCCAATTTGCCTCTGACTCACAGGGTTGTAAGCGTGACGGGAGAGACAATCGCCAAGCCCGGAAACTACTATGTTCCTATAGGAACCTCGGTCGAAGATTTATTAGAATTTTGCGGATCGGTAATCCAGAAATCTGCCAAGGTCGTGCTCGGCGGACCGATGATGGGGATAGCAATTGCAGATTTGGAAACGCCGATTACAAAAACCACGAATGCTGTCACCGTATTAACAAAAGAGCAAATCGGAATCGCTAAATTCGCCAGGCGCCAGACGCCTTGTATTCGCTGCGGCAGATGTTTGCAGGCATGCCCCGAGAATTTGAATCCGACGAAGATAGCGCACGCCGTCAAGAATAATCTCCTGGATATAGCGGAACGTTATTATATCAGTACATGTATCGAGTGCGGCTGCTGCAGTTACGTCTGCCCGGCCAATATAGAAGTTACAGGATATATCAAAGCAGGCAAAATATTTCTGGCCAGACAAAAACAGAAGATGCCGCAGTAATGTCGTTCCTTCACGGTCGATAACTCGCGGTTCACAAGGATAAAAATATGGTCTTACGACAGGGAAGCGTGGAATGCTAAGGGATATAAGAGTTTCGTGTGCGCCGCATATCAGCGAGCGATATTCGACGAGGAGCGTCATGATCGATGTAATCATCGGTTTGGCTCCCGCGATGGCGGCAGCGGGGTATTACTTTCGCATGCACGCACTCATACTCATTGCAGCCTGTGTCATTTCGTGTGTTGCCGCCGAATGGCTCTGCAATCTGATTCGTAAAAAACCGAATTCACTCGATGATTTCAGTGCCGTCGTGACCGGCATCATTCTCGCCTTGTCGCTTCCGCCGAGCCTGCCTGTCTGGGCGGCGGTGATTGGCGGCGTTTTTTCCATCACAATCGGCAAAATGGTTTTTGGCGGGCTTGGCTCCAATATCTTCAATCCTGCTATGGTCGGCCGAACATTTCTGACGGTCTCGTTTGGCCTG
>Ga0210003_1001810_pt1 | contig 18499 bp, 18 predicted proteins | sample LantaG_FD_182804 | JGI IMG/M metagenome (GOLD analysis project Ga0210003, IMG submission 182804) | Deep subsurface microbial communities from Baltic Sea to uncover new lineages of life (NeLLi) - Landsort_02402 metaG (SPAdes) (version 2) | ecosystem: Environmental > Aquatic > Marine > Oceanic >...
CCTCTGGCGACGTCGACTCCGCGGCGCTCGACGACTTTTTCCGAGAGTGCATCCGGCGGCGTTTCTTCGGGGGCGGCGGCGGAGCAGCGAGGGGGGGTACGGGCGGGAACGCCTTTGGCTGGTCGAGCGGCGGCGGAGGGGGACAGGGAATGGGCGGCGCGTTCGGGAGCTCGTTCGCTCTCCACGACGGGGGCGGTGTTTGCGGTGGCGGTGGCGGCAGCGGCGGCGGAGGCGACGGCCTCGGGGACGACGACGACCTCGTGTAGAGGGGGAGGGCGGAAGCGAAGGGAAAAAAATCATCAATGTGAAAAAAAAAACTTGAAAAAATCGAACTGAAAAAAATCACACCTCTTCTCTCGCCTTCTCTCTTTTGTCTGCCCTCTCGTTACCCCGAAGAACAAGATGACCGTCGCCGCAGACCCCAACGCGATGCACGGCTTCTCCAAGCCGCAGGTCGAGAAGGCGGCCAGCGCCCTGCTGGCGCACCTGCGGAAGAACAGCGGCGGCAAAGGAGACAAAGGCGGCGGCAACAAAAGCAATGACCTCTTTGAGGACGACGACGAGCTTTTGTACATGGTTCGTTCGGAGTTTACGCTTTTCTTTGTGTTTTCAGCACAGAAGACTTAGAGATCGGAGCTCTCTGTCGCGTGCAACGGAGATGCGAACGAGAAGAGAGAGACGAGAGAGCGAGGGGGAACGGCTGCGCATCAAACATGTCGACGCTTGAGCGACGGCGGCTAGTTTTTTCGTTTGACGGCAGCGGGCGGCGCTGCTTCAAACGCTTCAATCTCTTTTCGCGCACGCACTCTCATTCTTTCCTCGCTTCTCTCTCTCTCTCTCTCTCCCACTCGATGAACCACAGATCGTCTCATTGAAAAAGGTCCCGCAGGAGCGACGCAACGACAAGCCCGTCCGAATGTACGTCGAGAGAGAGTTTAATTTTTTTCCCGTTGTCCAATGCCGCCGCCGCCTGCCGACGGCTCGACCTCAACGCAAACTCAAAACTCACCTCTTTTCTCTTTTCTCTCCCTCAAAACTCAAAATACCAACAACAACAGAGCCATACCGCACCCGATCTACCGCTTCGACGGCGCCGAGGTCTGCCTGATCGTCAAAGACGCCCCCGGAGGAGACGACGGGAAAAGCTCCGGATCGAACAAGGCCGCCAAGGCCAAGGCGAAGAACCAAAAGCTCGCCGAGGCCGCGGGCGTCTCCAAGGTCATCGCGCTCTCCAAGCTGAAATCCAAGTACGAGCCCCACGAAGCCAAGCGAGCCCTGGCCAACGCCTTCGACCTGTTCCTGGCAGACGCGCGGGTGCTCCCTTCGCTCGCCCGCCTCCTGGGCAAGGCCTTCTTCAGGGCCAAGAAGCAGCCCGTGCCCGTCGACCTCAGGGGAAAAGACTGGAAGACGCCGGTCTCGGATGCCGTTCGCGCCACCTACTACTTCAGGGGCGGGGGTTCCTGCGTCAACGTCCGCGTCGCGAGGTCCTCGTTCACCGCCGCTCAGGTCGCAGAGAACGTCGAGGCAGCTTTGAAAAACCTGGTCCCGAAGCTGTCTTCCCCGGGCGCGACGGGAAAGTGGGCCGGTGTGCGGTCGGTGCTGCTCAAGTCGGCGGCGTCGGCGGCGCTGCCCGTGTATCAGTCCGAGCCCAGGGGGGTCGAGGATGAAAGCGAGGAGGAGGAGGAGGAGGAGGAGGAGGCGAAGGAGGCACCTGTTGTTGGCAAGGAGGCAGCAGGAGCAGCAGGAGCAGGAAGGAAGGAGAAGGCTTCGAAGAAGAAAAAGGCGCCGTCGGCGCTCGAGGGAGCCACGCCGAAAAAGAAAAAGACCGCCAAGGCGTGAATGTTTTTGTTTCCTTCTTCTCCCGTTTTTTCGACTTTGAATGCAAGCAATACCTCCTGTTTCATCATCATCTTCATCGTGAATTCCATCTTCTTTGACCGCTCTGGCTTTTGGCTTTTGCTCATTAACAATCGACAAGGAAAAAGAGAGGCAAAGAACACGAGAAGAAAGAGAGAGAGAGAAAAGAAGACAGGAGAGGAAAAGAAAAGAACTTTCAGCCCAGCACCATCCCTCTCCCCTCGCCCTCAACTCACGGGCCCGCCGTCATCGACTCGGCCTCGTCCCGGATCGCGGCAAACAGCGCTGTCGACAGGTAGCGCTCCCCGAACGACGGCAGGACCGTCACGACCAGCTTCCCGGCGTACTCGGGCCGGGACGCCACCTCGGTCGCCGCGCGGACGGCGGCGCCGCTCGAGATCCCGACCAGCAGCCCCTCCTCGAGCGCGAGCCTCCTCGCGGACGCGATGGCGTCGTCGGAGGTGACCTGGATGACCTCGTCGATGAGCTCGGTGTCCAGGTTCCCGGGGATGAAGCCGGCGCCGATCCCCTGGATCTTGTGGGGGCCGGGGGCGCCGCCGCTGATGACGGGCGACTCCGAGGGCTCCACGGCGACGATCTTGACGTTTGGGTTCCTCTCCTTCAGGTACCGGCCGACGCCGGTGATGGTGCCCCCCGTGCCGACGCCGGCGACGAAGACGTCGACCTTGCCGCCGGTCCCCTCCCAGATCTCCGGGCCCGTGGTCTCGTAGTGGATCTTCGGGTTGGCCGGGTTCTCAAACTGCTGCAGCACGTAGGCGCCCGGCGTCGCCGCGGCGATCTCCTCCGCCTTGGCGACGGCGCCCTTCATGCCCTTGGCCGGGTCGGTCAGGACGAGCTCGGCGCCGAAGGCGCGGAGCAGCACGCGGCGCTCCAGAGACATCGACGCGGGCATCGTGAGCACCAATTTGTACCCCTTCGCGGCGGCGATGAACGCCAGCGCGATGCCCGTGTTTCCGGACGTGGGCTCGACCAGCGTCGTCTTGCCCGGGGAGATGCGCCCGGCCTTTTCCGCGTCCGCGATCATTGACGCGCCGATGCGGTCCTTGACCGACGAGCACGGCTCCATGATTTCGAGCTTGGCCGCGACGCGGCCCTTGGCGCCGTCGGTGACCCTGTTGAGGTAGACGAGCGGGGTCTTGCCGATGAGCTCGGAGACGTCGGAGGCGATGTTGAGCTTGGTGGAGGTTGCGGCGGCGGCGGCGTTGACCGAGGGAGGGGTCGCCGAGGCGACGGCCGTGCGTCGCTGCTGTTAAAAAATGTTGATTGAGATAACGAGATGGAAATGAGCTTTGGCAGTGAGATCCAATGTCGAGGACGCCGATGCCGCGGGCGGCGGAGGTAGGAGTTCGCGGCTCAAGGAGAGGAAGAAAGAAGAAGAAGGATAGAGCAAGAAAAAAGGGCGACGAGGTGTCGTCGGAGGGTGCTCGAGCTAGAAAGGTTGATGGGTCGACGGCGATTCTCTTTTCTTTTTCATCCTTTTCCCCCTTCTTCTGTAGTTGCTTCCCTCGCTCACACTACAAAACGGGGAGCCCATCACGCTCTTCTTTCCATCGGAGGCGGGAATTGAATCAAGGCGAAGCCGCAGACGTACCGCGCGAGGGGCCGATGCCGTCGTCAAGCCGGCGGCGGCGACGACGGAGCGGCGACGAGAAGAAGAAGAAGATGCCGCCGCAGACGCGGGGACCGCGGCGCGACGCGACACTGCTGCATTGAGCGCCATTGTGTGCGGCTCGCTTTGGCGGAAAGAGAGGGAGAGAGGAAGAGCGCGAAGAGAGAGAAACCGAGATGTCTCTCGGAAAGCTTTGAATGCGAAGAGGAAGAAGGGAGGACTGACAAAGTTTGTTTTGTTTTGTTTTTTTGCATTTGTTTTTTCCCTTTTCGCTGCCAAATAAAATTCTACGCAGCCTCCAGCCCGACGTCTCCCAGAAGCGGAGGAGATAAAAGGAATTTCTGCTCGTCGTCCTCGCTGTCGGCGCCGTCTTTGCTGTTCTGCGCTGCCGTCGCAACCGGAGAAGCAGCAGAAACGTCAGCAGCAGCAGCAGCAGCAGCTTCCGCCTCGCCCCCTCCTCCTTCTCTCCCCCGCCTCGCCGACGGCGACGTCGCGACCACCACCGCGAGCCCTGCCACCAGCACCACCGCCCCCAGCGCAAAGTGCGGCCCCAGCGACGACGAAGAGGAGGGTGGCAAAGAGCCATGAGGCAGGAAGGGCCACCGGACGGAGAACGCGACGATCGCCGCGGGGACTAGCAGCGCGGCCCCGGCGCTGTAGACAAAGGCGCCGGCGGCCCTGAGCAGCCGCAGCAGCGCGACGTTGAACAGCACGTTGGCCGTGACGTAGGCCAGCGGCAGCCACGGGAATCCCGGGATCGGCGGGACGAGCCCGTCCGACGAGGCCAGGCCGGCGACCGCCCTCGCGCCGTCCAACAGATACCCCGGGAGCTCTTTCGGAGAGAGCCTCGCAGGCCCGAGGAGCGCCGAGAGCGGGAGCAGGGCGGCGACGACGGCCGCCTGCGCGACGGAGGCTCGGGCCGAGACGACAAAGGTGTCGAGCTGCTTCCTCCTCCTCTTCTTTCGAGGAGGGGGAGCTGGCCTCGCCGGGACCGGTGCCGCTGCTGCTGCTGCCGCCGCTGGTGCCATCGCTGCTGGGGCTGCTGCTGCCGTCGCTGCTGCCCCGTCTCCGCTCCCGCTCTCTTCGCCCTCTCTGTTCAGCTTCTCCGCGGCCCGGGCGAAGATGCGCTCTTTCGCCAAGGCGGCGGCGGCCGGGAACGACTGCGCGAAGACGTAAGTCAGCGCGGCGCCGAGGGGGATCGCCGAGGCGGCAGCGGCCGTCGTCGCCTTCGCCGCCGTCGCCGCCGCCTTGGCCGCCCCCACTCCCCCGCCGCCGCCGCCGCTGCTCGCCGGCCACGCCGCGAGGCACACCCCGGCGACCACCATCGCCGCCCCGACCAGCTTGCCCCTCGTCTGCCTTCTCTTTAGGAAGATTCGCTCAAAGCCCATCTGCCACACCAGCATCGACTGCGCCAGCATCGGAAGCGCCGCTCCCGGTAGCCTCGACGCCACCAAAAACCCCAAAACAGAAGAGCCGGCCTCTCCGGCCCCGACGGCGAGTAAAGGCCAGGTCGGCGGCGCGTCGAGCTCCTGCTGCGTCGTCATCCCGGCCCGCACCCGCAGCCGCAGGATCAGCGAATAGGCGATCGCCGGCGCCGAGGCCTGGAGCAGCGCCAGGAAGAGGGCCAGGCGAGGGCCGCAGGCGTCTGCCGAGGCCTTGTAGAGGAGGCGGTTGACAACGCCCGTGGAGACGACGAGGGAGACGCCCAGGACGATGGTGCGGAGGGACGCGGCGGGGTGGGGAGGACAGGAGGAGGTTGAGGAAGAAGAGGTCGAGGTCGAGGGCGACGCCGTCGCCGATGACAAGGAACTCGAATCAGAAGGACTCGAACTCGCTGCTGCGACTGCTCTGGAGCAGCTGCGGCACCTCGAGTACCCGATCGGCGTTCGACGTGACCGTCGCTCTCTCTCGTAAAGAGCAGAGGCCCTGCCAAGAGAAGGGGAGGGAACGCGGGGCCCGATCTGTTGATGAGGCGTCGTCGTCGACAATGTCGCCAAATGCCTCCGATTCCTCCGCCGGGTTTCGAGGGCGAGGCATCGCCGACTGGCCGCGAAATGCGCAGAAACGGATGAGATCATCATCGCGAATAATATGCAAAGGAAACCAAAAAGAGAGAGAAAGAGAGAATCAGAGCCCAAACAGACGGCTCAATTGCCTCTAAGGGTTTTGTTCGAAGTCTCAAGAGAGAGAGAACTTATTTTTTCTTCATTTTTCTTTTTTTTACACGGAGAGAGCACAGGGGGGGAAAAGGGGGAGGGAGGGAGATCTCGAGAAGCATAGAGACCGGAGCCTTTTTGCTTCGTCAAAATAAGTCAGGCAAGGTAAGAGCAAGAATAGCACGGGGAAGAAGGAAGGGAGCAAGGCATGAAATTTTCCCGGGGAAGAAAAAGAAAAACGAGGAAGGTCGAGAGAGGTCAAGGCCCAACCCGCCCTCCCCCCCTCCCAATCAACACCTCTTTCCCTACCGGCAGCAGCACCTCACGCAGCAGCAGCACAAACCCGCGAGCAGGCCCAGCCCCACCACGGCAGCCAGCACGCTCACCAGGATCGCAACGGCCCCCAGCTGCTTCCCCAGCACCTTCACGCAAGGCATCCGGCCGCGGTACTTCGCCGAGCTGCGCACCTCGACGGTCACGCGCACGGGCTCGTCGCACATGTTGAGAACGTAGACGAACCCGGAGTCCGAGTTGCCGCAGACGTCCCCGGAGTCGAAGATCTTGCCTCCGGGCGAGTTGGGGTCGGCCGAGGCCACGCCCGTCGAGAGGACGGACTTTGCCGAGAGCACGGCGCCCTGCGGGGCCTGGGCGAAGGCCGCGGCGCAGGTCGCGGAGCCGGCGTCCCTGGCCGCGTCGCAGGTGAGCTCCTTGTAGGACTGGAGCCCGAGGTTGTTGTCGCGGAGGGAGAGGCAGGCGTTGCGGACGTAGAGCTTGGTGATACTGATACGTTTTTTTTGGTGGTGGTGGGGAAAAGAAGGGAAGAGCTTAGATGAGAAAGCGGGCCTTGTGAAGCTCGTTTTTGTTGTTGGAACAAAAACTTTCGTTTCGCGCCCAAAAGAGGAGTGATTTCCTTCGTCTCCAATTCGAAGAGAGAGCGGAGGATGAACGCGAGAATCTGATCAGAAAGACCAAGAGACGGAACACCAGGGGGGGGAGGGGGGGGGTCGAGAGAGAAAGAGAGAGCGCGAAACCGATAAAAGCTCCAGCGGCTAGGCAAAGTCTATCGGGTCGAAAAAAAAGATGTCGAGCCTGATGCGCCCCGATTCGCCCCGCTCCCGCGTTGTCCCCACTCACTTGACCATGCTCTTGCTGCAAAAAGGAGAAGACTCCACCCCGAGCAGCGCCGCCTCGTACGAGAATTTCGAGTTCAGGCCCGTCAGCTCGATGGCCGAGCACCCCCTCGCATTGACGGTGAGTGCCGAGGGGGCATTGGTGACGGCGACCGCGGAGGCGTGAGACGAAAGGGAGAGGAGGAGCACCGCGAGGATGGAGAGGGAAACTGACGGGCGAGACATCGTTTCGTCGATGGAAGGAGGAAGTAACGGAGAGGCGATGCCGGGCGAGGCAGAAGAAGACGGAAGGAAAAAGAACCGGAGAAAAGCGATGCCGGGCGAGGAAGAAAAAGAAGACGGAAGTGGTTTTCGGAGAAAACGAAGTTTTTTCTTCTCTCACTGAAACTGGGAATTTACAACGCCTTCCCTCTCTCTTTCTCTCTCTCTCTCTCAGTCCGCTATATAGGCAAGCGACCTAATGCAAGTCCGCGCTCTCTCGCTGTTGTTTCAAATTCGTTTTTTTCTGTTGATCAAAATTGGGGTCGTTGGTTGCTTTTTTAAACTGTTCTCTCATTGCTATGATGACTGCCTTCCCTGCCCTCCTCGTCTCAGAAAGGGAAGGAGCCCAAAGGGCAACACGCCCAAAAAGGCAAAGGCCGCGGCAGTCGTGCCGCTCGAAGCAGAGCTGCTGCTGCTCGCTCCCTCCTCCTCCTCCTCCTCCCCCTCGGCGGCGTCGCGCCTCGTGCCTTGCCTCCTCTCGCCGACAAGAAAAGAGGTCGACGTCGACGAAGAAGACGAAGCAGCGAGCGCCCCCTGCCCAAACGCCGCTTCGGCCGCCGCTGCGGCCCAGCGCTCCTGCGCGCTCGACAGGATAGGAGCAGCAGATGCGGTCGCAGAAGACGAAGCGGAAATGGAAGAAGAGGAAGCAAACGGAACGGCAGTGTTCTTCGCCGTCGCCGCTCTCGGCGCTGGCAGCATCAGCGGCGGGCACCTTTTCGTCGCCGCCACCTCCTCCCTCCCGACGACGCCGGCGGCGGAGGAAGCCACCTCGCCAAACAGCACCGCCGAGCACAAAACACCGGCGTAGGCGCCCGTGAACCTCGCGAACCGCGTCGCCGAGTCCGCCGCGGACAGCCTGGCCCTGCGCGCCGCCGCCGCTGCGCCCGCGCTCGCTGCGCGGAGCTCGGCCGCTGCGCCGGGTCCGAGGAGCGCGTCGAGGGCGGCGTCGACGTCGGCCCGGAGCACCGCGGCGCGGCGGGCCGTCTCGAGCTGCGCGTGCGAGACGTTGTCGACGTGGCCGTAGAGGATCTGGCGATAGCGTCGTGATCGGTTGGTCGGTTGGGGAGTTGGAAAACAGGGAAGAGGAGAGAGAGTCATGTGTGAGAGAGAGAGAGGGGACGAGGGTGCCTTTTTTTTTTGGCTAGCTTGCTGCTGCTGCTGCTGCAAGTTTGAAACCGATTAATGTTCTTTCTCTCTCCTCTTCTTCTTTGCTTACCGAAATCCCGCGTTCGATCCCGGCCAGCGTCTCGCTGTGTTCGGCCAGGGCCTCGCGGAGCCTGCGCGACTCGGAGAGGCGCGAAGACGACGACGACAAAGAAGGAGAAGGCGAGCTCATCGCGCCCCGACTAGCCCACCCCGCGGCAACCGCGAGGAGCACGAGCGCGGGCCATGCCGCGGCCGCTCGCGCAGCAAAGGCGCGCGCGGCGGCGAGTACCGCGTCGGCCAGGGCCGCGGCTCCGGCTCCCAGGGCGAAAAGCAGCGGCCCCGGAGCACACGCGGCGCAGATGACGACCGCGGGGAAGGAGGCCGCGGCGGCGGCGGCGTCCGGGATGCGGAGAGAGGCAGCACTAGTCGAAGAGGACATGCAGCGCCGCCATAGCCTTGGCGTCGTCGCCGGCACCTGTTTTTTTTTAATGGTAAAAGGGGGGTGAGGGACTGTGAGTGCCTGTTCTTTTGGCGTTTCAACTGCATAGAACGCGAGTAAAGATAGTGAAGTATAGTTCTCAAACAGAAAAGAGACTCACGGGATGGCTAGCGGGTCGCCGGAGCGAGAGAGGCATGCACCGGAGCGAAGGTGGAGCAGCGGTCAACCGACGACGAAGATAAAAGTTCGACGGCGCCGAGGAGGCAGCGGGAAGAGCAACAGCAGCGGCAAGCTTCATGGTCGCTGTTGTAGAGATAGTAAAGTATTGGAAGTGTTCAATTTTCTCTCGTTCGTTGTCTCGCTGGTAGAGAGAGAGAAGGAGGGGCGAACAAAGAGAAGAAACGCTGAGGTAGAGAGCGAGCGGGGTCAACAGAAGGGGGGAAGGGTCAACAAAGAGGTTTTGTGAGAAAGCGACTCACACTTTTTTCCCCCTCGCCGACGAGGAAGAAGAAGAAGATTTTTTTTCTTTGCCTCGCGCGGAAGGCACACGATCGCTTTCCCGGCGCTCGCTAGCGACGAGGTGAGAGTCACGACTCTGCCGCTGGCGACGAGAGAGAGAGAGCGAGCGAGGAGAGAGAGCGAGCGACGAGAGCGGCGAGAAAGAGGGACAGATGGAACGTTCGATCGGCGCTCTTCTTCCTCCTTCTTCTTTTCTTCTCACTTCACTCTTTCCTTCCCGAAAAAATAAAAAAAGCAGAAACGAAAGACTAACTGCCATGGTCTCGAAGTCGTCCCAGTCGAAAAAACGCGGCCCAGGAGGCGCCGCTGTGGCAGCCGCTGCGGCCCGCACCGTCGCTGCTTCCCCGGACGCTCGCGTTCCTCGCGGGTCATCCCGCTTCACCGGAGTCTACTGGAGCAAAACGACGAAAAAGTGGCAGGCTGCCCTCCACGTCCCTGGAGAGAAGAAGCAACACTACCTAGGCGTGTTCGCCAGCGAGGACGCCGCTGCCAGGGCCCGCGACGCGGAGGTGCGGAGGCGGAACCTCCCGACGGCGCGGCTCAACTTTCCGGCGGAGGGTGAGGCGACGGCAACGGAGCTCGCGGCCCTAGCCTCTTCCACCGACATCGACGCCGCCGCCGCCGCCGCGGCTCCGCAGCAGCAGCAGCAGCAGAGAAAGCGCCAGCGCACGCCTTCGCCCTCGCCGCCGCCGCCGCGCTCGCCGCGCGAGTCTTCCCCTCCGCCGCCGGGCCCGGGCCGCGGCACCAGCGGCGGCGGCGGCGGAGGCGCCCCCCTCCCCGTCCCCGAGGGGGCGGGAGGCCTGGCCCCGCTGACCCTCGAGGCCATCCTCGAGCTCGCCGGCGAGCCCGACCCCGGCGTCCGCCGCGCCTCCCTGATCCAGGCGATCGGCAGGCTCGAGGTCGACGCCAGGGCGATCGCGAGGAAGCGCGGAGACGCCAAGAGGGCCGCCCTCGCAGCCGACGAGTCGAGGGACAGGGCGAGGGAGGCCGCGACGCAGAAGGAGGCCGCCGTCCTCGATCTGCTCAGAGAGGCCGAGGACGCCGCAAGGATGGCCCGGGGCGCCGCGGAGCGCGCGGAGAGCCTGAAGGTCGCCGCGGCCGGTGCCAGGCGCGCCGCCGACGAGCGCGCGCAGCTCGCGGCGCGGGCGCAGGAGGACGCTGAGCGCGCCAAGAGGGCCTACGAGGGCGCCCTCGGGATGCACGACAGAGCCTTCGAGATCGCCAGGAGGGCGAGGACGTCGTTCGCGGCGGCCGCCGCGGAGATCGAGGAGAAGAAGGCGAAGGTCTTCGAGCTGCTGGGGGTGCCGGGCGGGACGTGAGGAAAAGAGTGAGCGCCAGTCTTGTTCCAGACTTCTTCTTCTCGAATTTGCAACTTGTCTTCACCTCAAAAAGCTCGATGCGAGAGGGCATCGTCGTCGTCGTCGTCGCTTTCTCTCTCTGTCTCCTCTTTTGCTTTTTTTGCAGCCATGTCTCGCGGCTCTAGCGGCGGCTACGACCGCCACATCACGATCTTCTCCCCGGACGGCAGGCTCTACCAAGTCGGTGCGTCGCCTCAAACACGTGGATGCGGTCGAAAAGAGAGCGGGGCTTGCCGAGAGCGGAGGAAAGAAAGAGGGAGGAGGGGGGCGGTCGAGCGATGGATCGATGGTCTCGAAAAAACGATCGCGCCTCCCATCTGAATCTCTTTCCCCCTCGGCGCCTCGCAAACGAGACTCCCTCCTTGATCGCGGCCGCATCTGCGACGTCGATTCCGAAACGCTCTTACGCGAAATCCTTGCAAAAAAAATTACAAACCAACGACAGAATACGCCTTCAAGGCCGCAAAGGCCGCAGGCAACACGGCCATCGGCGTCAGGGGCGCTGATTCCGTCGCCGTCATCACGCAGAAAAAGGTCCCGGTGAGTTCGCTTTAGAGAGAGAGAGAGAGAGAGGCAGCAACAGCATCCTCCAGCGGGTAGCGCGCACGATCCTCTGCAGAGAGAGCGGAAGGCGAAAAGATAGGAAGAGAAGACGCGAAGAAAAAGGGACCGACGCTTTCGCTCACCTCGACAAACCGATGCCCCCCCCCATCACTCTTTTTTCTCAACCTCTCAACCTCAACCTCCTCAAAACAGGACAAACTCATCGACCCGACCTCGGTCTCGCACCTCCACCGCATCACCAAGACCCTGGGGATGCTCGCGACCGGTGCCCCGGCGGACGCGCGCTCGATCGTGCAGAAGGCGCGCGCGGAGGCGGCGGACTACAGGTCAGTTGGAGTTTTGGGACCCAGGAGGCGGGTCGAGGAGGGGGGGGTCGGAGAAAAAACGCGCACTCTCTCGCTCACTCTTCCCCCGTTCTCTCCTTCTCTCCACGCCAACAACACCACTAACAACACCACCAACACCAACAACACCAACACCAACACTCATCTTCGCCGACGAACGACTGCCCAGGCACAAGTACGGCTACGACATGCCCGCCGACGGCCTCGCCCGCGTGCTCGCAGACCAGGCCCAGGTCTACACGCAGCACGCGTACATGCGCCCGCTCGCGGTCGTGCCGATGGTCGTCGGCATCGACGCCGAGCGCGGGCCGCAGCTGTTCAAGGTCGACCCCGCGGGCTACACCGTGGGGTACAGGGGCGCGGGGGCCGGGGCCAAGGAGACGGAGGCGGAGAACTGGCTCGAGAAGAAGCTGAAGCCGGAGAGCCCGGCGCCCGCCGACGCCGGCGCGACGGTGCGGCTGGCGATCGCGGCCCTGCAGGCGGTCCTGTCCGAGGACTTCAAGGCGCGCGAGATCGAGGTCGGGCTGGTGGACGCGCGGGACGGGCAGGGAGGGAGGTTCAGGGTGCTGAGCGACGCCGAGGTGGACGAGCACCTGGTGGCGCTGGCGGAGCGCGATTAGGAACAAGGTTTGTGGAGGCCGAGAGTTTTTTTTTGTGGGGGACGGGGGGGAGAATTCCGGCCCCTCGTTCCAACTTCTTCTCGCTTCCCCCTCTTCCGGCAGTCTTTCTCCGCTCCATCATCACCATTCTTCCTCTGCTTTTTATCCAGTTATTTTTAAATTTGTTTCTCCTTGTTGTTCCCATCCTTGCACACACAACGAACCGAGTCGAAAACAAAGGAAAGAAAAGAAAAAAGCTGCCTCTGCCTCTCCGTCGAGAAAAAGAAAAAAACTCTCGACCTCGCCGTCTCTCTCTCCCCCCCATCTTTTCACGCCTTCACCGGCGCCGCTCCAAACTTCTCCTCCAGGGCCCCCATCGTCGTGCTCTTGGGCCTCTCGATCGGCAGGCCCAGCGCCCTGCTCCAGACCCCCTGGCTCAGCACGCCGATCGCCCTCGAGACCCCGAAGAGGACTGTGTAAAAGTTCTCCTCGACGATGCCGAACCTCTGCAGGAGCACGCCCGAGTGCGCGTCGACGTTGGGCCACGGGTTCTTCACCTTGCCCGTCTCGGCCAGGACCCCCGGCACGGTCTCGTACAGCAGGCTCACCAGCGCGAACAGGGGGTCGTCCTTCATGTGCTTGAGCGCGAACTCGCGCTGGCAGGTGTACCTCGGGTCCGTCTTGCGGAGCACCGCGTGCCCGAACCCGGGCACCACCTTGCCCCCCGCCAGCGTCGCGCGGGCAAACTCCCTGACGTCGTCCGCCGAGGGGCTCGGGCCGAGCTGCCGCTGGACCGCGACCAGCCAGCGGAGCACCTCCTGGTTGGCCAGCCCGTGCAGGGGACCCGCGAGCCCGCACATCGACGCCGCGAACGAGTAGTAAGGGTCCGAGAGCGCCGAGCCCACCACGTGCGCCGTGTGCGCCGAGACGTTGCCGCCCTCGTGGTCGGTGTGGATTGTCTGGTAGAGGCGCATGAGCTCGAGGGCGGCCGGGTCGTCGTGGCCCATCATGTGGGACAGGTTGGCCGCCCAGTCGAGGCCCGGCTGGTTGGTTTGGAGGTGGAGGGAGACGGAGGTGGAAGGGGGAGAGAGAGAGGAGAAGAGAGTGAGAGGTCAGAAAAAAAAAGAGATGTCGAAAAAAAAGAAGAGCAGACAGAGAGAAACAAAACTAAAAAAAAACTCACCTTTGCCTCGATAAACTTCCCACCGTGGTAGGTCCTCCTGTAGATCCTCGCGGCCAGCGCCGGCAGCCTCGCGATCAAGTCCAGCGAGTCCTCCAGCACGGGCTCCCAGTACCGCGACTTGTGCAGGCCGTCGGCGTACGCCTTGGCGAACTTGGACCCGGACTGCATCGCGAGCGTGCCGACGGCGAACTGCGTCATCGGTGCGTCGAGCCCGGCGGCAGGGCGTCCACCGCGGCCGCGACCTGCGGCGGGAGGGCGGCGCGGGACTCGAGCTCTGCCGAGAGGGCCATGGCCTGGGCCTTGGTCGGGATCTGAGAGGAAATTTTCGAGTTTTTTTTCGGAAGTCGAGGTCGAGGTTTTGAGAAAGGGGACGGTTTTTTAAAAACGAAAAGCTGAAGAACAAAGGAAAAGAAGAAGCTCACGTCTCCGGTCAGCAGCAGCCACATGAGCCCCTCCGGGATGGGCTCCCCTCCGTCGATGGCCGCGGGGAGGCGCTCCTGTTGTTTGGTTGGTAATGAGAGAGGGAGAGAATGAGTGAGTGAGTGAGAACGACTGCGAGAGGAACGAAAAGAGAAAAGAGAAAAGGTCGGAACCAGAAAGAGGGGAAAAAAGAACGCACCTGGCACTCTGGGATCGAGTACCCGCGGAACCTGATCCCCTCCTCCGGGTCGAGCAGAGACGTCTCCCAGAGCAGGCCCTGTTGTCGTTTCATTTTTTTTATGTCGAGAGAGTGAGTTTGAGAGGGCGAGACAGAAAAAGAGAACAGCCCCAACTTTCTCTTCTTTCCTCTTTTCTCAGTCGCACTCACCGTGATCCCGCGCATCCCGCCGATGCACATGTCGACCGTCACCGTGCCGAGCTCCTTGGAGCCGTGGAGCTTCTTCAGGGCGCGGAGTCGGTCCTGTCGGTTGTGCGGAGGTTTTTTTGATTTTTTTTTTCGTGGTTCAGGGTCTGGAGTTTTTTTTTTCAAGGGCGACGACAATCATCTTTCTCTCTCTTTGTTTTGTTGTCTCGCGAGTAGATTCGATTCTTGTTTGTCTCCAAATCCTCCTTTAAGTTAGAGCTCGAGATGAATCCTAGGCAGAGCACCTAACAGAAACGCAATCAAAGGACTAGTCCCTCGCGAAAGATGGGGTCGAAGATCGAGTTCGGTAGGGCGACGACCGGCAAAGATGAAAGGGCGAACTCGTTTTTTTTTGTCATCTTCATTCTCGCCAGCAGCGGCGCCTCTGAGAGCTTTCTTTGGCTCTCTATCTCTTTGAGCTCAAGTCTCTTCCTGTACACTCCCTCACCTGCTGCTCCGGGATCTTGTCGGCGAGGACTTTCCGGATGTCCGTGTCGGTCGAAAGGGAGCGAGACGACAGCGACGACGATGGTTTGATCGACATCGAGCTCGAAGGACTCGAAAACAGGATCGAGTCCGCCGCGGCGACAAGGGCGCCGTTGAGGAGGCTTCCATTGCCACCTGTGGCGAAGAGGCCAGAGGCCAGGCGGCGTCCTGTGCTGGCCAGCATACCGCGGTGAAGAGGAGGGAGAAGAAGTAGGAGAAGAGAAAGACTAAGAAGTCTCGCTCTCTCTCTGCAAGGGCGAGAGTTTCTTTTTCCTTCGTTTGGCAAAGAGAAAAAAATGTTTTGTTTCGCTCCTCGCTCCTTCACAAAAAGAGGGGAGAATCGCCCTCTTCCGAGAGCACACTCCCGTTTGTCTGCTGCTTTCCTTCTCTCTCTATCGTGCGTGCGCCCAGAGAGAGAGGTCACACCTTCCAGCTTGCACGAGTCGTTCATAGAAATCAAAAACTTAAGGGGCAGAAAGAGGAAACAAAAGCTCCGATGGGCGGCGTCTCTGGCCACGGCCAGAAGAACAAGCCACACAAGTCCGGCCGCCACGCGGGCCGCTCCGCCAGGGAGAAGCACGCCAAGAGCAAAGGTCAGTTTACAATCGTCGATTTATACTCTCTCTCACAAGAGGAGACGACAAGAGGAGGAGGAGCGAGAGCAGAGAAGAGGAGAAGGTGCCGATGGCATCAGTTTGTTTTCTACGTTCGTCCCGGGCCGCCGACGGCGACGGCTGCCGGCGTCCAGGCGTCAGCACCCCCACACCCTCCCTCTTTCCTTCGTTTCTCTTCATTCAACCCCCTTTACTCCACGCCACTCCACAAAACAACGACACAGAGGCCGGCCCCACGCGAGCGTCCATCAAGACCGCTCCGGGGAGGCAGGGCAAGCAGCAGCGCCTCCTGGCGTCCAAGGCGCTGAGGTAAGGGGGCGCAGTTTCTTTCTCCTCGTCCTTTTTGCCTTCTGTTCGACCGTCCTGTTCTTCCTCCTCTCTCTCTCTCTCTCTCTTGCTCACAAACAAAACGCGCACCGCGCTTTCCCTCCCTGTCTTCTCTTTCTCTTACATCGAAAACAAAAAACGAAAACAGGGACAAGAAAAAGGCCGAGATCCTCGCGTCGAGGCGCGCCGCGGCCGCGGCGCCGAGGGTCGTCGGCGTGCTGCCGCTGTCGGCGAGCGCCGCCGCGGCGCTGAGCGGCGCCGCCGGGGGAGGCGAAGCTTCGGCCTCGGCCTCGGCGACGGTATGGGCCGCGCTCGTGGGCGCCTGCCTCGGCGGCCTCGACACGGGGCTCCTCGGTTCCGCAGACGCCATGGAGGCCGACGGCTCCAGCGCCGCCTCGTCGCTCGGGCCCGAGGGCGGGCCGGCGCTGCTGCCGCTGCCCGGGAGCGCTCCCTCCGCGGCCGTGCCGCGACTGCTCCTGCTCCCGCCGCTGCGCCCCGTCGGGAACCCCTCTGCTCCCGCCGCCGCCTCCTTCTTCGACCCGCTCGCCGTCGTCGACCTCGTCAAGGCCTGCGACGTGCTGCTTCTTGTCGCCGACGCCTCCGCCCTTGCTTCGAGCTCGAACGCCGACGCGAGCGCGGCAGGCGTCGGCGACGGAGAGGACGGGGCCCCGCTCGTCGACGCCGCGGGCGAGGCCGCGCTCTCGGTCGCGCGCGCGCTCGGGGCGCCGCTGGCGATCGGCGTCGCCGTGCTCTCCTCGGGCCCCTCCTCCTCCCGCCGAGGCGCGACCAACGACCTGAAGCACCGCGCCGCCGCGAAGAAGCGGCTCGCCGCGGCGCTCGAGAGGCACCTGCCGGGGCGCGAGCCCCGGATCGCCGTCCTCGGGTCCCCTTCTTCTTCCCCTTTGGCCTCCTCCTCTTCGTCCGACGCTTCGGCGCTCGCTCGCACCATCGCCGACGCGCACGCTCCCCCGCCGCCATGGAGGAGGCAGAGGCCATCTCTCTTGATCGAGAGGGCGAGCTTCGTCGAGGGCGGAGATGGAGGGGGCGGCGAAGTGGGAGGAGGGAAAGGAGAGGGAGGGGTCAAGGGAGAGCTGACGCTCCGGTGCCACGTCCGGGGCGGGGCCGGGCTCGCGGCGGCGTCGCTGGTGCACGTCCCCGGGTGCGGCGACTTCCAGATAGGGAGGATCCTGGCGGCCCCTGCTCCGCGCTGCGGTCGCGCCGGAGGAGAGAGAGAGCGCAAGGGCAACAGCAGCAGCACCGGAACGGCGGCGATGGAGGGGACGACGGCCGTCCTCGCCTCCGTGCCGGCGGAGGAGCGGGAGCCCCTCGTCCGCGAGGCCGCCGCCGATGCCGGCGCCGCCGCCGGTGCCACAGACAACGGCGAGTCCTTCCCTGCCGTCGAGGACATGGCCGCGGTCGAGTACGCGCTCGCCGCCGCCGCTGCGGGCCTCCCCGAGCAGCAGCGCGCGGCGAGGGCCGCGAGGAAGCTGCCGGCCGGCACGAGCGAGTACCAAGCCGCGTGGCTCCTCGACGACGACGACGAGGCCGGGAGCAGCGACGGGGACGACGGCGGCGACGAGGGAGAGGAGGGCGATTTCGACGACGAGTTCGGAGGAAACGCCGCTCTTCCTCCGCTGACGCCGCTGCCTCCTGCTCTGCAGCGCAAGATGGACGCCGCGGGAGGAGGGTGGGGAGGAGGAGGAGGAGGAGGAGCGGAGGAGGGAGGGAGCGCTGGAAGCTCCGATGACGACCGTGCCGACGACGACCGCGACGGCGCCGCGACCTTTGCGGGCACCGACGACGAAAGCGACTTCGACGCCGACGACGACGGGGCCGCGACCACCGTCGGCGGCCAGGAACAGCCCGCCTCCCTCAAGGCCGCGTGGCGCGACCAGGCCGAGGACGCGCGCTTCCCGGACGAGGTCGACACCCCGATGGAGCTCCCCGCGCGGCTCCGCTTCTCCAAGTACCGCGGGCTCAAGTCCTGGAGGGCGTCGCGGTGGAGCCCGGCGGACGGCGCGCCCCCCGAGTTCCGGCGCGTGTTCGCGTTCGAGGCCCCCAAGAGGGCTAGGAGGCGGGCCGTGGCCCTGGCCGCCTCGGCCGGGAGCGGGAGCGGGGGGGCCGTGGGCGTCGCGTCGGGGTCGAGGGTCGACGTCGTCCTCTGCGGCGTGCCGGCGCCGCTCGCCGAAAAGCTTGTCGCGGCCGTGGAGGCCTCGATGGGGAGAGGAGGCTCGAGCCCCTCCCCTTCCTCCGTCCCCTCCTCCTACCCCCCGCCCCCCGTCGTCGCCACGGGCCTCCTGCAGCACGAGGGGCGCCTCTCCGTCATGCACTGGGCCGTGCGCAAGTCGACCTCCTTCGACGCGCCCCTCCGCAGCAAGGACGAGCTCCTCTTTGTCGACGGCGTCCGCCGCTTCGCAACGAGGCCGATCTTCTCCGGCGACGACCACGGCGCGTCGCACTTCAAGCTGGAGCGGTTCCTGCAGCCCGGCCGCGCGTGCGTCGCGAGCAGCTACGCGCCGATCGCGCACGGGCCCCTCCCGCTGCTGGCCTTCAGGAGGGTCGCGGGGGGCGGGGGCGGCGGGGAGTCCTCCGCGCCCTGGCAGCTCGCCGCGGCCGGCGGCGTCCGCGGCGCCGACCCGGACCGCGTCGTCCTGAAGAAGGTCGTCCTCTCGGGGTACCCCGTCAAGGTCCACAAGAGGAAGGCTGTCGTGCGCTGGATGTTCCACGACCCGGCCGACGTGCGCTGGTTCCGGCCCGTCGAGCTCTGGAGCAAGGGCGGGCGCCGCGGCAGGATCAAGGAGCCCGTCGGGACGCACGGCGCGATGAAGTGCATGTTCGACGGGGCGATGAGCCAGGCGGACGGCGTCTGCCTGAGCTTGTACAAGAGGCAGGCGCCGAAGTGGCCGCCCGGGGAGGACCTGTGGGTTGGGTAGCGAAGAGTGGGGGAGTGAAGAGGGGGAGAGACGGCGTTGGTCGCGGTGGCCGGGCGGAGGAGGGGGGAGCCGAACGAGAGAGCGAGCGAGCGAGAAAGAGAGAGAGAGA
>Ga0210003_1001812_pt1 | contig 18490 bp, 26 predicted proteins | sample LantaG_FD_182804 | JGI IMG/M metagenome (GOLD analysis project Ga0210003, IMG submission 182804) | Deep subsurface microbial communities from Baltic Sea to uncover new lineages of life (NeLLi) - Landsort_02402 metaG (SPAdes) (version 2) | ecosystem: Environmental > Aquatic > Marine > Oceanic >...
GGTTGCCGATTTTATAATCCATACTGCCGGTGCTCAGATGAGAAATAGAATAAATAACAAAATAAAAAGCCGGAAAGATTATAAGATAATTTTTGAAGATATAAATGAAAAATATTCAAGCTGTATGTTCATCGATAAAATAAGCAAAAAATCTACACCATAACGCTATAATTAAAAAATTATGTGCATCTAAGACTAAAAAGTATTTGTATAAACATTAAAATATGTAGCGTTATAAAAAAATATTTATTGTAATGGAAGGGGAGGGAAGAGAAAAAAATATAAAGTGGTGCATTTTTCGCTTGAATTTTGCATGTGGAAAATGTATAATCATTGTAGATACATTATATAGTTTAATTTTGAAAGGAAGGTGCTGTATGCAGACTACGATTAAAAAATGGGGAAACAGTCTGGCATTACGGATTCCCAAATTATTTGCATTAGATGCAAACTTAAAAATAAATAAAATGGTTGATATATCTATCGATAAGGGTAGCATTATTATTACGCCAATTAGCGAAAAAGAATATTCGCTTGAAAAACTTTTAAAAGGCATCTCCAAAAACAATCTTCACGGAGAATTTGATACCGGAGCACCGGTTGGAAAAGAAATCTGGTGATGGCGAGCAATTTTATTCCGCATAGAGGTGATGTGGTTTGGATAGACATGCAGCCTCAAGCCGGTCATGAACAATCCGGAAGACGTCCTGCAATCGTTCTGTCGCCAAAATCTTATAATGGTAAAGTCGGGCTGGCCTTATTGTGTCCGATAACCAATCAGGTGAAAGGGTACCCCTTTGAAGTTATGATCCCATCCGGATTAAAGGTGACAGGGGTTGTTTGGAAATGGTAAACTGAATTCCTAGTACTATGGTAAATAGAATTCCTATGGTAATGGTAAACAAAATTCCCATCAGGATGGTAAATAGAATTCCCATTTTAGAGAAACTCCTGTATAGTTTTAGAAAACTTTACAGGAGAGAGGAAATGAAAAAGAAAAAAATGTACCAAAAAATACAAGCTTTTAAAAGACAGGGATATTGTAGGAATGAAATTGCCTCAAGACTTGGGGTAGACCCCCAAACGGCAGCCAAGTATTATCTCATGGATGAGAGAGAATTTAGGGTGTATCAGCAAAAGCAGATGTTTCGGGATAAGGTCTTGCAAGAGTATGAGAAAGATATCCTACAGGTGTATGAAAAGAATGAATTTAAAAAGCTGAATATGTCTGCGGTGTATGATTACCTGGAAGAGAGATACGGTAGTCTCCCGGGAAATGAACAGACCCTGCGTAATTACATCCGTTATCTCATCCGGACCGATAAGCTTAAGTTAAATGAATCCATCAGGATCTATAGCAAGGTTCCGGAATTGCCCTTCGGGAAACAGATGCAGCTTGATTTTGGCCAGTACCGCTTGCCAGGTGGTCTTAGACTTTTCATCTTCGCTGCCCTGCTTTCGGCCAGCCGCTACCGCTACATCATTTTCCAGGACCATCCCTTTAATACCAAAGAGGTCATTTGTCACCTGCTTTCCTGTTTTGACTATTTCGGGGGAGTGCCCCGGGAGATAGTCATTGATCAAGATCGCCTAATGGTAGTGAGTGAAAACGCCGGGGATATCATCTACACCGCTGATTTCCGATATTTTATCCAAGAGCAGGATATCAGGATGTATGTCTGTCGGAAGGCAGACCCTGAAAGCAAAGGAAAGGTGGAAAACCTGATCAAGTATGTCAAGCGTAATTTCCTGAGTATCAGGGATTTCAAGCAGGTCGAGGAGGCTAATGAAGGGGCCTTCAGATGGCTCAAAAGGAGGGCCAATGGCAAGATATCCCAGGCTACCCAGAAGATACCGGCCCTGCTCATTGAACATGAAAGGGGAAAATTAAGACCGGTCTGTCCCTCCCTCTTTGGAAAATCTTCCCTATCCGAAAGAGAAGAGAGAAATGTCAACGAAAAAGCCTGTATATCCGTCCATGCCTGTAATTATCAGTTACCAGCCAAGTACCAGAAAAAGACGGTGGAGATCTACCAGAGCAAAGAGCAGCTCTTTGTCTTTGACCTCTACACCGGGAAAGAAATTGTCACCTATCCACTTTCTGCTATTCCCGGGAAAACCATCAGCAAGAGGGAATTTAAGCGGGAGAAAGAAAAAACAGTCCAGGTATTAAAGACCTCGGTTTTACAGATGTTTGAGAAAGAAAACTGGAAGCAATTCAGTAAAAAGAATTTTAAAACCTTTCCCCGCTATACCAGAGACCAATGCCTGGAAGCCAAACGCTACTTTACAGATAAGGATATCAAGACGGAGATACTTGATCGGGCCCTGCTCTTTTGCCTGGAGAATGATACCCCCAGTTTTGCCAACCTAAAGGATACCTATGCCTATTTTAAGCGGGAAGAGAAAAGATCAAAGACCATCTGTAAAGAAAGAGAGGCACCTGTTCCCCCATATCAGGGGGAACATTCCCCCTTTAAAGTCAGCCAAAGAAGCTTATCGGTTTACCAGGGGATCATTAGAAAGAGAGAGGGGGCGGTCATATGAAAGCCTATCAACAGACCTTAAGTTTCTTAGACACCCTGAAACTAAGAGGAGTGAGCCACTGCCTGGATGAGATAATCCATGATGCAGAAATGGACAAAACCTCTTATTTGACTTTTTTAAATTCTCTCTTATCCGTTGAGATTGAGTATCGCATAAAACGCCGGGTAGAGAGAAACATGACCGCGGCCCATCTGCCGGTGGTAAAGAGAATGGATCAGTTTGATTTTGGCCGGGTCAAGGGGATAGGGAAATCACAAGTAGCCAATCTCCTAGACTGCCGTTGGATTGATAACAAAGAGAATCTTTTGTTCTTTGGTCCCCCTGGTATCGGTAAAACACATCTGGCCATTGCCGTTGCTGTAGCGGTAATGGAAAGAGGATATAAAGTATGTTTTGAGAGGATCACCAACCTGATCAAGCTTTTGAAAACAGCTGAGATCCAGAAGGCCTCTGAATACAGAATTAGGAAAATCATGAAATCAAACCTGGTGATTATTGATGAAATCGGGTATACCCCCATCGAGAAAAGAGAGGCCAATCTCTTTTTTAATTTGATCAGTGAAATGTATGAGGGGGTATCCCTCATTATTACTTCCAACAAAAGTTTTGACTCCTGGGCTGAGATGATGGGTGATAGTATCATGACCACAGCGCTTTTGGATCGCTTGTTACATCATGCCAGGATTTTCAACCTGGAAGGTGAATCGTATCGTCTTAAAAATCAAAAGAAAGGAGAATGATCATTTCTAGCTTCTTGTTAAATGGGAATTCTGTTTACCAAGGTGCGGGGAAATATCCTTACCACACTAATGGGAAATGTACTTACCGAAGGGATGGGAAAAGTGCTTGACATTTACATTGTTTTATCAGACCAGGTAAAAAGGCTTGATTGGAAAACAAGGAATGCAGAATTTTGTGATAAAATACCTGAGGCTGTGGTCTTGGAAATATTAAAAAAACTTGAGACACTGCTAAGTTTTGGTAGGTAGTGTACTTGACTTCAATAAATTTTACTGCTTAACTAATCCTTCCAGAAAATACTTTCACTAAACTAATTCAAAAATAATCTATTTTATCGGAATAAAGGTTTTATTTGATGAAAAGGGCAGGGCATCATTCTTTATATGAAATTACTTACCTTGCAATGGCTCTTTTTTTTATAAAGGGCAGGTTTCTGGCTTTCTTTTCAATTTTTTCCTTTTCTTATTTCCCTTATCCATAAAGGCTATTGTTAGAAAATAATACATATACTTGACATATTATATTACATATTATAAAATGGTATCAAAATAAAAGGAGGATAGGAGGAAGCGTATCATGGATACCCTCACCGGAAGAATTTCTAATAGAATAAAAGAGATAAGAGAAAGATTGGAATTATCCCAGGAGGATTTGGCCAAGAGGATGGGAATTAGCAGGGTTGCCGTTTCACAGATAGAGAATGGTCGTCGCAAAATATGTACTGAGGAACTGATCAAACTATCCAGGATATTTAATGTTACAACAAATGTTTTGCTCAATTTAGATGAAGATATTGAAGTTGTTTTTGAAAAAAGCAAGAAACAAAAAGTGGAAAAGAAAAACGAAATAAGAATCAGCGTACCACAGAAAAATATTGAAAAATTCAAAGAAGTACTGCTTTATATCTTAGGAAAAGTCGGTTCTAAGCCCAATATTGGCGAATCAGTATTATACAAACTGCTTTACTTTATTGACTTTAATTATTATGAAAAATATGAGGAACAACTGATTGGTGCAACCTATATTAAAAATCATTATGGTCCCACACCAAAGGAATTTATTAAAATTGTTAAGGAAATGGAAGGAAAAGATTTGGTTAAGATACAGGATAAATATTTTCAATATCCCCAAACAAAATATATGCCCCTTAAAGATCCTAATTTATCTAAGATAAGCGCCCAGGAACAAAAGATTATTGATGATGTTTTGCTTACGCTTTCAGGCATGAATGCCACCAAAATTAGCGAATATTCTCATAATGACGTACCCTGGATGACTACAGAAGAAGGGGATGTCATTGATTATGAATCCGTATTTTACCGAACTGCACCTTATTCAATGAGGGAGTACAGTGAAGAAGAAGACATTTAATGAGATACGAATGTTCAAGGAGTTTGAGAGAGAGTTTAGGAAATTCCTTAAAAGGTTTAAGACCCTTAATGAGGATTTAAACACGTTTATCAATACTCAATTAAAGATAGCTCATAAATTAAATATTATAGATAATAAAAGTATTGTTAGAATTTCTAATATCGGCATTGATAGGCCTAAGATTTACAAAGCTCGAAAATTTGCCTGTAAAGCATTAAAAGGAAAAGGAGGATTCAGTGGAATCCGGATTATCTATGCCTATTATGAAGAAGAAGATGTCATAGAGTTCATAGAAATATACTATAAAGGTGAAAAAGCAAACGAGGATAGAGATAGAATTATAAGGTATTACAAAAAAAAGAGCTAATAGTTCTGATTATAAGATATAAAAGTTTTCCTAAATATTATAAGAGAAAAGAGGTGACAAAAAATGAGTAAAGGCAGAGATCGTAGTATCTATCGAACAAGTAATGGTAAATGGGTGAACAGAAGAAATGATGCTGGCAAAGCATCAAGTGTTCATGATATTCAACAAGATGCCATTAATTCGGCAAGAACGATGTTAGGTAATCAAGGCGGCGGAGAGTTGACAGTCATGGGTAGGAATGGACGGATTAGAAGCAAAGATACCATTAAACCAGGAAATGATCCATGTCCACCAAGAGATACAGAACACTAAGAATTTTTTAATGCATAATTTTGGTGATCAGATAGGGTAGGGCGAATAGAACGGGAACTGATTAGTTTTTAAAAATATTAACTATTTAAGAGGAAATCAAATGGAGAGTAATGGAACTTTTAGTACTTATTTTGAAGAATTGCAGAAGCTATCTGGGCAACTCGGTGAAAAAATGTCATATATTAAAAAAGAATTAGAAAAACCTGCACGTTCTATGGAAATAATAAAGGCAAAGGTAGAATCAGTTGGCAAGGCAATCAATTCTAATATTCCGGCTATTGATTTATCAATATTTACTAGTCATGTGAACAATTTACAAATAGCAATACAAAAACCGATAATTCCAATATTCGATGATTTGAAAAACAGTTTTCAGGAGTTACCAAAACACATTCAGGAAGTACTTTTACTATTAGGGGAAAATGGGTGGTATTTAGACTTAGAGATGCCTCTACCAACTCTCTGGTACCTCAGGGATATTCTTGATGAAGGAAATTTACTAAAGGCTGAGAACATACTTGTAAAATATTTTGAAAACCGTTTATGTGAGCTTGAGAAATCTATTTTGAAAAAGTTCCCCAGCAGAAAGCATTTGCTTAAACCAGCCTTTAATGCCCATCGACGGGAAGAATATTGCCTTTCTATACCTATTTTTCTTGCTCAGACTGATGGGATTTGTAAAGAAGCAGTTGGGCAATGTTTATTTATGAAATCTAATAGGAAACCTCAAACAGCGATTTATGTTGATCAGATAGCTAATGATACTTTTATGGCTGCCCTCCTAAGTCCGCTTGCAAAAACACTTCCAATTAATGCTTCAGAGAATGAGAGACCAAGAAGATTTAATGGATTAAATAGACATATGGTTCTCCATGGAGAGTCCTTAGACCATGGAAGTAAAGTCAATAGTCTAAAAGCAATTTCCCTAGTCAATTACGTTAGCTGTTTAACTGATACATCAAATTAAAGCATTTGTTTTACTTAGATCATTTGAACGTTTATAGTTATTTTATAATTATAATATGGAAAAATATAAAATGAAGAAGGTATTAAGTTTATCGAAATATTAAAAAAACTTGAGACGCTGCTAAATGTTGATGAGTAGGGCAGGAAAGGGCAGGGGACGTAAAAAAATATGTATATTCTCAAGATTTAAAAAGATTTATTATTTCGCCTTCGATTAACCGGGTTATCTTGTGTTAATTTTGCTTGATGGCGAATTTTAGCAATTTTTTCCGCAACACATAAATTTTGATATTCTTTATCGAACTTCTCGCGGAATTCTTTATTTTTCATTAACTTATCCATATAAGTTTTAGTTTTTCTCATAATAAGCATCCTTATACAAAAAGTCTGCCATGATCAGCATTTTATTTACCAGAGTAGCTCTAGCTACTTTTAATGATTTTATTAATTCTTTTAATAGAAAAGCTACAATTTAATCAAACCTTTTTTATATAAATAATTGCCATTTCCAGTAGTTATATAACCTAATATCGAGAGTTTTTGTAGGTCTTTATAAATTTTATCATCATTATTATTTTCTACAGATTGAGTCAATTCTTTCAATGTTTTCTCTAAAATATCAAAATAATTCTTAGGTATAGTAAAAAACATATTCTGTTTATTCGAAATACTACTAATAAAAGAATTAATATTTGAATAAGTTGTTTGCAATACGGAATGTATTAGAATGAGAAGGGGATCAAATTCAATATTGAAAACTCTAGATACCATCGCATGACTTGCACTAAAGTAAAATATTTTTTCACTTACGTTATTTGTATTCTTCATTAAATCATAAACTTTATTAAATTCATTTATAATTATTATCCTTTTTTCCTCTGATAAATTCATCAAAAACGTCCTCCTTATATTTTATAAAAGAGAAATTTAATTAAGCACTAAGAGTTAAAAGCTCCCCTTTATAATCAATTTCTTTATTAATACCATCTATAATATTGCTTTCGCCACTATCCGGGAATTGAAATCTCTCAGCTATCTTAGGGGTTACTTTTAACTCATCGTCAGTATTACATTTTAAGTAAAAGTACTCAAAAGCAAAAGGATTTCTTTGTTCTTTTATTTTTTTATTTATTATCCTTATTTCAATTTTAGATCCGAGCGCATTAACAATTTTTAAAAGTGTATTTAATGAAAACTTGTTATAATTATCTCTTTCCAATCTTGAAATATCCGATTGCTTACATTTTACTAATTTAGCTAACTGTGTTTGAGTCATATTTCTTCCTAATCTTAGCCACACGAGGTATTTGTTAATTTGGCTTAAGCCCCGGACAATAAACTCCCTGGGCAAGGGTTTATTTTGCATTCCTTCGTATGCATGAATATCTTTTTGTAATTGTGAAATATGTTCAATATATCCCTGGCTAAATAACTTTAACCTTTGTTTGTCATCTTTATATTGTTTTTTTATTTGCTCTAGATCTATCTTGAAGTCTTGAAGTTTTGAACATGTATATTTATATTGTCTTTCATTTTTAATCACAAAATTACCTCAATCATTCCCTTAGGTTTTAAGTCCCTGTTTTTACTAAAAAAATATAAAATATTCTTATATTTTTCTATATTTCTTTCCTCTCGTATAAAAAGATCCATGTTATATAATTTTTTAGAACTTACTAAATTAGCTACTGTTTCTGGGGGAAAACTAGTATTATTTTTAATTAACATTATGCAATCTGTATCACCTGGAGTTTCCTTAGATGTAACAAAGCTACCATCCAAGATAAGATGTTTAATGTTTGCCTTAAAAGGTGCTATTAATTCTATAAAATTGTGAAAATCCTTGAATAACGATATTCTCTCTTTAGAACTTTTACCAAATTTATTTTCAATACAAGTAATTGACGATTTATAAATTCCAGCGGGCAAATTACCGTATTTATTAAATTCCGGAAGCATAGACTCTCCTAAATATATATACCATATTTGGTATGTAAAATCAAATAATATTAGATTTATATAATTTTCAGCAGTAAATTTTACTACTGAAAATCTTTATATTTTAGAAGCTAACAAGATTTTTTTCTATTTCAGGGTATATATTATCGATATGTTTTTGAATTTCAATAGTTTTATGCAATGCTGTAACAATGCGGCAATATCGTGGTGCATCGTCCATCATTCTATCTTTTCTGTCTTTCAGGTATTTGTGTAAGACCTGATAACCGCCAATATGATAATTCCAAACCTCCGGCGAAACACCTTCAAAATATTTTTCTTCATTAATATAGATGCGCTGCTCATCTTCTTTGTAGGTTACTTTTTCAATCCGGTCATTATCTCCGGACCCCTGATATTTGGCAATGGGCGAATCAAGCTCCGAGCTTTTGAGTAAATGCAGAGCAGTTAATTCTTTGCCAAAATTTCCCATTTCTATGAATAGATCATAATCCGAAGTGAACGGTACACGCGGAAAATCTATTTTAAGAAACTCTGCATAAGTTTCACGATAGATATTACTGTAAAATACGCCATAGATGTAATAGAGGATTTCTTCAGGAGTGGGTTTCCTGTTAAAACTTTTACTTAGTTTTTCAAATACAAACGGCGAAATATTTGGTTCTTTTTCGTTTTGAGTATGATTGAAAAGGTTTTTATTTTTTTCATCAGGATAAATGAATAAGGGGAAGATATAATTAATATCATAGGCACTGACGGTTTTATGGCCAATAATATTTTGTGTAATGAACGCTCCAGGTTCTTCCTTGTATTGACGTGGTGTAATCAAAGCAATATTTTCTTCCAGCATGTGGCGCATATATTTTGGTCTTCCCCAATCAACCATAATTTCAGTATAATAGATATATCTTATATCGAAGGGGCGGTAGAGTATTTTTTGATAATATGTATCCCAATTTTTGTCTTCAGATAATTTATTTCGGGCTAATGATAATTTCCAACTCCTCGTATCCTTAAGTTTATATGTGTCTTTAACAATTTCATCTGGCAAAGTAAGATTTTTAAATTGTAGCATCCTATTCTTTATTTCTGATTTATCAAAAGCAATTACAAAATTATCTCGCGCAGTTACAATTCCGGTTACATTTATCGGAAATATTTCATCGATCCTTTTCCACTTTAAATATCGTTGAATATGTGAAGTATTTCGGGGAATGAAAAAACACCAGGGCGAAGCGGGTTTAATTTCATGATAATTATTTTCATTAAACTCATTGTTATCGAGCCAATCATATTTTTCCTGTCGCAGACCATATAAATCAGCTTGATAGGTTAGTGATTCTTTTTTCTCTTTATTTTTAATAAACAAAGCAATGGCAACGCCCTGCCTAATATCAAAGACATTTTCGTCTTTACCCCCATCAGGTGTGGTTTCTCTTTTTAAACTATTGCCGTGCAAATCAAGAATATAAATCTCATCAAAAGTTTTCATCAAGCTTTGGCGCATTCCGCGAAAGGTGGGATTATCCAGATAGCCGTGATTGGTGACCATACCCACAATACCGAAACCGGACTTCTGAATTTTCCATTGGGCAAAACGTAAAAATTTGACATAATCATCCTGAAGCCAGAGCTTTTTCTCGCCCAGTGGCTCGTCGTCTACTTTATAATAACTCTGGCAGCCATCAATATCTTCCTTTAATAATTTTTCCGTCCAGTCGTTCACATTGGAAGAAATTCCGCTGTAGGGTGGATTACCGAGAATCACCAGGATTGGCTGCTCTTTTTTTACTTTACCTGCCAGATGACTTTCTTCGCTTAACGAGCTCACCCCGGGAATAGAAATTTGTTTAATCTCTTCCATCTCCAGTGTATTAGTTAAATAGAGTTTAAAGCGCTCATCATCAGCAAGATTATAATTAAGTTCATCCAGAATAAACCCTATTTTTAGATGGCCAATCGCATAAGGGGCCATCATCAGTTCAAAGGCATAAAAGTCTTGCAGAATGTGGTTTTTGATCCAGTGATGTAAACCACCTTCACCGTATTTTGTAGTAAATTCTTTTGCTGCCAGATGAATCGCTGCTGCAGGGAAAGTCAACGTCCCACCTGCCGGATCAAGTAGTTTAACTTCTGGGCTGGCCAGGCCATCGGATAAGTCGAAATGGGTTTTTAGAATAGAATGAATAGAACGGACGATATAACCGACTACCGCTTCCGGTGTATAGTAGACACCGCGCCGTTCTCTGATTTCGGGATCGTAGGTAGATAAAAATGTTTCATAAAAGTGGATAATCGGATCTTTACCTTTGCCGGTACTGTAATATTCGTGCAGTATCTTTTTAACATCAGTGACGTGCAATAGCTCGGCAATATCCTCAACAATAATTTGCAGGGACTTGGGCGGTTCTTCCAGAGAAATAAACCGGAAGACATCGCGCAGAATACCGATGGTATTCGGAATATAATCAAAAGCCAGTCGGCGAGTAAATTCACCATTTGCCCTGGTGCGGGCAGCAAAAAGACCGTAGGTAATCGTCTGGGCGTAAAGATCAGCAAATTGTCTTTCGGTTAATGTTCCAATCAGATATTTTTTAAAGGCTTCAAAAACACCAATGATCTGTTTTTGCCCTTTGGTCCCATCTTCTTCTATTTCCACAGCAATTACTTCATCACATAAAAAACGGGTTCGTTTGGCTAATTCAATGGCCAGGGAGCGGGCTGTTTTTATTTTGGGCAGAGAAAAGGAAAAGAAAGTCTCGAATAAATCTTTAAACTGATCACAATTTTCGACCGGTGGCGGGGTATGTAATTGCCTGGCAATGGTAGACCTTCCAATCATTACTTGAGCAATCCGCTGACCTCCACGATATAGTCGAAATTCATAAAAATTAGTAAGGATAACATTGGGAAAGGTATCACAATAACGTTTCAACTGTTCAGTCCCTTCAATGTAATCCAAATTAGCAGTAGAAGGATCTTTGGCTTCAATATAACCGGTAGTATGGTTTTTCCCGTCCCAAATGCGAAAATCGGGATTCCCGGCTTCTGTTTTTTTGGGAAGTATGGTAACATCGATATTCTTTACTTTCAGAAAAGCAGCTGTTTCTTTGATTAATTCATCCAGGTTAGCATAATAGCTTTCTTCACGGGCATCACCGCGTTGGAAAGTATTGGTAAGATTCTTAAGGTATTGTTCTAATAATTGTTTTAACAAAGCTTATTTCCTTTTTTGGTTAAAGAGCTTAATGGTCAATAAAAAAGTATTTCAGCAAATTGCATATTGATATTTTTATTATTCATAATTAAGATTTATTAAAATGCTCAATAATTTCTTTTATAGTTAATCTTTTTTTCTTCAGTTCTTTAATCTTTTCAAGGCGTTCTAATACTTCTCCTTCTGTATATTTCCGGGTCAATCTCTCCCCGGCCTGGCTAAAAGGCAATATGCCAAGCTCAGTATAATATTTAATCGTAGTTTGTCTTGTCCCGGAAACCTCTGCTAATTCTCCTATGGTTAAAATATTGTTTTTTTCAGTAGCTTTTTGGTTCATTTTTTTCACCTGCTTTTCTAAGATCCTCGTTTTTTCTTAATTATTTTTTAATATTATGTAAAGTTTATATAGTATGATAAATTTTTGCAAATTCTACTTCCTGTAAGTAGAGTTATAGGAAGTAGAAAATAATTTTACTATTTATTATGGGAATATTTATTTAAATATTCCCCAGCAATAGTAAAGCATCTATTTTGAAGTTCTACTAATTTTTCATGTAATTCAGAAATTCTTTTACCTTGATACTTCGCTTCCCGTATGTGTAAAATATCTTTATTTATTTCATCAAACAGAGTATAAACTCTATTTATCTCTATTAACTGTTTTTCTTTTATTACTATATTGCCAGCTTGCCTACTAATGAATTCAAAACCCTTTAAACCAAGCTCATTATAGGGATATTTTCTTTTAATCCTATTAGCAAAATTATCATGAATCTCAACATTAATATATGATAACACTTGTTTGGTAGTCAGCTGATTCTGTTTACTTTTTGAATATATAGATAATAAATATGCAGCAACTGCACCAATAATAGCACCAACAGGGATAGTAACTATTGGTATGCTCCCTAATTCTTTTAAGATTTTAATTATCTCTTCCATTATTTTTCCTACAAAAAATTAATAAATAAATCTTAAAACTTCACTCCCTTAAACGTCTTATAATATTTCGGTAAATCATTTTCCATCTCAATATTGTCATTATAAACCTGCAACATCTCCAAGCTTCTATGCCTGGTATACTGCGCAACCCTTAAAAGATTACCCTGATAATTTTTAAGCAAAGTAGTGGTAAAGTAATGCCTGAATCCATGAACGCCCTTATTAATTTCCAATCCCCTCAATATTTTCTTTATAATCAATCTTAATCCCCTGGTAGTTATCCTAACATTTCTGCTGTTATTGCTATTACTGACAAACAGAGCGCCGTCTTTGAGGTTATTTGCTTTCAGATACCGTTTGATCTGCCTTACTGTTTCCGGATGCAGATAAATGATTTCTTTATCATCCCTGCCCTTGCCTTCAACTAAAGCCGTCTTTCTTATAAGGTCAACATCTTTTATATCTAACCGGGTTATTTCTACCTGTCTTAATCCCTGCAATACCAGCAGGCTGATAATTGCTTTTATCCGGGTATTGTGAAGGCTGTTGGGAAGTTCCCTTAAGGCAAAAGTTAATTTTTCGATTTCCTGTTCGTTTAGGCCTTCTTTTTTGTGTTTTTTAGACTGGCTAAATGATTTTATATTTTGGGTAATATCAACCGGTAATAATCTTCTCCGGTTCAATTCTTTTAAAAAGATTTTAGCGGTAATCAAATACTTGTTTTTTGTTGCAACCGTGTAATCGGTCCGGAGTTTTAAAGACTTCTTATATTCCAAGAAACTGTCCTGATTCAAACCTTCACCATCGATAAAATTAAGGAAATGGCCTATCCGGTATTGATAATCTTTTCTGGTTCCTTCACTAATATCTAAAAAATTGAAAATGCTCCAGGCTTTTTCAAGGTCCCAATGGTTTATTATTTCAGTAGAAAGAGTCTCTTCAGAGGCAATCAACTGGGTACTCATAGTTATACCTCCATTAATAATTAATACTTACTACTGCACATAATATAACTATGATATGCTAATGTCAAATTATTTTGGCTTTTCGAAACTCTTTATCTATTAAAATATTTTAGTTCTTCACAAGTTATACCCATAATACTTTATAAATGTGGATAAATACGAAGTAAACAAGCGAGATAAGGAGAATAAAAGAGAAAAATAGGCTAAAAGCGGGGAATATCAGGAGTCACGAAAAATAACCTTCAATTTAAGCATGTTTTTAGCGCTTATTTTAAAGTAGCTGGTATGAATCATCCTATTTTTTAAATACGCCTCGTATACGCCAAAATAGAAGCTTTTTTCAAAAACGTTAAAACCCTTATATATCAACGGTCTCATCGATTTTTTGCAAAATCAACCCGTAATTCGTTGATTGTCTGTTTGATTTCCTTGATTTCAGCAGTAATACTATGGGAAAATTCCTTTTGATTTTTGATTATTTCGTTAATAAAATACTCCAATTTGTATACCAGGTATAAAGAAAGTACCAGGGGGAACCCGTTATTTGCTATTAATTTTAGCATGTATTCAATATCCAATTAATTTACTTCCTTTCCAAACCCGTTTTTGCCCAGGCCTAATATCAAGATGTAAGAAATTTTTCTTTTCATAAAATCCAATACCGTTAAAGCCTATTTCCTGAGCAAAAAGAAGAAGATCGAAAAGCAAGAAATCTTTTACATGAATATCTACTGCCATACCCAGGAGATGATAAGAACCGGAAACTCCCCCTACCTTTTTATTTTCTTCCGGACAGCGGTAACCGGAATTGATATATACTGGCCTATTTATAACCATCCTTAAATGATTTAACCTGGCAAAAAGGTCAGGAGACAACATAACCCGCCGACAGCAGGGACACTCAAACTCATATAAAGAAAAATATTCAGTTAATTCTATATCATTAATTATACCCATAATTTATTTATAATTTAAAGTCCTGCCATTCCTTACTACATCCGGCATAGCCTTATATATAATTTCGTTCACCTCCGGGACAGTAGCTTTCATAAGATCCTTTACATAGGAAATTTCACCCTCTTTTAATTCAACTTTTTGTTTCCTTAATATTTCAATTAACTTTACCCAGGCTATTTTCCATTTTTCCTCACCATTTCCTATTCCCAGCTCTTCTTCAGCCCAGAGCATAGCTGCAAGAATTGCCTCTTTTATTTTGTCTGTCCTATCCTGGCCAAACTTGTTGATCATAAATTTAGAGGCCAGACCAACCAGAAAAACAAGAGCGAAATCCAATAGATATTTAGTGATAAATACTTCTAACATTTATTGCTCCTTTCTACTTCCCAGGGAAGGTCCGCGGAGCCTTCCAAGGAAGATTTTTATATTAATTTATTTATATTACACATCCATAACATCAGTTGACTTGTAATCAAGGATTCGAGCATTGACCTTAGCCACTAAATCATTACCATCATTATGGAAGATGTTCTTGGCGATTATAGTATCCATAACTCCTTCAATAGCCACATCTTGTGCTGCAAAATCCACATAGTCTCCATCATCTACGTTCTTGGGGTTATTTAGGGTTAGATTTATGGTTTTAGCTGCACTATCTCTAAACTGCATATAGAGTCTTTTATAACTAGTTACATCTCCTAATTCGGTTGCCATTTATTTTTCACCTCCTTTTTAAGGATTTACTAGAAGGTAAATCCGTTATCGGTTTTTAGTTTTTAACCGTTAATTTTCTTTCATACTCCTCCTCTCCTACTAACGACTAATTTACTATTCAGTAAGTTGGGATTCTTGTCCGAGTCTGATTTCATCTACGGTATACTTCTGCAGGCCGATTAAAGCGGTAGCTGTATCATAGACATCTTGGTCTAAAGCAGCTGATTTAATCTTAGCAAAGGTCTTGCTGTTGATGATGGGTGCTCCGGTACTCGGATTGGTACCTATTACCAGTCTAAATTGCAGGCTTGAATCACGAGGGACGGTTATTACTGTTGCCATTTTTTTCACCTCCTTTTTTATGGGATTTGAATCAAGTAAAACCAAGTTGTTATATGAACATATTATCATATTACCATATATAAGTCAATATTAGAACATTATTGCCCTTTATAATGTATAAAGCTTCCTATTTCTTTGATTTCCTTATAAATGTTTCTTATTTTATAAAACTATAAAGGGATCCTTCCCGGCATAAGAAGGACTCCTTCCTCTCTTTTATCTACTTAATATACGATCTTTGAAAATCTGTTATTCTAAGGCAAAATAAAAAACCCCTGCCTTCTTAAGGCAAGGGTTTTGAAAAATATTTTTCTGTTTTATTAAATTATCGTATAAATCCTTTTTCTTTTAGAATTTCGATATACTCTTCTCTGCTAAGAGGACAATTTTTTAAATTCTCAAAATCATTCTCATTAATTTTTAAAGATTGTTTAAATTTATCTGGAACTTTCCCTGGCATATCTCCTCTACCATGAGAAAAATATACTGATAAAATAGGTTTCCCTTTATATCTAAGCAATCCATAATTGTGCTTTTTATGTCTATATTCTATCTGTAATTTATTTATTATCGCCTGTGCTTCTATTTTTTTTAATTGCATATTACTTTTCTTCTATTATTTCTTTATAATAAACCATCATTCTTTTTAAAATTGGACTCAATTCTGTTTCAGTTTTTAAGTCTTCGTAACATTCTATAATTGATTTCTTCAGGTCTTCTATTGCTTCCAATTCCATATCATCATATCCGTATAAACCTAAGTCATAATTATTTGCAATGTATGTTTCCCCATCATATTCAATACATACCGGGATAGGTTTTTTTAGCTTATAAACTTCGTTATTTAAAGAATCTATAAAAACATTTTTACATTCTAAAGATTTTTGATTGATAACGGTAAAATTATACATTACACTATCTTTTTTTGTTTCAGTAGTCTTATCAATTATATCTTCCGCATCATAAATAGTTTTATCTTGAATTCTATTCGGGCTTAAATATTCATTCGTTGCAGTAAGTTCACCTAATCTAGATACCATATTATTTCTCCTTTTTAAGATAATTTAATAAATCAGCTTGGATATCATCTATGATTTCATTATATTCCTTTAGCATATTTAAAAGAATATTACTTTCAATATTTTTTTTGGAATAATCCAAATCGAGTAGAATACTAACTTCGGGAGCTATTTCCCCTACAAAATTAAAGCGACTCATTATTTCTTCTTTTTTTAATGGACCAATTTCTATATGTAAATCGCAATTATTTTTTCTAGTATTTATCACATATGCTATATCAGTAATTTCCCCGAATATTTTATTATTTTTTACTTCAACATTATATAATTTATTAAATAGAAATTCTTTTAAATCCGAAAAACCTGAATCAGACGGAAAAATATAAAAACATCTAATGCCTATCCTATCTAATTTAACTAATCCTAATCCACCCATAATTTTTGGGAATATATATTCTGCAAGAGATTTAAAATTTTCATATACACCTGCATTATGGGTATTTAAGGAAGCTCCTCTATTAGTAAATCTAAAAAGATTCTTTCTATCTTCTTCTTTTTTCCCAAATGAATCATGAAGTTCTATTTTCCCCATATCTATATTCCAATTAGGTAATTTATTTTGAATTTTTTCGCATATTTCATACCTTTTACTATGATAAGTAAATCTTGGTTTAAATCTTATTTCACAAATACAATTATGTAAAATAGGCTCGTAAAATTGCATTTATTCCTCCTTTAATTTCTACAAATAATCCTATAAAATGAAATTTAAATAGAGCTTTTATACATATTATAATATTATTTAAATAATATTATAATTATTTTATATTATTATCTATAATACTACAAAACTTTTTAAAATCCTTCTTTTTTTAAAAATAATTTTAAAATGATCGTTATTTTGATTAATTTTAATTTCGCTTATAGTCTATCATCCGGACATATTCCCATCAGTTTTAGACTACCCCAGCTGCTTTAATCAACCCATTTTACCATTCCAACTAATTTATTATACCACGACCGCCCGCCAGGAGTTTTTTTTGCTAAGAAGTTTAATTGAAAGCCATCACATACATAACAAGACTCTATCGGACATTCTACAAGAAATAATTTCATGCATATCTTATCCGATAAAGCTTTGTTATGTATAGCAAAAAAAGCATTATATTTTTATAAAACAAAAAGCATTTTTTGCCTTATAAAAATATAAAGGCGGGCTAAATTAAATATTTCTTATCGTAGGGCTAAATCTCTGTTCCTGATCATCGCATGGCTCCCCTCCCTCCTCCCCCTGTTCCTGATCATTGTTCTTCTACGTTTTAACATTTTTTAAGCAGTAGCAGTATAAAAAATACTAAAACTATTATAGGAGCTTACATACGCGACATCGATGGCGTTTATAGAAGACTCAGCACCGCAAAAAATAATAGCAAAGATATTAAGTGTAGGGTTTTTTTGTGGTGCCGGCTTCAATAAACGCCGGGAGAAAAATCACAAAGAGAAGAAAAAAGATGATCATACCCCTGCGATAGGCAAAAACTATATAAATAAAATGTTTCTTTTCTTTTAACTTTTTATTTATGTATGTTTTTACTTATCGCTAACCATAAGGAATCCGAAAAAATTAGCCACCGAAAAAGAAGATAAAAAATCCCGCTCTCCTTCTCTCTTACTTTTTATCTTGTTTTTACGGGGGGATCTGCCCCTACATTATTTGATATTACATATAAAATGATATATTTTACCAATAAATAGTAGTAATTTGCAAAAAAGATGTAAATATAGATTTACGCTTTAATTTAAAATATTTTCTCAAAAAAAAAGGATTTTTGAAATTTATGTCGAACTATAGATATAATCATAATATAAATAACCTGAAAGATTTATAGGATACGGGGAAATATAATATTAGATTTGCCTAAAACAATTTATAATTCTCTTTAAATGGAGAGTGAGAGAGATTTTATTTTTCTAAATTTAAAAATTTATTAATAATGGAGGTGCCAAAATGGCAGCGAAAAAGAGAGAAGAAATGAGAAGTTATCAGAAGAGTTTTTCGGAAGTTTTTTCA